>OIEN01000535.1_pt1 | contig 22864 bp, 21 predicted proteins | sample 1581741 | NCBI WGS metagenome assembly OIEN01 (sample SAMN01760944, study PRJEB22395) | human gut metagenome | reverse complement strand
CCATACTTATTGTTACTGCTACTAGTATTAACATTACTATTATTGTTATTACTAATGCTATTAGTGTGATTCCATTTTTTGTTTTTAATTTTTTCATTTGAAATTCTCTCCTTTTTTGCGGGTCGCTGTGGGCGGCGACCCCTACATTTTATTTTTTTATATTCAAAAAACCTATGCTATATTCTTAGGTATAACAACCTAAGACCACAGCATAGGTCTTTATTTTTTCTTTTAAATTTAAAAATATGTTTTTTAAAAATGTTTGTGTGTGTACAGTATCAAGGGGTACAGCTTTCAACATATTTTTCCTCCTCTGTTTTTATTTTTATTGATTTTATTATACTTTAACATTTTGTGTTTTGCAATACTTTTTATAAAATTTCCAAGTTTGCAAGAGTTTTTTCGGATTTTATAGTTAGTTTTTAAAGTTTTGTTATTCTAATTGTTGTATTGCAATAATGTGAACCAAAGAATATAAATTGTCAAACTCTTTTATAAAATTTGTAGTAGCTTTTGTTTCACATCATTTGTAATGACTACATTTTTTTATTAAATTTATAAAGGCAAAATTTTAGGCGCAATCATGCGCCTTTGCTTTTGTTTATTAATTTAATGGTTTTTTCGGTGATGTATGTGTCTAGTTTTTGACTTTGCCTTAATATACATTCATAGTCTTGGTTTTGTTCTATCATTTTATTTAGCTTTTTTTTATGTATCATAATAAGCAAATCTAAAAGCATACGGATCGCCCCCATGGTGTTATTATAACACATTTGTTTTGGACTTTTTTGTTGAAATGTGTCGATAAAAAAATTTTTTTATATTATTTTTTTCTTTAATATTTTATTTGAATATGGTATAATATTTTCTATTTTCTTACAAAATTCCATGCATCTCTACACATTTCTTCTATTCCTCGCTCTGCTGTCCATCCTAGTTCTTCTTTTGCTTTACTTGGGTCTGCATAACAGGCTGCTATATCTCCTGGTCTTCTTGCTCCTATTTTGTAATTTACTTTTACGCCATTTACTTTTTCAAAATTTGTAACTAAGTCTAATACAGAATATCCATTGCCAGTTCCTAGGTTGTAAATTTTCACACCTTTTTCTTCTCTTATTTTATCTAGTGCTTTTAGATGTCCTTTTGCTAAATCTACTACATGTATATAATCTCTTACACCTGTTCCATCTGGTGTATTGTAATCATTTCCAAATACTGTTAAAGCTTCATATTCTCCACTCGCAACTTTTAATATATATGGCATTACATTGTTTGGAATTCCATTTGGAACTTCACCAATTAGACCACTTTCATGTGCTCCTATTGGGTTAAAATATCTAAGTATTGCCACGCTAAAATCTGCATCAGCAACACATACATCTTGTAAAATTTGTTCTATCATGAGTTTTGTACTTCCATATGGATTTGTTGTAGATAGTGGGAAATCCTCTTTTATTGGTAAACTTGCTGGATTTCCATATACAGTTGCAGATGAACTAAATACTATTTTTTTACAATTGTACTTTTTCATTAATTTTAATAATATCAGTGTTCCTGTAATATTGTTATGATAATATTCTATCGGCTTTGCTACAGATTCTCCTACTGCTTTTAATCCTGCAAAATGAATTACAGATTCAATATTGTTTTCTTTAAATACTTTTTCCAAATTTTCTTCATCTAATAAATCTACTTCATAAAATTTAAAATCTTTATTTGTTATTTGTTTTATTTTATTTAAAACTTCTGGTGAGCTGTTACAAAAATTATCTACTATAATAATTTTTTCTCCTTTTTCTAATAATTCAACTACTGTGTGGCTTCCTATAAATCCTGCCCCACCTGTAACTAATATTGACATTCTCATTCCTCCCTTATTTTGCCTCAAACCAATTTTTTCCCTCTGATAATTCGGCTATTAATGGTACTTTTAATTTTATAACACTTTCCATTTCTTTTTTCAATATATTTTTTACTTCTTCTATTTCATCTGGATATGTTTCTACTAATAATTCGTCATGTACCTGTAAAATTAGCTTTGATTTCATAGGTTTCAATTTATTATAAACATTTATCATTGCTATCTTCATTATGTCAGCTGCTGTTCCTTGTATTGGAGTATTCATTGCAATTCTGTTTCCAAATTGTCTTACCATATAATTATTAGATTTTAACTCTGGAACATATCTTCTTCTATGATATAATGTTTCTACATATCCCTTTTCTTTTGTTTCTTCTACAATTGTTTCCATGAATTTTTTTATACCAGAGTATTTTTCTAGGTATTGCTCAATATATTCTTTTGCTTGTTTTCTAGATACTCCAATTTGTTCAGCTAAACCAAAATCACTTATTCCATATACAATACCGAAGTTTACAGCCTTAGCTTTGGACCTTTCTTCCTTGGTAACTTCTTCAATTGGTATGTTTAGCACCTTAGAAGCGGCTTGTTTATGAATATCCTCTCCTGAGTTAAATGCCTGAATCATATTATCATCTTCAGAAATATGTGCCAAAATTCTAAGTTCAATTTGTGAATAGTCTGCATCTATATAAGTACAATTGTTTTCTGGTTTAAAGACTTTTCTTAATTTTTTCCCTAGTTCAAACCTTGTTGGTATATTTTGAAGGTTTGGCTCTGTACTGCTTATTCTGCCTGTTGCAGTTACTGTTTGATGAAAACTTGAATGAATCCTTCCAGTTTCTTTATTAATATATGGAATTATTCCTTCTACATATGTTGAATTTAATTTTACTAATTGTCTATAATCTAATATTTTTTCTATTATTGGATGTGTATTTTTCAACTTTTCTAATACATCACTATCTGTTGAAGATCCCGTTTTTGTCTTTTTTATTACTGGTAACTTTAATTTTTCAAATAGGACTTCTCCTAATTGTTTTGTTGAGTTTATATTAAACTCTTCTTCTGCCAATTCATATATTTCATTTGTTAATACCGCAATTTTTTCTTTTAATTCATTTCCATATGTTACTAATTCGTCTTTGTCAATATACATTCCTTGATATTGCATATCTGCCAAAACTTCTACCAATGGCATTTCTATTGTATTAAATAAATCTAATGCTTCTGTTTCCTTCATTTTCTTTATTAATACACTATACAATTTATTAATTATATAAACATATGCATATGGTTTTATATCTTCTTTATCTTCATTTTGGCTAAATAAGCTTAATTGTTCTTGATCTTGATGATTATTTTGATTCAAATATTCTTCTAATTCAAATCCGCAAATATTCATTAGATAAATATTCTATACTATATTTGCTTATATTTGAATTTAAAATATAACCTGCGATTTCTATATCAAACATTAAATTTTTAGGATTTATTTTTTCCTGTTTTAATAAAATATAGTCTTCTTTTAGTTTGTATCCAATTTTTAATATTTCTATATTCTCAAAAATTTCTTTAAATTGTTTTATATCTCTTATAAAATAAGACTTTTTATCAGCTTCAGAATAGATAGTTATACCTAATATTTGCTTATGGATTATTTTATTATCATCTGTATTTTTAGTAACAAAATAGTAAAATATTTTTTTATTTTCTTCTATTTCTTTTATTAATTTATTAATTTTATCTGTGTTATCAATTTGTTCATAGTCAATTTTAATAGTAGTTTCCTCTTCTTTTGTACCTACATTATTTAGTTTAAATCTATCTATGAAACGATTAAATTTCAATTTTTTAAATTTTTCTAAAACCGCTTCTTTATCCCATTCTTCTACTTCAATTTTCTCTAAGTTTTTTTCGATTGGAGCTTCAAGATCTATAGTTCCAAGTGTTCTAGAAAGGAATGCTTTATCTTTATCTCGTTCTAACTTTTCTTTCAATTTGCCTTTTATATTGTCTATATTCTCATAAACTCCATCTATTGTTTTATATTCCTTTATTAGATTAATTGCTGTTTTTTCTCCAACCCCAGATACTCCAGGGATGTTGTCTGATGTATCTCCAGCCAACCCCTTTACCTCAATTAAGTCCGTTGGTTTAAGTCCATATTCTTCTGAGATTTTTTTTACATCATAATCCTCTGTTTCAGTCTTTCCGAGCTTTAGTTCTAGGAATTCGTACCTTAATATTTTTATCTATTAATTGGAAGCTATCTCTATCTCCTGTAACTATTGTTACATCTAAGTTTTGTGCTTGTCCCCATTTTGCAAGTGTTCCTAAAATATCATCTGCTTCATAGCCTTCTTTTTCTATTATTTCTATGTTCATAGCTCTTAAAATATCTTTTAAAATTGGCATCTGTTGTGCTAGTTCATCTGGCATCCCATGTCTATTTGCCTTATATCCATCATATAGTTTGTGCCTGTGTGTTGGAGCTTTTAAATCAAATGCCACTCCTAAATATTCCGGATTAATATCGTCCATAATTTTAAATAGTATTGCTAAAAATCCATATACTGCATTTGTATATGTTCCGGTCTTCTGTCATAAGCATTTTGTTTCCCATAATCCCATAAAATGCCCTATTTATAATACTATTTCCATCAATCAAAACTAATTTCTCCAAAATGAATCCTCCTATATATAATTAACTCCAAGCATCACTGCCAGTATTAATAGTAAAAATATAATTGTTTTATCTTTTAAAATAACTTCTACTGGGTCTCCAGAGCCATCTTTTTCTATGTTTAAACTATATTTCATAGAAAGTATGATAATAATTGGTATTGTATACATTACATTTATACGATTATTTATTTGCTTACATATGTCCATACACCATAATGAATAAAAAACAATTGCTAAGCCTAAACACATATACATATTTTTATCCAAAAAATTAGTATTATAATATTTTAATACATCTCTAGTTGTTTTCTTAGTAGTTATTTCAAATAGTTCATTTCTTCGTTTCCCCATGGCCATATAAAAAGATGCCGATAATACTGTTAAATATAGCCAATTTGAAACAGGTACATATATAATACTTGCACCATACATGATTCTTAATAAATACCCAATTGCAAGAACTGTAATATCAATTATAGGTATATTTTTCAATTTCAAAGAATAGCAAATATTAAGTGCAACATATGTTAAAATTAATAAATATGCTTTAAAATTTCCCTTAAAAATCAATATACTACTTATAATGCATATACCGATTAATATTATTATAATAATGTATGCCTGTTTTTTTGTTATCTCACCAGATGCAAGAGGTCTGGATTTTTTTGTAGGATGTAATTTATCTTTCTCTACATCTTTCAAGTCATTAAAGATATATACTATTGATGTTATTAACGAAAAAATTATAAAAGCCAATATTGTTTGAATTAATAATTTTATATTAGTTATGTTATTACTAAATATTAATGGTAAAAATATTAGTAAATTTTTTATATAATGTTTTACTCTCATTAGTTTTAAAATTTGTTTCATATGTTCCCCCTATCCAAGTCTAATAAATATAAAAACATTTCTGATGCACTCCAAGCATGTGGTGTAACAATATGTGCTTTTGAAAAATTTTTGTTTAATAAATTCATATTTTCAAAATTTGCTTTGCTTGGTAATATTTCATTAGAAATTGGATACATTGTATTTCTGTAATTTATTTTACTTTTATTATAGTGTAAATTGGCAAACTCTAAGTATTGCCATCTGTCATTATTTTTTATTTTGTGAGTATTTTCTTCTTTATAAAACCATAATAATTCAGCATAACTATCAATTATATCTGGAACTTTGTAGTAAAAACTATCAATACCTAACTCTTCCATTCCATATATTAGCCACTTTGTTTGATAAACAGGATGTTTGTTTCCATCTGTAAATCCGTCTATATATCCATCTTCTGTTCTTAAATTTTCTGCTTCTTGTAACACTTTTTCTATAATCAATTGATTTTTATTTTTTGTTAGTGAAATTAAATATAATACTTGTCCTAAATTATCAGCCTCTTTTACTCCATTTTGTTCATCATAAATTTTGTCTATACTATTTATCCACGTGTATATTTGTTCTAAATTATTAGTTTCTTGCAATACTTTAGCTACTATGCAAGCATCTCTATACCACACCCCATCATAAGCAATAAAATTTGGTTTTGGTCCATCTTCAGTTATATTTATCATAACTTCATTAAACAAAATTTTCAGCTGTTCTTCATGCTCATACCCTGCAAAATTTGGTATATTAATATATATACTATCATCTAGCGTTTCTATTTGTCCCTCAGTTTCAATATATATGCCATATTCGTTTTCATATATTTTTATATTGTTATTAAAAAATATTGTATAATTTTTATAATCAATTTTTTCTATTGTGAGATTTGTTAAAATATCTTTTTTAGTGTCATATTCTATTAATTTATATTTTGTAGCATTTTCTTTTGTTAAAATAAATTTTTTTCTTAATCCCATTCCAAAAATATAAAAATTATCCTTTTCAATTGTTTCTATTCTATTTGAAATATTTAATTTCAATTCATTGTCTTCAAAATATATTTTAAACCAATTGCTATCTTTTAGCAACCCCACAACATAGTCTTCTTCTACCATAAGTTGGTCTATATGTTTCACTATTTCCTTTCCGTCGCTACATCTATATAATGCTTCATTATAGTAAAACAATGTTTCAAAATAATCTCCATTTTTTAAGTATTTATATATCCCTCCATTTTTTTGTGTCGATATATTAAATTCTTCTTGATGTAAATAATCCCCCATCTTTATGACCCATTTAAAGTTATATATTAATACAGATAATATTAGAGAAACAAGCATTATTATAAATATTTTTTTCTTATTTATCTTTTCATATATATAATTTATTCCATATGATATTAATAGTACAAATGGCCAACAATATAAAGGACTATAAAGGATACCGTTTACAAAACCATAGCCAAATATAACATGTAATCCATAAGCCACTATCAAGTATATCAAACAAACATTAGGTATTATTTTTTTACAATTAGTGATGTACCCTATAATTGCAAAAATCATGAATATCCCTAAAAGTCCTGCTACTATTGGTTCAAAAATGTTTATTTGTACAAAAAGTGAACCATTTCTTATAAAATTAGGTCCATATAGTAATGGTATCAAAAAATAATTGATAGAATCAGTAAAGGTTTCTGAAGCACTTTTTGATGTATACATCCATTCAGTAATATATTTAGATAAATATGGAATTGTTATTATTCCTACCACTATAGCAACAATTAACATAATATAGAAAAACTTTTTGAGTTTTTTTCTATTTTTTATTATCTCGACAAGTAAAATTAAACCAATTGGAACTATTGCCATAATATTAGAGCCAATGGCCAATATTGCACAAGCTACACAAAAAAGATTTTTCCTTTGATATAAATACATAAACATCAATAATGTAATTGTAGTAATTGCATATGTTTCTGGCAGTATGCTAGTCCAAATCATTGATAAACTAAGTGCAAATGTTATTGTACCAAGTATACTTATAGGTTCTTTTAGTTTTTCCTTTTTTAAGATTTTGTACATTATGATTGCCGATAATGCATTACAAATAATTTGCATAAAGCATATAACATATGCACTAATAATCTCTAAATAATAAAAATATACATGTCCTTTTAGTAATTCATTCATTATGATAAGTGGTAACATTATTGGTAAAACAATAAATCTATATAACGGATGTATTTTATGTGTTACATCTTTTGCCGAAGATATTTGTACTATACTTCTATGCGTATCTGCATTAAAATAGTAGTTTCCTATATATATATTATCCTTCATTGGTGATATATAAAACACATTACTTTTAAATAGTATAATTATAGCCAAAATGCCTATAAATATAGAAATAATCATTAATAATTTTTCATTTTTGTTAAGTGTAATTGATATATTTTTCTTGTTTGCTATTATTGCATCAATTATAATAATCCAGCATATTACTTCATAGCCTAGCAACAATATGCTCAAATTTACTTTAGTCGTAACACCTAATATAATATTCATAATTAGTGTTGCTAATAATAGTATACTAGTTTTTATTATTTCTTTTCTTTGGTTTTTTCTATTTATTAAATAACATATTGTGATATCTGCCATTAGCACAAACACCATATCCCATATGAAATTAATAATTTGTTCATTTGCTATATTCAATGTTATTCTCCATTCTTATAGTATATATCAAAATTCTGTATTTCTCCGATTTTTGTCCAATTGTTTATTATATATTTTCTTACCTTTTCAGGGTTTTGCCAATTTCTTCTATAATTTTCTTTCATTATTAGTATTACTGCGTTATGTTCGTTCTCTAACTTGTCAATTTGTCCTTCTTCTCCCTTTTCTCCTAGATTGCCTTTTAGGAACATATCATAATCTTTGTTGTATTTATCTATTGGTATCATATAAATCGCTGCTGTCGCATCTAATATATATACTTCTTTCCCCTCTTGATTTTGTTCTAATATAAAATCATCAATTTTTTGTATATGTTCACTAGAAGCTGGTATATATTTAAAATGAGTTAGGTCTGTATAACTTCCACATGTACTAATATATTTCATTAAAAGTGTAATTGAATAGATTGCTAAAATCAATACACTTATTGTAGTTGCACATTTTATAAAACATTCAGTTCCATATACAAGCTTTCTATTGCAGTATTTTTCTATTATTTTTTTAGCCACTACAAATACCAAATATGCTATAGATATCAAAGTTGGAAAAGCACCTATTAAAAAATGTATACTATCAGATATTGGATATACCACAATAAATGCTGCCACGCTATAGCAAAATAATATAAATATATTTTTTTGCTCATCTGTTTTTATTTTTTTACAAACAGAAGTAAAATACATTACCAAAATTGTCAGTGGCACTAAAGTACTTAACACTGCAATAATTTTTCCGTAATTTCCTTTTACTAATTTTAAATATGATATTTTATTTGTAAATGTTTTTAAAGAGTATACTGTATAATCTAAAAAATCCTTCCAAATATTATTTAAGCTTAAATAAATTAAAAGTAGAACTATTGGAATTAATACTCCTAATAATCTTATAAAAATTATTTTCAAAACTTTTTTTAAATCTTCTTTTTTAGAACAAAGTAGTAATTTATATAATATGAATATTACAGATACAAAAATACCTGTTGTTTGTTTAAAGGCAATACTCGTGCCAACTAATATTCCAAGCCAGAAGTCGTTTTTACTTACATTTAAAATTTCTTTGCTCTTTGATAAACTTTTAAGTTCATAGTATATTGTAATTAATATTATCAATAATGTTGCAAAATTGTAATCTATGCAAAAATGTTCCTTAAGCAATAGGTATATACCTATTATCAATATATTTATAATATATTGATGGATTTTCAAAATTTCAAATATTTTGTATGTAACAAACAATATTGCTGTAATTAGCAATGTTGCAAGTATTCTCATTATTATGAGTTCATTAGATGTTAGTTTTAAAATTGTACCACATATAATAGGCAGAAGTGGCATTTGTACCATATTAAAATCTTTATATGGAAGTAACCCGTCTGCAATATTTCTTGCAAAATTATAATTCCATAATTCATCTAAATTATTTAACTCTTTAGGAATTATAACAGAAGATACTGTTATCAGCAGTATTAATATTATTAATACATTTTTTAAAACTTTATTTTCCAATTTTTTCTCCTAATCAATATTTATCTTTTTATCAACTATATATTGTGGTCTTCCTTTTGCTTCATCATAAATTCTTGCAATATATTCAGACATTATCCAAATTGACAATAGTTGTACTCCTGTAAAAAATGTTATTGCTACCATAATTGAAGTCCAGCCGGCAGTTAAGTTATTCCATTTAAATATAAATGAAAGTATTGCATATAGTAAAACTAAGAAAGATATAAAAATAGATGCAATTCCTATTCCTCCAATTATTTTTAGTGGTTTAGTGGAAAAACTAATTATTCCGGTCAGATGCAAGTTTTAGCATTTTCTTTAATGGGTATTTTGTTTTTCCTGCGAACCTCTCTTTTCTTTCATATTCAAAAGGAGCTTGTTTAAATCCAACCCAGCTAAATAGTCCTCTTAAAAATTTGTTATGTTCTGGTAATGAATTAATAACATCTACTACTTTTTTGTCTACTAGTCTAAAGTCTCCTGTATCTTTTGGTATTTCCACATCAGAAAGCCCATTTAATGTTTTATAAAACATTTTTGCAGTAAATAGTTTAAATGCCGATTCTCCCTCTCTTCTCTTACGTTTTGCATAAATTACTTCATTTCCTTCTTCCCATAATTTAAGCATATCTGGAATAAGTTCTGGTGGGTCTTGAAGGTCTGCATCTATTATAACAACTGCATCACCAGTTACTTCTTTTAATCCTGCTGTTACCGCACATTGATGTCCAAAATTTCTTGCAAATGATATAACTTTTACATTTTTATCCTCAGAAGCAATTTTTTCTAATATTTCTAATGTTTTATCTTTACTTCCATCATTTACGAAAACAACCTCATATTCATAATTTTCTAAAGAAGTTAAAACCTCTTTTACTCTTTTATAGCATTCTTCTGCCACCTCTTCTTCATAATACATTGGTATAACTAGTGATACTTTTTTCATTATATTTCCTCCTTGTAACGAGTTTCTTTTCAAGAGTAATATATCACATCTAATAATTTTTTTCTACTAATTACCAATAAATATTTCAAAATAAAAAGATTTGAGCCGTAGCTCAAATCTTTTTAAAATGGTAATGCTATTCTTATTGCAAATTTCCACATTGGCATATTGCTTGAAATACATAGTCTTGGTATTCTATAGTTTGAATCTGAGTGTTTTGCTTTTCTGTGTTCTTTTCCTGGACCAAATGTAAATGCTAATTTGAAGTTGTTTTCTTCTAAAACTTCTACAAAATTTTCGTTATAATCTCCAAAAGGATATGCTAAATATTCTGTTTGTATAACATTTTTGCATTTTGAAAAATCTTCTCTTAATTCATCTTTTCCAATATTGTATGCACCTTTTTCATGTAAATTATATGAATGTGATGCTATATCTATATTAGGGTATTCTTCTTTGACTTTTTTTAGAGTTTCTTTACTCATACATCCTGCATAGCCTTCCTCAGTATTTTTTCCCACGCAGAAAACTGTTGCATTCATGTTATATTTTTTTAATAGTGGAAATGCTAGTTCATAATTTGATTGGTACCCATCATCCATGGTAATTAATACACATTTGTGTGGGAATTTCTTTTTATTTTGTTTATATTCATAGAATTCCTCTAAAGTCAGAGTTCTGTAATGATGTTTTTTTAAGTATTTTAACTGTTCTTCGAACTTTTCTATATTTAGTATAAAAGTGTTAGAATCATCAACATCTTTCCCAAAATCATGATACCCCAAAACCGCAACAGTTGGATTTGAATATAGTAATACTAGAACTGCTACTAATATTATTACTAAAACTATTAAACCATATATTAAAACTTTTTTCATTATATATCATCCTTCTTTTTTTATATATTTTTTATTTTATTTTTTTTGTAAATCTATTAATACATTTTAATAGATTTTTTACATTTTTTTTATTCTAAATGTTGGTATTCCTGTTGAATATGGTGCTATATCATAGTGCTGGTAATAAATATATACTGCATCTTTAGTCAAATAGAAGCTATTTGGATTAAATGTACTTATAACAAGCCCGCAGCTGTCTTCAAAAAATATTCGTGGATTTGCTGCAATCTGTCTGTTTATTTCTTGGAAGATGTCTACTAAAAAATATGGATTATTTCTAAATACATCTTCAAGTTTTATCATTCTTCCTGTTATCATATTCCAGTTTTGTGATGAGCGCACAGTATCTCCATGTGCTCCACCTGAATAGATGTATTCATCTGCATACAAGCTTATAACATTATTTGCATTTAATGTTATTTCATAATTTCGAACAACCTCATATGCTCTTTGTGGGTAGCCATTCTTTTTATTATACTTATAGAGCTCAACTGCCTGTTTAAACAGCTCATTTTCGCTTCTTCTTTGCAAATCCAAAGCTTGTTTTTTGTTATACATGTTGAAATTAACCACTCCAAAGTTATGAACTTTTGCTTTAATAGATGGATAGTTAATTTTGTATGTAAGAACTGTCGCACCTTCATACATCATTTTTCTTTCTAAAACATTATTATCAATTTTAAACATAAAAACCCCCTCAAGTAAATATATGCTTGAGGAATAGGTTTTGTTATTATACCCTTGTAAGCCTAGTCCAGCAACAATGTATTCATCATTTTTGATTATTTTATCATATTCCGATTTTATTCGCAATACTTTTACAATTATTGTTCCATTATTTTATATAATTAATAAATTGGTAATAAAAATGGGATTTGAACAGAAACAAATTCTACTGTTAAAACTATTATTGAAAACAAGGAATTTTCTGGAGTCCCACTCATTTCTGCACTCCACAGTACCAAGAACATTGTTGTTATACTTATTATGCTGCAAATCAAAGCTAAATGTCTATTTTTCATTACTTCATTTTTATTTTCAAGTTTTTGTTTATAAGGTAACTGAATTATATAAGTTATTATTCTAAAACATATAGAAATAATTGATAAAATTAATAGATTTTTTGCATATGGTGCTTTTATAAACGAAATATTTATCTTTTCTAATAAGCCAGAAAATATAAATAAAAACTCAATCAAACCTAATAATAATCCCCATATAATCATTAATATATCATATTTTTTATTTGTTTTATTTTTCATATGGTTGAACTCACTTTCAAATTGTGTTTATTCATCTTTAACTCTTTTCGTGTTATTATTTATTTATCTTTTACACTTTTTATATCTTGTAATTCAAATCTATATTTTTGACCATTTTTATTTATTTCATCTAAAAACATATCATAAGGTCTACACCATAATTTATTATCTCCATATAATGCTCTATATGCCACCATTTTCTCACAAGTTTCGCTATGGTAAATTATATCTTCAACAATATAGAAATCTCCTTTGTAATGTCTGTAAACTCCTTTTATTTTTACTTCTCTCATTTTATATTCTCTCCTTTGTTTTATTTATTTATAATTACATCTCACTTTCAAATTACTATTTTGTGTTATGTTTATTAATTTTTGATATTTCCTTAAATTTTTCTTTCTTACTTTTTAGATATTGTTCCGAATCTGTATTATACTGTGACTCTTTTTGTAATTTCAAATATTGTTCAAATCTTTCTTTTTGTAATTCTCCTTTTTCTATTGCTTCTAATATTCTACATCCTGGTTCATTTGTATGTGTACAATTTGGATATTTGCACATTTGACTCAAACTTTCTATATCACTAAATGTTTTATTTATACCACTTTCGGCATTCCACATACCAAGTTCTCTCATTCCAGGTGTATCTATAATCATTGCACCGTTTGGCAACATTATCAAATTTCTTGATGTCGTTGTATGTCTACCTCTTGAATCTTCTTCTCTAATTTCAGAAGTTTTCATTACATCTTCACCATATAAAGTGTTAACAAGTGTTGATTTTCCAACTCCCGAAGAGCCTAAAAACACAATTGTATTTCCTTTTGAAAAATATTTTTTTATATTTTCTATACCGTTTTTATTTGCACAACTTATCGCATATACATCTACACCAAAAGCAATACTTTGTACCTCATCAATATAATCTTGTACATTTTGAACTAAATCACTTTTGGTTAAAATAATTACTGGAATCCCTCCAGACTCCCAAGTCAAGCTTAAATATCTTTCAATTCTATTTATATTAAAATTATTATTTAGTGATTGCATAATAAAAACATAGTCAAAATTTGCTGCTACCAATTGTTCATGCTGGTTATGTAATTCTCTTTTTCTATCACTCGAAGCCGCTGTTCTTGAAAATGAACTTTCTCTTTTTAGTGTTTCATAAATCATACTATCTCCAGATTCATTCCATTCTATCACGACAAAATCTCCTGTTGTAGGATAAACACTGTTTGGATTATCATAATAGCAACCTCTTTTTATTTTTGCAAATCCATTTCCATTGTCACATGCAATTTCGTATCTATCTTTATGTGTTGCAATTATTCTAGCAATAGTTTTATTTTTATCAACTTTCCTTAATATGTTTTCTTTCAATCCATAATCTTTTATATTCATTTTTTAATCCTCTTTTTGCCTAATCTAACACATATTGATGTAAATCTTTCTCTTTTTTGATTTGTTTAGCATATCTATCCTCTTCTGAGAACACACAGCCACAGTATTTTTGCATATATAGGCCTAGTTCTCTGGCTTTTGCTTGTCCTTCTCTAAATCCTGGTCTAAAATCTCTATAAAGAAAAGTTAATCCATATTTTTTAGCAATTTCTTCTCCTAAAGTTTTTAGTTCTTCATGTTTTTGGTATGGACTTATTAAAAGTGTAGTTGAGAATGCATCATATCCATTTTCTTTTGCAAATTTTGCAGTCTGTTCTAAACGCACTCTATAACAATATTTTACGCATCTGTTTTCTAAATCGTCTATTACATTTTTGCAAAATTCCTTTAGTCCATAATTTTCTTCAAATATTGCTTCTACTCCAATGCTTTTTGTGTATTCTTTTAAAGTGTCTCTTCTTGCTTTATATTCCATGTAAGGGTGAATGTTTGGGTTAAACCAATATACCGTTGGCTCTATTTCTTCCTTTCTTAAGCTATCTATGCAATACACGCTACATGGTGCACAACATGTATGTAATAATAATCTCATAAATTTTGTTCCTTTTCCCCGTTATATTCATCTACAAAATATAATGGTCTATTTTTTGTTTCATTGAAAATTCTACCTAAGTATTCTCCTATAATTCCTATTAATAGTATTATTACTCCAAATGAGAATAAATTTAATAGTATAATTATTTGATATCCTTGTATTCCAGCAGAATTGTTAATACATTTTACTATTATGTAAATTAAATATATTATAAATGCTAGAAATGTAGGAATACTTAAAAATGTAGATATTCTAAGCGGAGATGTTGTAAATGCTGTTATTCCATCAATTGCTAAATCAACTAATTTTTTATAGTTCCATTTTGTTGTTCCTGCCACTCTTGGGTCTCTATCATACATTACTTCTTTTTTCTTATAACCAATCCAGCTAAACATTGATTTTGAGCATCTTTGTGTTTCTCTCATTTTCTTTAGGGCATTTACACATCTTCTATCTAATAGCCTAAAATCTCCTGTATCTTTTTGAATTTCAACTCTAGTTAAACTTTGAAGAACTTTGTAATACATTTTTGATGTAAATTTCTTTAAAAATGTTTCTCCTTTTCTGCTACTTCTTCTAGCATAAACATCATCATACCCTTCTTCCCAATATTTTATAAGTTCTGGGATTAATTCTGGTGGGTCTTGTAAATCTGCATCAATGAAAATAACTGCATCTCCTGTTGCATAGTCAAGACCTGCAATCATTGCTGTTTCTTTACCAAAATTTCTTGAGAAATTTACATACGAAATTCTATTATCCTTGTTTCTCATTTCTTTGATAAGTTCTAATGTTTTATCTTTGCTTCCATCATTTATAAATAGAACTTCAAATTCATATTGGTTTAGATTATTCATCATAGTATTTAATCTTTCGTATAAATAAGGCAATGCTTCTTCCTCATTATAAGATGGTACAATTATTGTAATTTTTTTCATTAAAAATCCTCCTTTTTTTCAATTCCTAAATGTTTATATGCCATTGGGGTTACAATTCTTCCTCTTGGGGTTCTAGCAATAAATCCCATTTGCATTAAATAAGGTTCATAAACATCTTCTATTGTTTCGGCTTCTTCACCAATTGTTAATGATAAAGTATCTATCCCTACTGGTCCTCCAGAATAGTTGTAAATTATAGTTTCCAATATTTTTCTATCTATATTGTCTAAGCCCAAATCATCTATCTCAAGTTTTTTTAAAGCAATTTTTGCAATTTCATTTGTTACTTTCCCGTCTCCTAGTACAGATGCATAATCTCTTACTCTTTTTAGTAGTCTATTTGCAATTCTTGGTGTTCCTCTTGAACGTTTGGCTATTTCTAAGCTCCCATCTTCATCAATTTCTATGTTTAAAATATCTGCTGACCTTTTTACTATTGTGTTTAGTTGTTTTTCATTATAAAGTTCTAGTCTTTGTACTATTCCAAATCTATCACGAAGCGGAGTTGTAAGTGAACCAGCTCTTGTAGTTGCACCAATTAATGTAAATTTTGGTAAATCAATTCTTATCGACTTTGCTTCTGCTCCTTTTCCTATAATTATGTCTAAAACATAATCTTCTAAAGCAGGGTACAAAATTTCTTCTACATTTCTATTTAATCTGTGTATTTCATCTATAAACAAAACATCATTTGTTTGAAGCCCTGTAAGTAGTGCTGCTAAGTCTCCTGGTTTTTCAATAGCAGGGCCTGATGTAATTTTTATATTTGATTTCATTTCGTTTGCAATTATGTTAGCAAGTGTTGTTTTTCCAAGTCCTGGTGGCCCATAAAGTAAAACATGGTCTAAAGCTTCTTTTCTTTTTTTAGCTGCTTCAATATATATTTTCATATTTTCTTTTACTTTAGTTTGTCCAATATACTCTTTTAAGTATTTGGGTCTTAGTGAAACCTCAGCAAATTCTTCCTCTTCATTCTGAGTTTGTGGTAGTAATATATTGTCGTCCATAGCATTTCCTCTTTCTATTTTTTCTTTCCTAATTATATATATAAATTAGTGGTTTTGCAAGAGAAATGGCATAAAATAAAAAAAGATGCATATTTTTACATGCATCTTTTTTTGTTTTTATAACCTATCTTATTCCTTTAAATTTTCTTAATTTTATGTATGATACTATTCCTACTAATAATACACATGTTAAAGAAATAATTATCACGTTTTTCCCTGTTTTTGGTATAGTTCCGCCAGCTGTTGTGTTGTCTTTTTTCTCTATATTGTTTACTTTTATTGTTACTTTTCTACTGTTTCCAGCTAAGTCATATATAGTTACTTCTTCTTCTTTGTTTTGTGAATATGTTTTTGTTAATGTTGTTTTATCACTTGATAAGCTCCAGCCTTCTATTCCTGTTATTTGTTCATTTGCAACTATTTCAACTGTTACATTTTCTGTTGTTGTTTTTGTTGTGCTATATTTTACTTCTACTTCTGGTGCTGTTGTGTCTATGTTGCTTATTGTTATTGTAACTTTCTTTTCGTTTCCTGCATAGTCACATATGGTTACTTCTTCTTTTTTATTTTGAGTATATACTTTTGTTAGTGTTTCACCATCTTCTTCTAAAATCCATCCTTCAACTGATTGTATATCTTTGTTTGCTTTTATTGTTACTTTTACTGTCTCTCTTGTTAGTTCTGTAGTACTGTATTTTACTTCAGCTTGTAGTTCTACCATATCTATGTTTGTTATTTTTATTGGTATTGTTCTTTTATTTCCTACTAAATCTAATATTGTTATTTCTTCTTCTTCGTTTTTATAATAGTCTTTTGTTAAAGTTAATTTATCTTCTGATATTTCCCAGCCTTCTAGTTCTTGTAGTTTTTCATTTGCAACTATTGTTACTGTGACTTTTTTCTTTGTTACTTCTGTTGTACTATATTTTACTTCTACTTGTGGTACAGTAGTATCAATATTATTTATTTTTATATTAACTTTTACTTTATTTCCTGTTAAATCTTGAAGTTCTGCTACTTCTTCTGCATTTTGTGCATATGTTTTTGTTAGTGTTACTCCAGCTTCGTCTAATGTCCAGCCTTCAACTTGTTTTATTTTTTTATTTGCTTTAATTGTTACTTTTACTGTTCCTTTTGTTGCTTCTGTTATACTATATGCTACTTTTGCTTCTAATTCTACTTTATCTATGTTTGCTATTCTTATTGGTATTTTTCTTTCATTTCCTGCTAAATCATATACTATTAATGTTTCTTCTGTGTTGTCAGTGTATTCTTTTGTTAGTATTAATTTGTCTTCTGATAAAGTCCAGCCTTTAACTTCTTTTAATTTCTCATTTGATTTAACTGTTACTGTTACTGTGTCATTTGTAGTTTCGGTTGTGCTATATTCTACTTCTACTTCTGGTGCTGTTACATCTATATTGTTTATTACAGCTTTTGCTTTACCTGTATTTCCTGCAAAGTCTTGTACTGTTATTTCCTCTGTAGCATTTTGTGTGTATTCTTTTGTTATTGATAATTTATCTTCTGATAATTTCCATCCTTCTACTTCTTTTAATTCTTTATTTGATGTTATTGTTACTGTTACACTTTTATTTGTTGGCTCTGTTGTACTATATTTTACGTCTAAAACTGGAGGCTTTCCGTCGTCAACTTTTACAACAAATTTTGAATCTGCTATTGCTCCACCTTTTATGGTTACTGTAGCTTCATTTACGTTTTCGTTTAATTTTATTTTTGTTCCATCTGAACTTAAAGTACAATTTACTAATTCAAGTGCTTCTTCTGTATATAATTTACTATGTTTGTCTTTTATTTTAGTAAATATTTGTGGTAAAGTAATTTCATTAGCTGCCTCTGTTTTAGTTAGTATTTTACTTATGTTTTGATAATTTGATGATACAGTTATTTCGTCATCGTTACTATTAAGATTTGGTCTCCATTTATTAGTTAATTTAAGTGAAGCTATTTCATCTACTATTGATAAATCACTTATTTTATTTCCGCTAATTCCTAAATCTTTTAGATTAGTTAAAGTCTTTAGTTCACTAATATTTTCAATATTGTTATTATGTAGCCATAATGTTTCTAATTTTGTACAGTTAGCTAATGCAGATACATCTTTTAAGTTTGGATTTCCACCTATTGATAACCATATTAATTCTTTAAGATTTGCAAGTACACTTATATCTTCAATATTGTTATTTGACAAAAACAAGTGTTTAATATTTGTTAGTTTTGTTAAAAAACTAATATCAGAAATCTGTGTGTTAGAAGCACTTAATTGTTCTAATGTTGTCAAATTTGAAATTGGCTCAAATGATGTTATTTTATTATTATATAAACCTAAAGTTTTAAGGTTTGAAAGCGATGCAAGTGGTGTTATATCAGTTATCTCAGTTGAATAAAGCCATAAGGTTTCAAGGTTTGTAAGCGACGAAAGTGAGGTTATATCACTTACTTTGTTATGCCCTAAGTTTAACCATGTAATGTTTGTTAATGTTCTAAGTGGGGTTATATCACTTATCTCATTGTTATTAAGGTATAAAGTTTCAAGGTTTGTAAGTGATGAAAGTGAGGTTATATCAGTTATTTTACTGTCCCATAAACTTAACCATGTAATGTTTGTTAATGTTTGAAGTGGGCTTATATTACTTATTTCGTTTTCACCTAGTCCCAATGTTTTAAGTTTTGTAAGTGCTGAAAGTGGTGTTATATCTCTTATTTTGTTTATTCCTAAACTTAAGTATGTAATATTTGTTAATGTTTGAAGTGGTGATATATTGCTTATATTATTTGAATGTAAGCGTAAATCTGTAAGTTTTGTAAGTGATGAAAGTGGTGTTATATCACTTATATTATTATATTCTAAGTCTAATGTCTTAAGGTTTGTAAATTTTTCAATTCCTGATACATCTGTTATTTGCTTCTTGTTTAATTCTAAAGTTGTTACAGTTTCCAAATTAGCTTTTGTAATAGTAATTGTTAATGTTCCTTCGTTACTGCTTTCTACTTTACTTCCTAATTCTGTTAAGATTGCATTATATAAATTTTTGTCTTTGAAACTTATTGTTACTTTTTCTTCTGCTGCTATCGATAATATTGGGAATAACATATTAAACATTAATACCAATATTAATACTAAACTGTTTATTTTTAATATTTTTCTCATTTGAATCTTCCCCTTTTTTTACTTTTTATATTATTATAATATCTTTAAAAATATTTTTTGTCAATTGTTTTTTTTGATTTTTATAATGAAAGTTTTTCCAAGAATTTTCCCGTGTATGACCTATCATTTTTCATTATTTGCTCTGGTGTTCCCACAGCCACTATTTCTCCGCCTTTTTCTCCACCTTCTGGTCCTAAATCTATAATATAATCTGCTGTTTTAATTAGGTCTAAGTTGTGTTCTATTACTATTATACTATTTCCTGTATCTACTAGTCTTTGTAAAATATCTATTAGTTTATGAACATCTGCTATATGAAGTCCTGTTGTAGGTTCATCTAGAATATATAATGTTTTTCCTGTTGGTCTTTTTGAAAGTTCTGTTGCAAGTTTTACTCTTTGTGCTTCTCCTCCAGATAAAGTTGTAGATGGTTGTCCAAGTTTTATATAGCCTAGGCCTACATCATATAGTGTTTGTATTTTTTGTTTTATTTTTGGAACATTTGTAAAAAATTCTAGTGCTTCTTCTACTGTCATGTCTAACACATCTGCTATGCTTTTTCCTTTATATTTTACCTCTAAGGTTTCTTTGTTGTATCTTGTACCCTTACATACTTCACAAGGTACATATATATCTGATAAGAAATGCATTTCTATTTTTAATATTCCATCCCCTTGGCAATGTTCACATCTCCCTCCAGAAACGTTAAAGCTAAATCTGCCTTTTGAATATCCCCTTAGTTTTGCTTCATTTGTTTCTGCAAATAAGTCTCTAATATTATCAAATACTCCTGTATATGTTGCAGGGTTTGACCTTGGGGTTCTTCCTATTGGAGATTGGTCTATGTTTATTATTTTATCAATATTTTCTATTCCTACTATTTCCTTGCATTTTCCTGGTCTTTCACTTGATTTGTATAAATCTCTTGCAAGTGTTTTATATAATATTTCGTTTACTAATGTACTTTTTCCTGAACCAGATACCCCTGTAACACATGTAAATACTCCAAGTGGAAATTTTACATCTATATTTTTTAAGTTATTTTCACAGGCACCCTTTACTTCAATTGATAATCTGCTTGGTTTTCTTCTTACTTTTGGCACTTTTATTTGTTTTCTTCCACTTAAGTAGTTTCCTGTTTCTGATTCTGTTACTTTTTTTATTTCTTCTACTGTTCCTTGTGCTACAACTCTTCCGCCATGAACTCCTGCACCTGGTCCAATATCTATAATCTGGTCAGCTGCATACATTGTATCTTCATCATGTTCTACAACTATTACTGTATTTCCTAAATCTCTTAATTTTTTCAAGGTTTCAATCAATTTGTTATTATCTCTTTGGTGAAGTCCAATGCTTGGCTCATCTAAAATATACATTACCCCAGTTAAGCCTGAGCCAATCTGAGTTGCAAGCCTTATTCTTTGTGCTTCTCCGCCAGATAATGTTCCTGCACTTCTAGATAAAGTTATATATTCAAGTCCTACATCCATTAAGAATTGTAGTCTTAATTTTATTTCTCTAATAATTTGTTCTGATATCATTCTCTCCGTTCTGCTTAGTTCTAAGTTACTCAAGAATTCTTTTATTCTATTAATTGGCATATCTGTAAGTTCTTTTATGTTTTTGTTTCCAACTGTAACTGCTAAACTTTCTTTTTTTAATCTTGCTCCATGGCAAGTGTCACAGTGACTATAACTCATGTACATTTCGTAGAAGTTCCTCATGCCATTAGATTTTGTTTCTCTATATCTTCTTTCTAATGTTGGAATTACTCCTTCAAAAGGAGCTGTGAATTTTCTTGTTCCAGCAGCTGAAGTATATTCAAAATCTATAGGTTCTTCCCCTGTACCATACATTATTTTATCTAAAAATTCTCTTGGTAATTTTTTTATTGGTTTTGATATATCAACTCCATATTTTTTAGCAATACTTTCAAAATACATTTTAGCCATAGTATCGCCTTTTTTCATGCTACTTGCACCAAAGGCTTTTACTCCATCATATAGTGTTTTATTTTTGTCCGGCAAAATTAAGTCTTCATCTATTTTCATTAAATATCCTATTCCCAAACAATCTGGACAAGCTCCAAATGGATTATTAAATGAGAACATTCTTGGTGTTAATTCTTCAATACTAATATTACAATCTGGACAAGCATAGTTTTGGCTAAATAGCATCTCTTCTTTTCCTTGGACATTTATTAATACTAAGTTATTTGCATATTTTAAAGCAGTTTCTACAGATTCAGATAATCTGCTTCTTATTTCTGGTTTAACTACTAATCTATCTACTATTAAATCTATGTTGTGTTTTTTCTTTCTATCTATTTCAATATCATCTGTAATTTCATAAATTGTACCATCTACTCTTACTCTTACAAATCCTTCTTTGCTAAAATTCTCTAATAGTTTTACATACTCACCTTTTTTACCTCTAATTACTGGTGCAAGTACTTGTATTTTTGTTCCTTCTTCTAGGCTTAGTACTTTATCTACTATTTGGTCTAAGCTTTGTTTTTCTATTTTTTTGCCACAGTTTGGGCAATGTGGCACACCTATTCTTGCATATAATAAACGAATATAGTCATATATTTCTGTAACTGTTCCTACTGTAGAACGTGGATTTTTTGATGTTGTTTTTTGGTCTATTGATATTGCTGGTGAAAGTCCTTCTATTGATTCAACATCTGGTTTTTCCATTAAACCAAGAAATTGACGTGCATATGAAGATAGGCTTTCTACATAACGTCTTTGACCTTCTGCATAAAGTGTATCAAATGCTAATGAAGACTTTCCAGAGCCTGAAAGTCCTGTTATAACAACTAATTTATCTCTTGGTATGGTTACATTTATATTTTTTAAATTGTTCGCTTTCGCTCCCTTTACTATAATATTATCGTTCATATTTTCCTCCATAGCTTTTTTAAGCTAACTATTATTATATCATAGGTGTCACTATATTTTTTCT
>OIEN01000532.1_pt1 | contig 22989 bp, 23 predicted proteins | sample 1581741 | NCBI WGS metagenome assembly OIEN01 (sample SAMN01760944, study PRJEB22395) | human gut metagenome | reverse complement strand
ATCGAAAGCATCTATTACTTTAACGGCATTTGAAACGCTTTCCTGACGGGAATTACCGCCAATGCAATAGGTGACGTTATATTTTAAAAGCACATCTTTAAACAAAGAAATATCGTTTTCCCTTACTACAACTATAATATTATCTATCTCATCAATACTCGAAAAGGTTTTAACTGTACGCTCAATAACGGTCATATTATTGATTTCAAGAAGAAGTTTACTTTTATCCGCTTTCATTCTTGTACCGTTTCCTGCCGCTAATATTATTGCTGTATTACTCATCTTTTAAACTCTCCACTTCATCAATGGTAGGGGTTGCAAATTCGGTTTTATAAGGGTCATAAACAACAAATCCCGGCTTTGCACCATTAGGTTTTCTTACATTTTTTACCAAAGTATAATCTACGGCAACATTTGATGATTCTCTTGCCTTGCTGAAATAAGCAGCAATAACAGCGCAATCGTGAATTGCCCCATCGCTTATTTGGTTACCGGAAGTTTCGCAAATAACGTGACTGCCTGCGGCCGACTGAACGTGAAACCATGTATCATAATTTTTCGCCGTTTTCATAGTTAGCTTATCATTCATAATATTGTTTCTTCCGACATACACGTCAAATCCGTCACGTGTCTTAAAATGCATAGGTTTCAACGATTTTTGTTCTTTTTTCTTATCGTTTCCTTTTTTTATATATCCCTGAGAAGCAAGTTCAGCTTTAATTGCAGTAATTTCGCCGTCGGTTTCAGCCCTTGAAAGCGAATCGATTACACTTTCAAAATAATCTGCTTCATCGTTTGCTTCGTTGATAAATTCATTAAGTTTACTTTCTGCAACTTGCTTTTTGCGATACTCTTTATAGTATTTTTGTGAATTTTGCGACGGAGTAAGCATTATATCGGCAGGAATACGAACAATTTTATTATTGTCATAATAATTTTCCAAATCGTAATAAGGCGCACCTTTTTCAAGGCGATACATATTAGCCGCAATCAAGTCGCCGAAAAGCTTATAAGTTTCCTTATCCTTGCAATCCTCAAGCTCCTGCGTTCTGTTAATCGCTTTTCTTACCGCTCTTTCCTGCAAAGTTGTAACGGTTTTAAACAAGTCTGCACTCCTTGCTTTAATTCGCATTAATCTTACACGTTCATAATAGAAATAATCAAGAAGTTGAGAAAAAGTGTCATAATGATTTATTGTTGCAAGGTTATCATACTGCTTGATATCAATAAAAGCAAAATCCTTTGGAGCATCGGTAAATACAACGGTCGGAGTAGGATTTTGAGCTTGCTTTTTAAATTCATCAAGAGTTAATCCATATTCAAATTCACGGCAAATAATAGGAGAAACACCTTTTATTGCTTCCATTACCGCTTTATACATACCTTTGCGGCTTTGTGCAATCTTTTCTCTTATTTTTTCAATATCGTCCGTAAAAATATTAAGCTTATCCTGCTTAGGCGGCGCAACGTAAGTCACCCCCGGCAAAACCTCTCTGATATGCGACTTATTTTCGTCAACACGCTTCATTGAATCAATAATTTTTCCGTATTTACCGACAAAAATAATATTAGAATATTTACCCATTATTTCAATAATGAGCGAATAATTTGTTTTATCTCCGAGTTCGTCTGTGCCTGAAAAATTAATTTTCAAAATACGTTCAAGATTGTCTTGCTCAATATCGGTAACCCAAGCACCTGCAAGCCGCTTCCTCAGCAAAAGGCAAAACATGGGTGGTTTTGCAGGATTTTCGGGCGGAAATTCCGTAAAATGAATACGAGCGGCGTCTGCATTGCAGGATAAAAGAAGTTTTTTACTGCCTTGCCTTGAACGAAGATTAATAATAATTTCATCTTTAGACGGCTGATGAATTTTATCGACTCTGCTATCAATTGCAAATTGAGCTATTTCATTTTTTAAATGGTATAAAAAAATTCCGTCAAGTGCCATAATTATATTTCCAATATAGGATTTGAAACAGGTGCAACAATAAATTCTACCTCTTCAAATTCCTTTTTAAGTTTCTCTTTAAGCATAAGAAACGGTACGTTTTCCGTTTCAAAATGACCTGCATTAATCACTGCAAAGCCTGACTCCGAAGCATCAAGCATTTCGTGATATTTTAAGTCGCTTGTAACAAAGCAATCAGCGTTTTGCATAGCATCATTTATAAATTCACCGCAAGCGCCACCGCCGACAGCAACTGTTTTTATCATTTTATCTGTATCTGTATACCTCAGCCCGTGAGTATCAAGTGTTTCCCCAACCAAAACGGCAAAATCATCAATACTCATTTCTCGTTCTAACTCACCGACAACGACATAACCGTTTTCAAGTTTTTTTGTATTTTTTAAATCAAGCAGCTTTGCAAGATTATCGTTAATGCCGCCTGCAGCCTTATCATACGAAGTATGCGCACACATCGTCGCAATGTCGTTATTAATAAGTTCATAAACCGCCGTGCCTTTAACAATTTTCTTTACAGGATTAAAAATAATAGGATGATGAGTTAATAAAAGGTCCGCCTCAACGCTTTTTGCATAATCAGCCGCAGCCTTAGTTCCGTCAAGTGCCATAACAACCGTTGAAACAGTCTTTTCCTCATCGCCTAAAATAAAGCCTGAATTGTCCCATTCCTCCATTTCATTATAAGGAGCAATAGAATTTATGTAATTATATATATCCTTGACCAAGGTCATAAGATTTCCTCCACTGCCGAAATAACGTCACTTAAATCGGCACCTGATTTTGATTTATTTTTAAGATAATTTAAAAGATGCAAAAAGTATTCCTTTTGTGAAAAGTCCGTAATATTTCCCAAGAAATAATCCTTTGGAACTTTAGGAGTAATTTTGCCCGTATAATTTGCGTCGAAAATGCTGTATGAATGCTTTGCGTCGGTTACAATAAAATCATTATTTATTTCAAAACCGTTGTCATAAAGATATTTTCTCGCTATTTCAGGATGAGTCATGGGCTGTAAAATCAAATGAAGTTCATTAACAAAGTCGCAATTAGAAAGAATATCAACTATTAATTCAGCACCCATTCCGGCAATAATAACAGTATCACATTCGCCCCTATCGAGCTTTTCAAGACCGTTTGAAAGCCTTGTCAAAATAACATCCTCAAAACCCTCGTTTTTCACAAGAGACTTGCAAGAGGCAAGCGGTTTTTCATTTATATCCATTGCAACGACAAATGGTGATATTTTATTTTCAACAAGATATACAGGAATATATCCGTGGTCTGTTCCGACATCAGCAACAGACGAGCCCGATTCAACAAGGCTCGCCACTGCATTCAGCCTTTTAGATAAGCTAACCATTAACCTACCTGCGCATTAAGCTTTTCAACAAGCTCATCTGCATCTGTACCGTGAACTGCACAAGCATCTGCAATTGATTCGCCTCTTGAAGCAGGGCAACCAAGGCAATGCATACCAATCTCTAAAAAGAGAGGTGCCGTATCAGGATATGCGTCAAGAACGTCACCGATAATAGTATCCTTAGTAATTTCCATAGTATAAAACTCCTTTTCACATCTTTTTGAGACAATTATATTTTAACCAAATAATCATCTGCTAAAGATATTTATAACACATTTATTATTTCATTGCAAGTTCAATAAAAATATGTTAATATATAATTTGTAATTTAGAAGGACGGTGAAATGCTTGGAAAAAGAATATAACCCTGCATTACAATTTGATGCATTTACTGCCGGAATTGAGGACGGAGGCTTACGTTCAAGCTCTTCAATAGCTATTCTTGCCTGTTATATAATCGCAAGAAGCGAGGAAAAATTAACTAAGAAAAATGTTGTTGACGCTCTTGTTGAGGGCAAAATTGCAAATTATTTTGAAATCACAAGTGCAATTTCAAAAATGATAAAAACCGATAATCTTGTTGAGGGTGAGGACGGATATTTATCTGTCACAAGCAAATGCGCATTTAATGTTGAAATGCTTGAGAACGATTTACCTATCACTATAAGAGAAAAAGCGGTTGAGCTTGCGGCAAAAACAGCACGGCTTGAAATATACAAAAAGGAAAACAAAGCAACCGTTGAAAAGGACGGCGACAAATATAAGGTAACGCTTCACGTAAGCGATAAAAATTGCGATTTTATGGTGCTTAGCTTATATTTCCCGTCAGAAACACAGGCTCAGGTTGTAAAGGAAAAATTCCAAACTCACCCCGGCGAAGTATATGAAAATTTAATTAACTCAATTTTTTCAAACAATTAATATATGAGGAATAAAAAATGAAAAACACAATAAAGAATATTTTAGTTTTATTATTATCAATCATAATTTCATTCATTTTCATTTACTTATTTATATTTTTCGGCGGTTCTAAGTTATTTGAAAGCGGAGATGTAATTTTAAAAGAACTTGGAGTTTCAATAATTATAGGCACACTTGTGTTTTGGATTATAAAAATAAATAAAACGAGCTACGAAAAAATCGAAGAATTAGAAAAAAGAGTTGAAGAGTTAGAAAATAAGAATAAATAACGACAAAAAGCGTACCCTCATAGGGTACGCTTTTTAAATAGCAATGATTAATCTATTTCTACAGAAATTTTTGCATCATTTCTTGTTGCTGCAGCACGCATAACAACACGGATAGCCTTGGCAATTCTGCCTTGCTTACCGATTACTCTGCCCATATCCTCTTCAGCTACGTGGAGATGATATACAATTACACCCTCTTCGTCAGGTTCGCTAACATCAACAGAAATTGCATCAGGATTTTGAACCAATCCTTTAGTGATAGAAATCAACAAATCCTTCAAAGAAAACACCTCCTGAATAAATCTTTGCCAAAATAATCAAAGATTAAAGGATGCCTTCTTTTTTAAGAATGCTTTTAACTGTGTCAGTTGGCTGTGCGCCGTTAGCAATCCACTTCTTAGCCTTTTCTGCATCAATCTTGATTTCAGCAGGGTCAACCATTGTGTTATATGTGCCGATTTCTTCGATGAAACGACCGTCACGTGGATATCTTGAATCTGCTACTACTACACGATAGAAAGGAGCTTTCTTTGCGCCCATACGACGAAGTCTGATTTTTACTGCCATTTTAAATTACCTCCAAAAGTAAATATATGTATTTTATTTTTCCAAACTGTTGTTTGGCTGTTTATAAATTAAAATCCAAACGGATTATTTGAGCCACCGCCCATTTTTCCCATCATTTTTTCAGCCATTTCGGGATTGGCTTGCATCATACGACGCATCTTTTTGCTCATTCTCGGACCTTTATTACCGCCGATTTGTTTAACCATTTTTTGCATTTGCTTAAACTGAGCCAAAAGCTTATTTACATCCTCAACCTGCATTCCGCAGCCTTTAGCAATTCTGCGTTTTCTTGACGGATTGATAATGTCAGGACGCTCACGTTCCTGCTTAGTCATAGAATAAATTATTGCTCTGAAACGGTCAAAAGCCTTTTCGTCAATATCTTCATCCTTAATTTTATTACCTATGCCGGGAATCATCTTAATTGTATCTTTAAGACTTCCCATTCTTTCAATCTGCTCAAATTGATCAAGCAAATCGTTAAGGTCAAATTTATTCTTAGCAAGCTTCTTTTCAAGTTCAGCCGCCTTTTTCTCGTCAAGACTTTGCTCCGCTTTTTCAATAAACGAAAGAACATCGCCCATACCCAAAATACGGGAAGCCATACGTGACGGGTGAAAAGTTTCAAGATTGTCAAGTTTTTCGCCTGTACCTATAAACTTAATCGGCTTGCCTGTAACAGCTCTTACGGAAAGCGCCGCACCGCCACGAGTGTCACCGTCAAGTTTTGTAAGAATAACACCGTCAATGCCGAGCGTTTCATTAAAGCTTTTAGCAACGTTAACTGCATCCTGACCTGTCATTGCATCAATAACAAGCAAAATTTCGTGAGGATGAACGGTTGAACGGATATTTTGTAGTTCTTCCATAAGTTGCTCGTCAACATGCAAACGACCTGCCGTATCAAGAAAAACATAGTCGTTGCCGTGGTCTTTAGCAAACTTAACTGCCTCTTCGGCGATATGAACAGGATTTTCATTACCCATTTCAAAAACAGGAACGCCAACCTGCTCACCGACAACCTGAAGCTGCTTAATAGCCGCAGGACGGTAAACGTCACAAGCTACAAGAAGGGGTCTGTGTCCTTCTTTTTTTAATTTAAGGGCAAGCTTTGCCGAATGAGTTGTTTTACCACTACCTTGCAAGCCACACATCATAACAATCGTTGGTGGATGGTTGGCGATTGCAAGCCTTGCTTCGTTGCCACCCATAAGCTCGGTAAGTTCTTCATTAACTATTTTAATTACCATCTGACTCGGAGTAAGTGACTCCATAACGTCAGCACCAATAGCTCTTTCAGTAACCTTTGCGGTAAACTCTTTAGATACTTTATAGTTTACATCAGCCTCAAGCAATGCAAGGCGAACCTCACGCATTGCCTCTTTAACGTCTGACTCGGTCAATTTGCCCTTGGCACGTAATTTTTTAAACGAATTTTCAAGTCGTTCACTCAAGCCTTCAAATGCCAAGAAATCAACTCCTAAAAATTTTATCCTTCTTTCAGAAAAGAAGCAAGTGTTTTAATTCTTGCAACATTATCATTAACTTCCATAGAAAGTGTATGATTGAGGTTATATTCGTTGATTTTATCAGCGCATTCAACGATTTCGTCAACACCCTTTTTCATTTCAGTAAAGCGTTTTGCAAGGCCAAGCCTTTTTTCCATATCAAAAAGCTGAGCTTCTGCACGTTTGATTGAATCTCGAACGCCTTGACGACTTATACCCTCGTTTTCTGCAATTTCGGAAAGTGAGAGATCCTCTTCATAATAATAAGCAAGGCAATTACGTTGCTTTTCAGTAAGCATTTCGCCATAGAAATCGAGCAAAAACGGGATTTCAAGATTTTTTGCCATGAAGCGACTCTCCTTTCAAAGTATGTGTAAAGTATTTAATCTTTACAGCAAGCAGTATTATACTAAAGACAAGCCGATATGTCAAGTAAAAAACGAATAATATTTTTTATTAAATTTAGTTCAAAACTATTGACACAATAAATAGTGTAAAGTAAAAAGACTTTAAACTAAATATTGCATAAAAATAAGCCTTAATTAAAAATAATTAAGACTTACTTACAAATAAAAACGCAATGAGAATCACTTGCCAATCCTCATTGAAATTATAGTAAAACTAACTTTGTGTTATACTGCATAAGCTTTTATTTTTAAAAGATTATACAATTCTTAAACGGAGAGTTTCGTTCTGCGATTTATTTGCGAGTTTTACTACCTTACGAAATTACACTATTCTCAAACAATCATAGAATCGCCGGAGGCTTGAAGTAAGTTTTACTACCTTATGAAATCACACTATTCTCAAACAATCCAACTTTCGAGGCTTTGTATTTTTATGTTTTACTACCTTATGAAATTACACTATTTTCAAACTATCGTGAGCGGGTGTGATTATAATGATAGGTTTTACTACCTTACGAAATTACACTATTCTCAAACATTTCTGCACTTATCGAAACAGGTTCAAAGGTTTTACTGCCTTATGAAATTACACTATTCTCAAACTTGTATAAAGTCTATCATATCCGTTATATAGTTTTACTACCTTATGAAATCACACTATTCTCAAACTAGATTGATTGTATCTGTTTTAAAGCTTTTAGTTTTACTACCTTATGAAATCACACTATTCTCAAACTGCGGAAGTACAGAATTTGAAACAGACGACGTTTTACTACCTTATGAAATTACACTATTCTCAAACTACTGACAACGTCATTCCTTTTGACGTTGGGTTTTACTACCTTATGAAATTACACTATTCTCAAACCAAGTTTCACCATTTAACCGCAACTCACTTAGTTTTACTACCTTATGAAATTACACTATTCTCAAACTACTAATGCTGAATTTAAAACAGGCTCTATGTTTTACTACCTTATGAAATTACACTATTCTCAAACATTTTAACGAATGTATCATATTCGCCATAAGTTTTACTACCTTATGAAATTACACTATTCTCAAACACCTTAACGGCATTACACGCATACCGAGATGTTTTACTACCTTATGAAATTACACTATTCTCAAACCTATGCAGGGCACTATTGCAGGCTTCGGCTGTTTTACTACCTTATGAAATCACACTATTCTCAAACGATTAAAAATCCAAGAATAACAATAACAGGGTTTTACTACCTTATGAAATCACACTATTCTCAAACTGAAGAATGTTATTCATTCCGCCGACGAGTGTTTTACTACCTTATGAAATCACACTATTCTCAAACCTCAAATAAGCTGTGCCACTATAATGCGCAGGGTAATTCACAAGATATTGTATATATTATAGTTCTAATTATTATCACTGTCAATAATACACAAATCAGGGTCCAAAATATGTATCTCTTCAAATTTTGAAATGTGCCGAGGCTTTGAAGATGACAAAATCAAAATGTTAATATGGCTGAGACTCAAGGTTTCATAAATACCCTCAAGCTCATTATTATCAAAGAAATCATACAAGCTGTGAAGAACAAACAAATCAAATTTAAGATATTTATTAAGAAGAATTATATAAGAAATAAGAAGCTGAGGCAAATCGTGCGAAGAAGTATCAATATTAAACTGAAAAAGCTTTAATATTGACGAATAATCAATTTCAAAATTTGAATCATATTCAAAATCGTACATTTTATTTAGCTTATCAAAAAGGTTTATAAGTAATGTTTGAATTGAAGCCCATAAAATTCAAGAAGTGAAGCTTGATTTTTTATTTTCTGCGCAACTATGACCGTCCACACCTGCTGCTTTGAAATTTCATTCCAGGCAATTTGATTTTTAAGCTTTTGACTGCAATCGTGGCTTCCATAATATGATACAAGCTCACTTTGAGGGTTACGCTTTGCGTCACAAAATATAACCTTTATTTTCTTCAACGTAAGTTCGCTTAAAAGCGCACAGGTTATGGAGCAAGCAGTGTTTTCAACAATCAATATTGAAATTTCGCTTAAATGTATTTTAACAGTATTATCTACATCTCTTACCGTCATATAGCCCATAGTATAATCAAGCTTTGACGGCTTTGTTACCACAACCGTGCGCCAACTCATATTAAAATCTCCTCACTCATAAATTTAAAAGTTCAATTTCTTGTTCAAAAAGTCCTGTTACGGATTGATTTATTAGCTTAATCGATTTAACATTTTTTATTTCGGAAATGTTATTGTTAAGTCTTATAGCCCCATTAGCTTTAACGCCTATACTTTTCAAATCGCCTTTAGATGCGTTGTTTTTCAATATAGTCAAGACATTTTTGATAACATTGCATTGTTCGACTATATCTAATTTTTCAAACTTTTCCTTTGAACAATATAACTTATCCCCTAAATTTGAATATAAAACACCGTATATATTGTTTTTCATTTTTTCAATTAATAAATTAAATAATTCAATATTTTTCTCGGCAGTTACAATATCCTTTTCATTTTTGCTTGTTCGCAAATGCAAATCTCCGCCGGCACATCTAATTACATTCCTGATATAACGTTCGTTATCATATCCTAATACTAACTGAACACCTGGTCGATAAGAAATCTGCGAACCACCACTATCCTTACCGCCAAGATGGCAAAGCATATTATCAAATGAAATACACGATTGAATTTTTACTTTTTTCACTTTAATAATTGGATTTATAAGACCGTAATTTTCAATTAAATACGCAATCGGATTTTCCTCGTACTTATTCTTATCATAAAGATTAACAGAAAACATAGATATCATACGTTTATTATCTTTTCCATGTTCAACACAAGAAAAGTAAGTAGATGAGACTTGATTATATCCGCCATATTTTTCAATACTATTGCGTTTATCATTCTTTTTAATACTTGCTTGGCCATTACCTTTCTTAAGTATTGTCACTTTAAAAAGGCCACCTTTTTTCTCAAACGCATAGCGTGTATAACGAATATTGTTTTTATTCATTGTGGATTTAACTATATTTAACGATTCATTATTATCAGCTATCCAAGCGCCGTCAATATTATGTTTTAACATTGAATCGAGCCTTACTGTGTAAGCCTTATCGTTATTTTGCAGACCCTTAATAAAGTTTGCCTTATTATGAGTAAACTTAACGTTATAAGCATTGCCGACAACAATATTGAGATAAGCGTCCTTAGCGTGGTGCAAATCGTTTACCTCACGGCATTTAAGCATATCATATTGATGGCGAAATTCAGATGCAAGAGCCGCCTTAACATACACAATTTCAGTATCGGGGCGAGGATAAAGCTGTTCAAGAATATTTGCAACAGCTTTAGTTGACTGACGTGTTTCAACAATCTGGCGGGAAATAAACTGACTGAGTTCATCGTCGCTTAAAGGATAATTTCTTACCAAGCGTTCATATTTTTTCTTGTCGATAAGTCCTTTTTCAAGCAACGCCTTCCAATGCGGAGTCATTTTCTCTCTGATTTGACTTGAAAGAGGATATTCATTATCCTTTTTGGCATTAGTTGTTTTCTTAACAAGAACTCGGTTATCCAAGCTGTCGTCCTTTATTTTCGACTGAGGATAAATATGGTCGATATCATATAAATTCTTATTAAACAAATCGTCCAAGTCAATATTTTCGCCTGTATACATACATTTGCCGAATTGAGTAAAATAGAGATAAAGCTTATCACTTTTCAGCTCATCATCAGTAGTATTATTTTGAAGCTCGTCAAAAAGTAAAGGATAGTCATTTTTACAGGACTTATACAAATCCAATAGCTTATTTCTTCTTGATACTGTTCGCTTCTTTTCTTCAGCACCTCTCGCCACCTCAACAAAAATCTTTTTAGGCGGGCATTTCATAATCTTTTCAAGTTCTTTAGTTATCAAAAGCGACTGATAAATAGGTCTTTTAACAAGCGGCGAAACATAAAGTTCCTCTACTATCTGATTTAACGTTTTATCATTTCCAAACGAATTTAATTCATTAATTTTATCATTAAAGGTTTTATTTTCCTTATCGTCACAGCAAAATTCATCGCTGTAAAGAAGCGAGGTCAAATTATAATTTGTTTCCCACAATGCGCAAATAATATTAATCAGCTCATCTGTTTTCTTATAAACAGCGGTAACATCTGTCAAAAATTCTCTTGAAAGCTTGCTCCAGCCCGTATACTTAAGCTTGCAGATTTTCTTAATTTCATCATCTGACAGGCAGCCTCCAAATTCATTTTCAAGGCGCTTTTTTAAAAGCTTTTTATCATCACCGAAAATGGTTATTGCCTTAACGATTTCTTCTTTTTGCTCATCAGTCAAATTATAAGCAACTAAGTCCTTATAGGATTTCAAAGAGGATTTAAAATCGTTATCAATTCCGCTGATTTCGTCAAAGGCGATATTTCTTGATTCCAAATAATCGTAAAGCTCTTTATTAGTAACCTTATAATATTTTTTGAAAAGATCGTTATAGATATCCTGCTTTAATTGGACGCTGATTTTTTCACCGTCGATTTTAAGATTATTAAGCTCATTTAATACGCAAAATTTATTATAAAGCAGCGAATGCTTAGGAATCACGTCATATTGTGGCAAATAAGTGCATTTGCTCGTTAACTTTTCAATGAATTTTTCAGCAGATTTATCAAAATCCACAACATCTTCAATATTCCAAGGATATATTTTTTCATTGCTTCTTACAAGCCAGTGCTTTGTTGAATGAGTATTAAGCGGTCCTATGTAATAAGGGATACGGTATTCAAACAATGCTTTGATTTTATCGTAAACAGTTTTGCCGTCGTTATCCTTATTTAACAAAAACGGTAAATATTCTTTAGCGTTATCCAAAATTGCAACCAGCTCTTTTTCATTAACCTGCATAGGAACAACGCCGTTATCCTTAGTCACCTGCTTTGGCATAAAGGTTGAATTTTCTATTTCTTTAAACATTTCTTCATAAGAAGCGTCTTTGCAAATGCCCAACGTTTTCTTTAAATAAGCGCAAAATTCCTCTTGAGTGCAGGTTGAAACAAGCACACCGGTGCCGCTGCTCGTTTTAACATGCTTTGAATACGCAACATAATTATTATCTTTAGAGCTGATATTAAATATTTCGGCTTTCTTTTCAGGCATATATATTTTTATATATTTCTTAAGCGTTCTCAAATCTCTTTTATGCTTTTCATATATTGCAACCTTAGCTTCTGAAATATATTCCTTACCGTCCAAAATATCCGCAAGAACCGCCCAATCGTACACCGCCTTTAATTTTTCTAACAGCTCAAAGCGCTCACCGAGATAGGATTGAAAATCATTTGCATTATCGTCAAAACCCGATGAAAACGAAACACTTTTCTTTTCAACGTCTTTAAGTGCTTCGTCATCAAAAATATCAAAAAGCTTAACCGATGAGCCGCTTAAAAGAGAAAGCGCACTATAAAGCGACTTATCGTACTTTTTGCTAACACCAAACAGCTCGGCAATTTCAGCGTTTTTCTTTGTCTTTCCCTTAGATTTATCTTTTAAAGTATTCGCAAATTCATCAACGTCACTGCAATCAAGCTCAATCTCATAATTATCGTAAAAATATTTTTTTAAGTCATTATATATAGGCATAAAATCGCCCGATTTGTCATTTTTATAAGAATAATCAAAAAGAAAATGACCACGATTTTTGATAATATGATGAAGTGCAAGATAAACAAGCCTTACGTCATGTGGCTTATTATTCTTAATAAGCTCATTTCTCAAATGATAAATTGTCGGATAATCTCTGTGAAAATCCTTATCGGTATAATTCTCTTCAGAAAATACGCAATAAGGAATTTTAGTTGATTTATCCTCAAGATATAAATTGCTTTCACGAAGCTTGATAAAGAAGGCAGGGTCAAGCTTTGATATTTCCTCGTCAAAAAGCATTTCGAGAAGCTTTAATCTTTCACGCTTTCTTTGCGTTCTTCTGCGAGATGAGCGAAAGCCCCTTCTCTCCTCAGCAGAATTGCTCTTTTCAAAAAGCCTTATGCCCCACATTGCGTTACCTTTAAACTTAGGAATTTTATAATCGGTATCGCAAACAGCCCAGCCAACGGAATCGGTACCTATATCAAGTCCCAAATAATACTCTTCACCCATAAATTTTTCTCCCTTTTAAAATTTTTATTGACAAATGCGATTTGAAATGCTAATATATAGTCATCTCAAGACCTTATGAGATTACACTATAAGTTCAAATAAAAATTTATTCAAATCGTTGCTTAGCCAACATCACAGTGTGTGATTATTAAAGACTCGTTTTTACGGGTCTTTTTTGTTTTATAATTTAATAATAGCATATAATTTTCCAAAAATATATAGCTTGTCAAGAATTATTTTTCAAAGTACAATTTTATGTACTAAAAAACCGACTGTCAAACAGGCAGTCGGTTTTTTAGCTTTTAAGGATTGCATTTTTTACACGGAGAATAGCCGTTTGATATAAGGCTTTGTCTTGTTCCTTTGTATTGTTTTTTATTAGCGGTGTTCATTTTTTTAGCGCCGTCACAATTAGGATCATGAAATTTTTTCGACTTAATATTAACGACATACGTTTTAACCTCGCTAGAATCAACTGTTGTTGAAGTTAGAGAGAACTCGGAAGCTGCATTTTTGCTCGCTTTATTATCTCCTGTTGCATAATCAATATCAACACCCGGCTGAACATTATAACAATAAACATTAAAGCTCACTCCTGTGCCTGCATCTTCAATTGAATATGCCTGTATATGAACACCATCGGCAACAAGATTATTGCCATCAAAAATAGGCGTTACCTCATAATAAACGTGATTTTTGGTAAGTTTAACATAGTCGGCGACTCTGTTTTCAAATGGAAGCATACCCTCAATATTAAGATATCTTGTACCGGTAATCAAATTATTTACATTCGCATTTTCTCCGGTAAGCTGATAACCGATAAGATGGCAACGATTATACAAATATTTTCCGTCAACAAAGCTATATTTTGAAATATGCCAACCTGTCGGTTTAACCGAGCCGATTGAGCCACGTTCTTTTGACGGCATTAAATCAGAACCGATACAAGAAACTGCATAAGTACATCTGCCTAAAGAGTCGAGCGTTCCGTATTCTTCAAACGAGGTTGTTGACGTTTTCTTTTTCTCACTCAATTCAGGCACATTATTATTAATTTCAACATAAGGCGAATCACTATATGGCGGAATATTATTTAAATCATAATCGGTGTATGCACTTGTTGTTTGAGCAGTAATATCAAGGTCATTGAAAAAATTGCTTTCATTTGATGAACAGCCTGATAAAATAAGAATCGTTATTGAAAAGACAATTAATATCTTTGTAAATTTTCTAAACATTTCAACCTCCGAAAAATCTGAAATATAACTAATTTCGACATAATATATTAAATTAATGATTTATAATATTATCAAAGAATGTAATAAGGGGAAACACTAATGTTGGAACTAATCAATGTTAAAGACCTGTATGAAAATGACAAAATCATAATTATGGACAGTATATTTTTTAATAACAATAAATTAATTGAAAACATAGAAATAGGATTTAAAAACAAAAGCGGCGACATAATAGGTATCAAAACAATAAAGCATATAAAATAAGACTGCCAAATGACAGTCTTACAAATTAATCATGCTGATGTTTTATATGCGCCTGAGCAATTTCTATAATATCAGTTATATGTTCATCATCAAAGCTGTAATAAACCTGTTTACCGTCACGTCGTGACTTCACAATATTATTAGCCTTAAGGATGGCAAGCTGATGTGAAACTGCCGATTTTGTCATACCGAGGGCATTTGCTAAGGTACACACACAAACCTCTCTATTGTCAAGAGCAAGCACAATCTTTGCCCTTGTAGGGTCACCGAGCACCTTAAACAGAGTTGATATTCTGTCTATTTGAGAAGAACTTAGCATTGAAGAGTTAATATCATTAATAAGTTCTTCATCAGTTATATTACAATTGCAGTTAACAACTCCCATATTCACACCTCAAATCAAATTGATTTACATATATTATATATTCTTTATAATAAAAAAGCAATTAAAAAGAATGAAAAATACAAAAGAAAAATCCTGATTACAACAATTGCAATCAGGATAATGGAGGCACCACCCAGATTTGAACTGGGGCATAAAGCTTTTGCAGAGCTCTGCCTTACCACTTGGCTATGGTGCCATATAGCAAAAGGCTTCAAATAATGAAGCCTTTTTAATTGGAGCGGATGACGAGGCTCGAACTCGCTACCTCAACCTTGGCAAGGTTGCGCTCTACCGGGTGAGCTACATCCGCAAGTGCAAGTCAAATTATACACAAAGTACGTATCTTTGTCAAGCCTTTTTTCGAAAAAAATATAACTATTTAGTTGTTTACAATATCATTATTTTTTGATATCATATAATATAAGAAAGAGGACAAATATATGGAATATAAAGCATTGCCGTTTTCATCTGTTTGGGAAAACGGAATTTTCAATTTACCTACAAAGCTTGTAGACGAATATTTAAAACTCGCAAGCGAATATCAGCTTAAAGCGCTTTTATACATTTTCAGAAATAACGGACAGGCAAGCACAAATGCTGTTGCAAAGGCGCTCGGTCAAACAGTAAATGATACTGACAATTTGCTTGAATTTTGGGTTGAAGAGGGCATACTGTCTGTTGACGGCAACATTGTCGCTCAAGAAATCGTATCGAAAAGCAATGAGCAAAAAGAAAAAAACATTGTTGTTAAAGAAACAATTTCAGCCCCTACCCTATCACCAAAAGATATAGTTACCGTTTTGCGTGAAAGCCGTGAACTTCAATCTCTTGTAAACGAGGCGCAAAAAGTGCTCGGCAGAACAATAAGCACGGCAGAACAGGCAATAATAATCAATATGGTCAACTACTACGGATTAAAACCCGAAGTTGTTTTGATGATACTTGAATATTACAGAAATGAAAAGCAAAAAGGTATGTCGATAAGCTTTGCATACATCAACGCTATGGCAAAAAATTGGAGCGATGAGGGAATAAGCAGTATCGGCGAGGCTGAGGAAAAACTCCAGGAAATTGAGCGTGGCAACAGAATTTGGAATGAAATTGTTGCAATTACAGGCATCAGGCACAGGAAGCCGACCGTTAAGCAGAGAGAAATGGTGCTTAGCTGGTTTAACGATTTTGACATAACTATGATTGCCATTGCCGCAGATATTATGAAAGAAAACATACCCGAACCTAAGCTCAGCTACATAAATTCAATACTCAAAAAGTGGAAAAAGTCAAATATCAAGACACCTGCCGACGTTGAACGGGAGCAGGCTGAATTTGAAAAGGCAAAGGCTGAAAAAGAAAGCAGGAGCAAAAATTCAGACAAGCTTTCAAGCAAGCCGACATTTGACATTGAACAAATCGAGCGTGACGCATTAAATAATTTTGAAATTTAAGGAGGTGCGAAATGTCTTATTCAATAGAAACTTATGACAAGGCACAGTCAATACTTGACAGGCGAAAGGAAAGAGCAACGCTTGAGGCGCAGGACAGAGCGGACGAGCTTTGTGCAAAAATCCCCGAACTTAACACGATTAACAGAAAGCTTGCGCAAATAGGACTTAACATTTCAAAAACATTTTTTACAAGTCAAAATCCGAAAGAGGATATTGACAGGTTGCGAACAGAAAGCCTTGCACTTCAAGAGGAAAAGAAAAATCTTTTAAAGAAAAACGGATATGACGAAAACGCACTTGCAATAAAATATACCTGCCCTGCGTGCGAGGATACAGGCTTCGTAGACGGCAGAAGGTGCAAATGCTTTATTAATCTTTTAAAGGATATTGAGCGTGAAAAGATTGAAAAAATCGCACCGCTTGAGGAATGCACATTTGAAACATTCAATACAGAGTATTATCCAAACAATGCCGAAAACGGTGAAATATCGCCGAGAAGAAGAGCCCAGAAAATCAAAGAAAATTGCATAAGATATGCAACCAATTTCAGTAAGAACTCAAAAAGTTTATTTTTTATGGGCGGTACAGGGCTTGGCAAAACCCATCTTTCGCTTGCAATTGCAAACGTTGCCATCAACAAGGGATACAGCGTTATTTATGGCACGGCGCAAAATATTTTAGGAGATTTGCAAAGCGAAAATTTCGGCAGACTTGATAATTTGAAATACAGGGAAAATGAAATTTTAGACGTTGATTTACTTATTCTTGACGATTTGGGAACAGAGTTTAAAAACGCATATACCGTTTCGTGCCTATATAACATTATCAACACACGTATCGGTGCTAAGCTTCCGACAATTATTTCAACAAATTATACAATCAAGGAACTTTTAGGCTTTTATGACCAACGAATAACTTCGAGAATAACCGGTGAATATTCACTTTTAACCTTAGAGGGTAACGACATAAGATACATAAAAAAATAAGAGGGTATCATTATGAAAGACTTATTAATTAAAATTAAGAACTTTTCAATAATTACAATCATTGCGTCGTTTGTTATCGGCTTAGTGCTTCTTATTTGGCCGAATGAGTCGATAACGGCAGTCAGCATTTTAACGGGTGTTACAACCATTTTGCTTGGTGTAACTGCTTGGATATCTTATTTTGCAAAAGAAAAAAGCATTATACTTGCAACAGCAGGAACAGTTTGCATTATCATCGGTGTAATTATATGCGTTAAATATCAAAGCATTATTGCAATTTTACTGTTTCTGTTTGGTATATTCATTACAATAAGCGGTGCGGTTGATTTAATCACCTCATTTTATTCAAGAGCAGGCGGGCTCGGCACTTGGGCTGTTTCAACTGTTCTTTCGGTAGCGGTGCTTATTTTGGGCGTTGTGATTATGATTAATCCTCTTCACACAAGTCAGGCGCTTGTAAGGCTTGTAGGCGCAGGGCTTCTTGTTTATGCGATTGTTGATTTAGTAACATTTATTCAGGTTAAAAGAGTTGCCAAGGAAATCAAAGAGGAATTTAAAAACATTGAACCGCCAATCGTTGATGCCGACGCAAAAGAGGTAGACAATGATGACGAAATTGATTCAAACGGCAGAGAAGTATAAAAGCACGGCGACGGCAATAAAGCGGAGATTGAAATATTAAACAAAAAGCAAAAGCAGCTAATCATTAACGATTAGCTGCTTTTATATATAACTGTTAAACCGAAAGTTTAACGTCTTTTGCAATTTTACCGTGATAAATTGCATTTGAAATATTAACCGGTGAAAGGAAAACCTTAGCCTGCTTTAAAAGAGTGTCAAGCTTATCACGGCTGAATTTAACATCCGAAAGGCTATAAACAGATATACTCTCGGCAAGCTCACGCAAGGTCATACTTTCATCTTTTTGAATAGTTACGGTTTTGCTCTCGTTAGGCAAAAGGTCAAAGAAATTGTCACTGAAAGGCAAAACAGATTTACTGCTTTCAAGCTTGACAAGACGGGCGAAAGCGTCACTTTTAACCGTTATTTTAAGTTCATTCTCCCCTATTTCAATTTTTGTTTTAAGCTTTGCTTTGGGAAGTGAAAGTTTCTTTTCTTTATCAAAAAGGACTGTCTTTTGCTGCAAAACTTCGCCGTTTTTAATAAGCCTTACGGCAATACCTGTACGCTTCAAGTCGTATGTTTTTGAAAGTTCTTTTACGTCAAGGTCAAAAACACATTCATTTTTAACTTTATCAATCGTAATTTGCTTTTCGTCTGCCTCTTTAGTTGAACTTACAAAATCAAAAATTTCATAAGACACGGCTATATCCTGAGGAGTATTCAAATCATTAAGTGCATAAATTTTAACGTAATCCTTTGTATCCTCAATCGAAACACTCAAAGGTGCGTTAAAATGCCTTGCGCCATATTGAAGTGCCTTGTAGTTGCCGTAATAGTCAATACTCGACCACGAGCAAACGCCCCAACAATCGTTTAACTGCCAATACATTGAGCCGTTGCATCTGCCCTTATTTCTTCTCCAATGCTCTGTTGCGTCGGCTATGCACTCGTTTTGCGTAACCTGAGAAAGATAAACCATATCCTTAAATTTCTTAGGCAAATTAAAACGAGAGGCTACATAATAAACCATTTTATCATTACCGTTTTCACATTTTTGGTGAGCATTAAACACTTCATCATCAAGCGAATAATTGCCTTTATGCTCTGCAAAAATGTCAATTGTTTTCATGTCAGGCAAGCTTTCAAAGCCAAATTCACTGCAAAAACGAGTAAGGCGCTTACGATAATAATTCATAGGCTTTAAGCCGTGCCAAACCGCCCACAAATGAGTATCGCCGACATTATCACTGCCCACTCCGTAATTATGCTTTTCGCCGACAGGAGATGTAGGAGTATACGGAGTTGAATTATCATATTTTCTTATTTCATTTTCAAGAATATGATAGAAAAACTTTTCGGTCCAGTCAACATACTTAGTCATATAAACCCAAGCCATGTGCATATCCTCAATCTCATTATTACCGTTCCAAACAGCAAGAGACGGATGATGGCAAAGCCTTTTGACATTATATTCTACCTCTCTTTTTACATTTGAAAGGAAGTCATCATCAAAAAACGGATACGCCTGGCAAGCGAACTGAAAATCCTGCCAAACAAGAATACCACGTTCGTCGCAGGCATCATAAAATTCATCGCTTTCGTAATATCCGCCACCCCAAATTCTAATCATATTCATATTAGAAAACTGAACGGCATCGAGCATATAATCAAGCTTTTTCTTATCGAATCGGGTAATAAAACTGTCAGGCGGAATATAATTTGAGCCTTTAATGAAAAGCGGAACTCCGTTTAACACAAATTGAAAATTCCTGCCGTATTTATCAATTTCTCGGTTAAGTTCAATAGTTCTTAATCCAAGCCTTTTACTTTGCTCATCTAATACTTTTTCACCCGCTTTAAGAGTTATAGATACGGTATAAAGCGGTTGTTTTTTGTTTGCAGACAGCTCATACGTCCACCAAAGTTCAGGATTTTCAATAACAAATTGGGCACTGTTTCCCATTTGAGTAAGTACAGAGCCGTCAGGGCAAGTCACCTTTATTTCGCTATCATAATTACCAAACGAGGTCACGTCGGCTTTCGCATTAATAATCGCCTTGCCGTCATCAAGCCTTTGCGTTACGGCAAGATAATCAATTTTTGCAGTATTTACAAATTGAAGCTCAATATCTTTAGTGATACCGGAAAGCGGCAAAACCGGACCCCAATCCCAGCCGAAATGCGATTGCGGCTTGCGGATATGAACAATACCGTTTTGACCGTTAGAGTTCACCGGAGTAGGGCATTTTTTATATTTATCCGACACATAATTTACAGGCGATTTGAAAACAATTCTTATTTCATTTTCGCCAACATTAATAAGCGATTTCACACTTTTTGAATAAGCGACAAAACAGTTATCTCCTGCAAAAAGAAGCTGTGAATTTATGTAAACTTCGCAAATCGTATCAAGCATTTTACAATTCAAAAGCACATCGTCACATTCAAAATCCGCTTCGCTTATTTCAAATGTTCTTTTATATTCCCAATCCTTTTCCCCAACAAAATAAACATCCTTTTCGTATGTAGAAATAAAAGGGTCGTAAATGTCGCCGCAACTCATTAAATCAAGAAAGTTACAGCCCGGAACTGTTGCTTTTTTCCACTCGTTTTGGTCTGTCGCTTTAAAAAGCCACTCACCGTTTAATGTTTTAATCATAATTTGCCCCTTAAAATTAAAATATATTAATTATATTATACATTAAATATTAATATTAATCAACAAAAAGGTGTGCCATTAAATGACACACCTTCAGCGTGTAGAAAAATCCAAATTATAAATTTCTACACGCTGGTAGACTTCGAGAAAGTGAGATAAATTTCGTTTTCTTGCAAGTGGGAGCTGTACGTTGGTACTGCCCCCGAGCAAAAAACGGAAAGCGCCAAAAGTGGATTGAACACAATGTTCAATCCACTTTTCTAAAAATGTGATTTTTAAATTCTATTTCGGCAAGAGCAAGCCCTTGCCCTACGATACGTCGAACGGAATTTCGTTTTATAACACGGCGCGTTTTAGCCGCTTTATCGACAGTCTAAATTTTATTTTGTTTGTGCATTTCTCTTATCAACAAGTGACTTAAGGATTTCATTATGTTCCTTATCTGTCATTGCATATTTAAGAGTAGGAATAGCTGAAAGAAGCATACCGATTGCAGGTGGAATAGAAATGAGGAAGAACATAGCCTCAGCGTATTTGCCTGCGCCTGTGCCGCCATCGTAAGTAATGAAGCTTGCACCCTTTTCAATTGCACGGTTAAGCTTATCAACGTTAGCACCGCTGTAGCCTACTGCTGCATAAACAGCAGATGAAATGATAGTTGAAATACCTGCTGCAAGTTTTGTGATAAAGCTCTGGCCTGAGAAGAATACGCCGTCTGTACGAACGCCGTTATGATATTCCTCATAGTCAACGCAGTCTGCAATCATTACTGATTGAAGAACGTTGATACCGCCGAATGAAGCACTTGCAATAAGCATACATACGCCAATAATGATTGACCAGAATGTAGAAGTTAAATCACCGCCTGAAACCTTGAAGAACACAAAAATAAGTGCAAAAGGAACAGCGCCTGCGATTGAATAAATATTATAAAGTGTTTTCTTTTCAACCTTCTTAATAATAAGAGGGGTAACGCCCATTGCAACAAACTGACCCACAAAAAGACCTGCCGCAACACAACCAAGACCGATAAGGATTTGGAAATTAATTCCCGCAATCTTACCTGTGGCATCGGTTTTGAGGATATTCATAATATTACCGTTTGCATAATAATATGTAACAAGTGTCATTGCAACAATCATAAGAAGCTGGATAGGACTTCTCAAAATGCCTGAAATAAGAATCTGCCTGAAAGGCTTATTTCTAAACATAATTTGGAAGTTTTCCTTGAATGTGTAACTTCTCTCGCTCTTTTCAACTTTTTCTCTTGTGCAAAGTCCTGCAAATTCAAAAAGAACAGACGCAATAACAGTCATAATAATTACTGTTACGATAAAGCCCTTTTGGTTTGCCTTTTGAACGAGAGTGTCATAATCTGCGGCATTCTTATCAATCTTGTTAACAAAAGCAGTGCCGAGAGCCTGCGCAATTTGAACAACGAGAACACCGATACCGCCGACACCTGCTACCATACGTGCAAGGCTGAGGATTTTGCCTCTGTCGTTTTCATCCTCTGTCATAAGAGAAGTGATACCCCAAAGAGGAATATCGCAAACAGTGAAGCACATACCCCAAGCGATATATGAAATAGCTGCCCAAGCAACAATGAGTACCTTTTGAGCCGTTGAGCTTGCAGTTGCATAGTTACCGTTGATGAATGTTAAAATTGTTACTACTCCGATGATACCCGGGAAAATAATAAGGTAAGGTCTGCATTTACCCCATTTTGTCTTAGTCTTATCAACGATTGTACCCATCATAGGGTCGTTAATAGCGTCCCAGATTCTTGCGATTGTCATAATCCAGCCGAGTGCCATAGCCGGCAAACAGATTACGTTTTGAAAGTAGAAGTAAAGACCTGTCGCAACAATATTGTAAATTAAGTTCTGTCCGAACATACCTACAAGATAGCCGCCAAGTTCCTTACCCGTATAGGTGCGTTTTTCGCCCATAAATTTCTCTCCCTTACTAAACGGGCTAAGCCGTTTTTGATATAATGTATATATAATACCAATTTATAAACAAAAAAGCAACAGTAAACTTGAAAATTATTATTAATACTATACAAGTTTCTGTTGCTATATAATTTCAGACTGTCGATAAAGCGGCTAAACCGTGCCGTGTTTAAATTTTCATAAAGTGATTACGTACGGCAAGGGAGATTCCCCTTACAGGGGAAATGTCACGAAGTGACAAAAGGGTTTGCCGAATCGCAG
>OIEN01000521.1_pt1 | contig 23401 bp, 23 predicted proteins | sample 1581741 | NCBI WGS metagenome assembly OIEN01 (sample SAMN01760944, study PRJEB22395) | human gut metagenome | reverse complement strand
AAAACGTCAGCGTGCTGCCGGGAAAGTGGGTTTTCACATAGTCCTCGATGATGGCTTTCTGGTTTTCAATCGAGATGTTCTTCTGATCCTGCTCATCATCCACGGAAATGCGGGCATAGCCCGCGATGTCAAATGTTTCAATCATGGTCATTCACCCTTGAGATACTTTTCCGTCTGCCGGTCAAACTCGGAAATATACGCCTCGTCCTGCTTTTTGCGAAACTCCTCGTAGATCGCGCCGACCTTTTTCGCTGCCGCTTCCCGCGAGATGTGACCCTTGCCGTCCAGCACGTTTCGGCGGTTGTTGGTCAGGAATCGGTCGGTTTCGTTCAGCCAGTCCTGCATACTCATCAGCTGCTCGTCCTCTGCCATCAGCTCGGCGTAGTCGATGAACATGGTCACCAGCCGGTTCAGGTGGGACAGTTCCTTTTCATTCAGGTAGTTCTTCGCCGCCAGTGTGTCGCTTTTGAGAATTTTCCCGTCCGGCGCGCCCTTCCATGTGGTAAGCCCCATCGTGGGGCTGTCCAGTGTCGCCCGCTCGGAAATCAGCTCCGCGGCAGTCTTGCCGGTGACGGCATAGTGCAGCTTGTTCTGTACGAAGGCATAGAAGGCCTTTGTTGTCTCGCTGTTTTTGTCGTAGTCATAGCTACACTGCTCGAAAACATCTGCGATTTTTTGGTACGCTCGGCGCTCGCTGGCGCGAATCTCGCGGATGCGCTCCAACAGCTCGTCGAAGTAATCCTTGCCGAACGGACGGCCATTTTTCATCAGCTCATCGTTGAGGACGAAGCCCTTCTGAATGTATTCTTTCAGCGTTCTTGTCGCCCACTGGCGGAAGCGTGTAGCCTTTTTGGAGTTCACTCGGTAGCCCACGGCGATGATGGCGTCGAGGTTATAAAAATTGGTGGGCTTCGTAGAAAATTCGGAAATTCCGAATTTTCTCATGCAGGATGCTTTGTCCAGTTCTTCCTCTTCGAAGATATGTGACAAATGCTCGCTGATATTGGACTTGCTGGAGTCAAACAATTCTGCCATGCCAACCTGCGTCAGCCAGAATGTTTCCTCCATAAACACAACGTTTACAAATTCTTTTCCGTTTTCATCGCTGTACAGGAGAATGTCTCCCTGATGGATGATCTCATTTCCCATTTGTGTCCTCCCCTGTATTCTCTGTCTGCTCCGGCAGCTGCGCCGCATCGGTCACAATGTCCGTGACGAGCTGGCGGAAGCTCTCGGCGTTCTGCGCGGTAACGACCGGTTTGCCGGTTTCGGCTTCCATTGCCTTGCGGGCGACACCTGCGACATTGCCGCCGCGGCGGGCAACCTGCTGGTTTTCGTCAAAGCCCTGCGGCCTTCTCTGCCGTGTTACCACTTGCGATAGACTTTGTATTTCACTTATTGAATAACATTGTACCACATGGATTGAGCGTGTGCAACCGGAAAATGATCTGACAAGGAAAACCGCTCCGCTTTTTCGCGCGTGTCAAGGCATTGCGTTTTTTATCCATATGTAGTATAATTAAGCAATAAAAATGGTGTAATCCCAACGTTTTTCGGGTGGGAGACGGCGATTTGCCGGATGCACTGAAATACCCCCGCTTTGCGCACTGCTGCGGCGGAGCTGATAGGAACGAAATGCCGTGTATAAGAGATTTGGAAAACGATTGATTGATACAGTTCTCTCACTGATTGCTTTAATTATTCTTTCGCCCCTGCTTCTGATAACCGCGCTTGCGGTCAGGCTGTCCTCTCCGGGGCCGGTGTTGTTCAAGCAGCAGCGGCTGGGCCTGCATGGAAAGGTCTTCACCATCTATAAGTTCCGCTCCATGACGGACGGTGCGGAGCACACCGGCAGCGGAGTTTACAGCAGGAAGGGCGACCCGCGCGTGACAAAGGTGGGAAAGTTGATTCGGGCGACCAGTATTGATGAGCTTCCGCAGCTCATCAATATTATTGTCGGTGATATGGCCATTGTGGGGCCGCGCCCTCCGCTGACCTATCACCCTTGGCCGGTGGAACAGTACACGGAAGAACAGTTTCATATGTTTGACGTTCGCCCCGGTATCACCGGCTGGGCGCAGGTACATGGCCGCAAAGGCGTGGAGTGGCACGAACGCATCAAGATGAACGTCTGGTACACGCAGCACGTCTCACTTGCGCTGGATATCAGAATCCTTTTCATGACCGTGTTCAAGGTCCTGCGCAACGAGGACAACGTCAATACCGGCGCGACAGTTTGAGGAGAACGTCATGCTGAAACTCATGTACATCACAAACGACCCGACAGTCGCAAAAATTGCGGTGGACGCGGGCGTTGACCGTATCTTCATTGACATGGAGGCGCTCGGCAAGGCCGAGCGGCAGGGCGGCATGGATACGGTGCAGTCCCATCATGTACCGGAGGACATAGCAAAAGTCCGAGCTGCCATAGGAAACAAGGCAGAAATTATGGCGCGCGTAAATCCGCTGAATCCCAACTCTCAAGCGGAGATCGACGCTTCCATTGAGAACGGCGCAGATGTCATTATGTTGCCCATGTGGCGCACGGCGGACGATCTGCGGCAGCTTGTGCGCATGGTGAATGGGCGCGCGAAGGTCATGCCGCTGCTGGAAACCGACACGGCGGCAGAGCATCTGCCGGAGGCGCTGACCGTACCGGGCATCGACCAGATGCACATCGGTCTCAACGACCTGCACCTGTGTTATCATCAGAGATTCATGTTCCAGCTCCTGACGGACGGCACGGTGGACAGGCTTTGCGCCGAGCTCCGCGAAGCAAATATTCCCTATGGCTTTGGCGGCGTGGGCCGCCCCGGCTCGGGGACGCTACCGGCAGAGTGCATTATCGCCGAGCATTACCGTCTCGGCTCCCAGTACGTCATTCTGTCCCGCAGCTTCTGCAACACAGAGAAGACGACGGACTTGGATGAAATACGGCGCATCTTCACCGAGGGTGTGGAGGATATCCGCCGCGTGGAGCAGGAGTGCGCCGCATGGACGCAGGAGCAGTTTGCCGAAAATCACCGCAGGGTCTGTGCCTGCGTGGACAAAATCGTGAGAGGGATGGACGCATGAACGTTCTGGTGACCGGCGCGTTTCAACTGAATAGCGAGGAGCTTGCCAAGCTGGAAGCTGCCGGGCACAAGGTCTTCGTTCATGGCGACGAACGCGCCCCGGTAGACTGCCCGGAGCGATACGAGGCGGTCGTGTGCAACGGCCTGTTCCTCTACAATTCCATCGAGCGCTTTACGAGCCTGCGAGTTATCCAGCTCACCAGTGCGGGGCTTGACCGCGTGCCGCTGGACTATATTCGCGCCCATGACATCGAGCTGCACAACGCCGCGGGTGTGTACAGCGTCCCAATGGCGGAGTTTGCCGTCTGCGGCATTTTGCAGCTTTGTAAGCAGAGCCGCTTTTTTGCGGCGAATCAGGCGCAGCACAAATGGGAAAAGCATCGCGGCCTGCTGGAGCTTTCCGACAAGCGCGTGTGCATCCTCGGCTGCGGAGATGTGGGGCGTGAGATCGCGAAGCGGCTGCGCGCCTTTGGCTGTCATATCACCGGCGTGAATCGCACCGTGCGGGTGCTGCCGGATTTTGACGAGGTTTTGCCGCTGGATAAGCTGGCGGAGACTGCGGCGGCCTGTGATATTCTGGTGTGCTGCATCGCCCTGACGCCGGAGACGCGCGGCATCGTGAGCGAGGAAATCTTTGGCCGCCTGCATGATGGCGCGATCTTCGTCAATGTCGCCCGCGGCGCGCTGGCAGACGAAGCTGCGCTGACCAAGTGGCTGCAAAACGGCGGCCGCGCAGTGTTGGACGTTTTTGAAGAAGAGCCTCTGCCCGAAAGCAGCCCGCTGTGGGATATGGAAAACGTGCTCCTGACCCCACATAACAGCTTTGTGGGAGAGGGAAATCGGGCAAGGCTGTGGAAAATAATTTCTGCTCACCTGACAGGCAGAGAATAGGAAAGAAAAGAGAACCGACTATGTATCAATTCATTGTTGTACTAAGGACGATTGCGTGTCTGCTGATCACGAATTCACACGGAGAAGAAGTATATCCGATTAGAATTTTGGCGAGTGGCGGCTTGCTTGGCGATGCCATTTATTTTGCTATTTCGGGATATTGCCTGTATTCCTTGAAAAGCAACAAGTTTCTTCCTTGGTATGGTAAGAGACTTAAGCGCGTTTATATTCCTACATGGCTTACCGCCGGATTATTTATTACAACAGGTATTTACGGAAAAATCGGAGCCAAGCGTGTATTAGAGTTGCTGATCTGGCCGACGCACTATCATTTTGTTGCGTCTATTCTCGTGATGTACATCGTGTTTTTCTTTGTCGTGCGGTTTATCAACCGGGACGAAGCGCAATGCCAGCGGCGGCTGATATCTGTAGTATTGGCATCTATGTTCCTGTTTTTAGGTCTGTTTTATACCGTGTATGATCGGAGTTATTACCATATAGATGATGTGAACAATCATATTATCTGGTTCTTCTATTTTTCATGTATGATGACAGGAGCCTATTTCCGGATGAACTCCGAAAAGTATCTGGAAAAAACAACTGTGCTTTCGTGGATCGGCATTTTGGGAAGCGGCATTCTGTACATTGCGACAAAACTTGGGTGTTCCAGAGGAATCATTCCTCCGGCGATCCAATGGATCAATCAGCTGACGCTGCTGGTACTTCTGGTATTTATCTTCCGCAGTTTCATTGGATTGGAAGAATTTATCAAGAAAATTCCAAGTTCCCTTATGGCACCTGTTCGGTTTATTGCCAGTATGGCATTTGAAATTTATCTGGCACAGGCGGTCATTATCCCGACATTCAATACGGGCAAAGAGACCTTTCCGTATAATTTCCTGGTTGTGATGAGCATTACATTCCTGTGTGCTTATGGTGTGCATGTCGTTTCTGATATGATCGTGCAGCTTCTGGATACGCTACTGAAAAAGAGAGCAAAGGTGAAAAAATGAAGATTCTGATTGTTGCCACAGTACAAAGCCACATCTGCCAATTTCACAGACCGCTCGTGCAGATGCTGCATGATCATGGATGCGAAGTACATGTAGCCGCGCGAGATAATCTAGCTGAAAAGAATGGCCTGAAATTGGACTTTGCAGATCGCGTTTTCGACGTTCCCTTCGAGCGGTCGCCATTCAATAAGCGTAATCTGACTGCGTATAAGCAGCTCAAAAAGATCGTTGATGATGGAAACTACGATGCTGTGCATACCAACACGCCGGTAGGCGGCATTGTTGGGCGTTTGGCTGCGAGGAAGGCCAGAAAGTCCGGCTGCAAAGTGATCTATACAGCCCACGGTTTTCACTTTTTCAAGGGCGGTTCCATTAAAAGCTGGCTGATTTATTATCCTATTGAAAGGTTTATGTGCCGTTATACGGATCTGCTGATTACGATAAATGACGAAGACTATGCGTTGGCAAAGGCACATTTCAAAGTTCAAACTGAACACATTCACGGCATCGGCGCAAATTCGGAAAAATACCGTACTGTTTGGGATGATGCTCATATCGCACTGAAAAAGCGACTCGGTTATGAGGATACCGCCCTATTGCTTTGCACAGGAGAGCTGAATGCAAACAAGAATCAAGTGACTGCCATCCGGGCAATGCCCGGTGTCGTGAAGAATGTCCCAAATGCAAAGCTGCTGCTGGCGGGAAATGGGCCGTTGGTCAGCCAACTGGAAGATGAAGTGAAGCGGCTGGGAATGACCGATTTCATCGAACTGCTTGGCTATAAAACAAATCTGCAAGAATATGTTAACGCAGCAGATCTTATTGTTTCGTGCAGCAAAAGAGAGGGGCTCCCGGTCAACATTATCGAAGGGATGTTGTGCGAAAAGGCAGTCGTGGCTTCTATCAATAGAGGACATAAGGAACTGGTCGAAGACGGAGTTACCGGATATCTGCTGCCGTCAGATGATCCACAGAAGTTCAGCGAAAAAATAGCTGCATTACTTATTGATCCAAAAGTTTCGCATGAAATGGGCAGAGCCGGAAAAGAAAAGGCGGCAGCCTATACAGACAAAGCGGTATACCGGGAACTCGAACAGATATACAGGTCCATAGGGGTTATATGAGAGGTTATTTGATAGTAATTGCAAGCACGTTGCTGTTGGCAACATTGTCGCAGCGTGCTTGTATAGGTGACTTTTATTTGCAGGCATCAAAACGGGCAAGAAAGTTTTTTTTCATTCTGATTGTTATAATACTGGCCTGCTTTATCGGCTTGCGCACGTCATATAACGATACCTATGCATATCGAATGTCTTATGAGTCGATCCAGGCATTCCCGGAATTCTGGCAGACGTTTTCGTGGACGCTTGGTGACAATCCCGGCTTTCAAATATGCAATGCGATCATGCGATCGCTGAATATCTCATGGCACGGTATGTTCTTGATCTATGCCTTCATTACGACTGCAAGCGCAATTTGGCTGTTCCGAACATTTAGCCCTGATTTTACGACGGCATTATTTCTTTTCTTTGCAACAAATGCATATACGCTTACTGCCGCAGCGCAAAAGCAATGTCTTGCAATTGCGATTGCTGCGTTTGCGATTCCTTATGCATTGAAAAAAAGATGGGCTCCTTTCGTCCTAATCATTTTGCTGGCATCAACATTTCACCCATATATATTGATGTATCTTATCGTTCCGCTCCTGACATTTAAGCCGTGGACAAAATGGACATATGTGCTAATTGCAGGAGCATTGCTTTGCGGCTTTCTGTTTGATTCATTAGTTGGAGTCATGATAGACCTAGCTGCACTCGTTGGCGATGACTATACGGAAGAGAAGATTGTTGGTGAGGGCATTAGCGTGCTGAGGGTTTTTGTAAGTATGGCACCGATTTTCTTGTCATATCTGTATCGCAAACAACTATTTAAAAAGAGTGGGAAGAGTTCGCATGTCTTTGTAAATTTCTCCACTGTGAATGCGTCAGTCATGTTTGTGGGATTATTTGGATCGTCGATCGCCTTTAGCCGCCTGGCAGGATATTTTACACTGATGCAATGCGTTTCATTACCATGGATATTGAGTGAGCTTCCTTCCAGAGATAGGCGCTTCTGGAAAACGATGATGATTGTTGGTTATTGCGGATTTTTCCTGTATGCCAATGTGATAGCAGGGGCCTTTGATGCGAGTTTTTCAAGAATTACATTGTGGGAATATATCAACCAGGTCTTTCTAAGCTGATTTATCGGCACAGTTGAAACAAAAGGGTGGCAGATGTGAGAGTTTTACAGGTCGTGACAACGATGAACCGCGGCGGGCTTGAGACGATGCTGATGAATTACTATCGGCATGTTGACCGTGAAAGAGTGCAGTTTGATTTTCTGGAACACCGGAAAGAGCATTCGGCTTACGATGACGAGATTGAATCCCTTGGAGGGAGAATCTATCGACTGCCTCGACTGGTGCCGTGGAGCAAAAGTTACTTATCTGCGTTGAACCACTTTTTTGATGAACACCCAGAATACAAAGTTGTTCATGTCCATCAGGATTGCCTGAGTTCAGTAATTCTGATGGTCGCCGCGCAGCATAATGTTCCGGTGCGAGTTGCCCACAGCCATAGCGCCAGTCAAGACAAGAATCTGAAATATCTCATCAAGCTGTGTTACAAGCGGTTCATTCCTAAATATGCCACTGATCTATTCGCTTGTGGAAGAGATGCAGGTGATTGGATGTTTGGTGGAGCACCATTCCAGATTATTAATAACGCCATAGATGTTGCGGCTTATACCTATGACCGGGCCAAGCGTCAAAAAGTGCGACAACAGCTTGGCCTTGAAAATGAATTCACAATTGGGCACGTTGGCCGATTCAATCAGCCTAAAAACCACCCGTTTCTGCTTGATATATTTGCTACACTGCTGAAAGAAGAACCCAATGCAATCCTACTGCTGGTCGGTGGCGGCGAGGGAATGTCCAAAATGCAGGAGAAGGTACAAGCGCTTGGCATAGCAGAGCATGTCCGCTTCTTGGGCGTGCGCAGCGATGTTGCAGACTTAATGCAAGCGATGGATATATTTGTTCTTCCGTCGCTGTATGAAGGCTTGCCGGTCACCATGGTGGAAGCCCAGGCGGCGGGATTGCCGTGCATTATCTCCGACAAAGTTCCTCCCGAGTGCATCTTGACTGAGGGTTTAGTGGATATTATGACTTTGTCCGCAAGTCCGGAGGCATGGGCGGAGAAGATTCTTGCGAAGCGAGCCATCCCCCGTACCGACCGTCGAGCAGAAATCGCCGCGCACGGCTTCGATATCACTACAGAAGCAGTAAAACTACAGGAGTTTTATTTGAAGGCTTATGAACAAAACTGCTGATCCCATCCTTACCATCTTCACCCCTGCCTACAATCGCGCGCATATGCTGCCGCGCACCTATGAAAGCCTTTGCCGCCAGAGCTGTAAGGATTTTATCTGGCTGATCGTGGACGACGGCTCTGCGGACAACACCGCCGAGTTGGTGCGTGATTGGCAAAGCCGCGACAACGGGTTTACAATTCAATACATCTACAAGGAAAATGGGGGCATGCACACCGCCCACAACGTGGCCTACGCCAATATCCATACGGAGCTGAACACCTGCATCGATTCTGACGATATGCTGGCAGACGGCGCGGTGGAGAAGATCCTGCGCAAGTGGGACGAGGTCAAAGGGAAGGGCTACGCTGGCATTGTCGGCCTTGATGCGGATTTCGATGGAAAGATCATCGGCAAAGGCTTTCCTGACGGACTATCCGAGACCACCATTTCCGGTTACTATGCCGCGGGCGGTGCCGGTGACAAAAAGCTGGTCTATCGGACGGATGTCATCAACGCCTATCCCGAGTACCCCGTGTTTGAGGGCGAAAAGTATGTCAGTCTGGCCTACAAGTATCTTTTGATCGATCAGGATTACAAGCTTGCAGTGCTGGACGAGGTGCTATGCAATGTGGAGTACCAGCCGGACGGCTCCAGCAACAACATGCTCCGGCAGTATCTGCGAAATCCCAAGGGCTTCGCTTTCTGGCGCACGGTGAAGATGCAATACCCGGAGTCCTTCAAGCGGCTGGCGATGGATTGCATCCACTACTGCTCCAGCAGCCAGATTGCGGGAAATCGGAACTATATCAAGGAATCCCCACGCAAGCTGCTGACAGTGCTCTGCACCCCAGCGGGTTGGGTGCTGACGGGGTATATCAGGAGAAAGGCTTGATGAAACACACCATTCTCATCTTCTCCCAAGCGATGGAGCTTGGGGGCGTGGAGCGCAGTCTACTGGGGCTGCTCGACGCCATCGACTATGACCGCTACGACGTTGACCTCTTTTTGATGCGGCACAGCGGGGAGCTGATGCCGTATCTGAACCCCAAGGCGAAGCTCCTGCCGGAAATTCCGCAGTATGCATCGCTTGCTGTGCCCATGGCGTCGCTCGTCAAGAGCGGGCAGTTCGGCGTGCTATGCGGGCGGCTGAGGGGCAAGCTTGCGGCACGGCGCTTTGATAAGCAGCATCCCAGCGAGAAGCCGTCCGTCACCGCGCTGACCTACAGCCACAAGTACACGCTGAACTCTATGCCGCCGATCTCCGGCAAGACCTATGATCTTGCCATCAGCTTCCTGACGCCGCATTATTTTGCGCGGGAACGGGTGAGGGCGAAGAAATACGCGGCGTGGATCCACACGGACTACACAGCGCTGACCTTCGACCGCTCGGCGGAGCTTGCCATGTGGGAGGGGTATGATGCCATCTGCGGCGTGTCTGAACAGGCGTCCGAGAGCTTTCGGACCGTATTCCCGGAGCTGGCGCAGAAGGTTCGAACGGTGGAGAATATCCTGCCTCAGAAGCTGACGTGCAAGCAAGCGACAATGCCTCAGACCGATATGCCTGCGGGTGACGGAATATCCCTGCTCTCCGTTGGCCGCTTCTGCGAGGCGAAAAACTTCGACAATGTGCCGGATATCTGCCGCCGTCTGGTTGCGGACGGCCTTGACGTGAAGTGGTATCTCATCGGCTATGGCGGCGACGAGCCGCTGATCCGTCAGAAGATTGCTGAGGCCGGGATGCAGGCGCGTGTCATCATCCTCGGCAAAAAGGACAACCCCTACCCCTATATGCGCGCCTGCGACCTGTATGTGCAGCCCTCCCGCTACGAGGGCAAGGCCGTCACCGTGCGGGAGGCGCAGCTGCTTGGAAATCCCGTCGTCATCACGGACTATGCTACCTCCGGCAGCCAGCTGGAGGACGGGGTGGACGGCGTGATCGTCCCCATGGACAATGCAGGCTGTGCTGCCGGAATTGTCGCGCTGCTGCGTGACCCAGAGCGGATGCGGCAGCTGTCGGAGAGCTGTAAAAAGAGAGATTATACGAACAGCACGGAGGTCGAAAAGATCTACGCGCTGATGGAGGACTGACCCATGATCCCAAAAATCATCCACTACTGCTGGTTTGGCCGCGGCGAAAAGCCGGAGCTTGCCAAGAGGTGCATCGCCAGCTGGGAGAAGTTCTGCCCGGATTTTGAGATCCGCGAGTGGAATGAGGACAACTGCGACTATCTCGCCATGCCTTTCATGGCAGAGGCATACGCCGCGAAGAAGTATGCCTTCGTGTCCGACGTTATGCGCCTTGTCGTGCTGGAGCAGTACGGCGGCGTGTATTTCGACACCGACGTGGAGGTGCTGCGGGACATTTCGCCGCTGCTGGATGACGAGGGATTCATTGGATTTGAGAACGATCAGTATGTTGCCTCTGGCCTGACCATCGCTGCTGAGGCCCGCCATCCGGTGATTCAGGCGATGATCGAGGAATATAAAAAGCTGCACTTTGCCGGTGATGACGGCAGCGTCACGCCCGTAGGCTGCCCGCATCTCAATACGGATGTGATGGAGCGCTTCGGCCTTGTGCGCAACGGGCAGGAGCAGATGGTTGCCGGAATTCGCGTCTATCCGGCGGACTACTTCAACCCGCTGGACAGCGTAACGGGCAAGCTGACAAAAACGGAGAACACCTACTCGATCCACTGGTACTCTATGAGTTGGCTGCCGAAACGAAAGCAAATCCGAGCAAGAATCGGACGCGTTATACGCCGGATACGGAAAGAACTACGCCGCTGAGGGAGAGAAAATCATGCCAAAAGTCAGTGTCATCGTCCCAGTCTACAATGCCGAGAAATATTTACAGGAGTGCGTGGACAGCATTCTTCGCCAAACGCTCACAGATCTTGAGCTGATCCTTGTGGACGATGGCTCCACAGACACCAGCCCCGCTCTCTGCGATCGGTATGCGGAGCATGATGCGCGGGTGAAGGTGATCCACAAGCCCAACGGCAGAGCTGCGTCTGCGCGAAATGCCGGGATTCGCGCGGCCTCCGGGGACTACGTGGCCTTCGTGGATTCGGACGACTGGGTCTCTGCGGAGATGTATGAAAAAATGTTGGGCACCGACGCGGATGTGACGCTGTGCGATTATGTGCGTTTTCAGGGTAAAACGGAGACGCCCTTTACCCAGCCCAACGTGAATGCAGGCTTTTATGATAAGGCACAGATGCGGGAGAAAATATATCCGCATCTGGTTATGGACGGTATCGAATACCCAATTACCATTTCAAACTGTGTCATGCTCATCAAACGAGATGTCCTCGTTCAGAATCAACTCTCCTATCGTGAGGATATTCATATCAGCGAGGACGCTCCCTTTGGCTCCGAGGTGCTGTATTGCGCGAGCTCTTTCGCCTACATAAAAGGCGAGCACTTTTACCACTACCGCATGACGGAGGGATCCGCGTCCAAAACGTATCAGTCCTGGTGGTGGGACAGCTATCTAAAGATCAATGAGGAAACGGAGAACTTCTTCTCCAAATGCGAGGACTACGATTTTACCCAGCAGATCAAATCCAACATGTTCTATCTGGCCAGAGCAGAGATCTATTACATTCTGTGCAATTCCGCGCTGACGCGGCGGGAGCAAAATCGGAAGGTAAAGGCCGTTATGGACCATCCCCGCGTAGTGCGCATGATGGAGGGGTTTGACGTAAGCCCCTATCCGATTCAATTCAAGATGCTGTACTGGTCGATTCTCTATCGGTCGATAGGGCTGAGAAGGTTGGTTAGCCTTTGCTCAAACGTCACCACCCTTTTCAGACGGACTCATTAGGCTGCTTTTAGGAGGGACACAATTGAGGACACCTTTGATCTCCGTGATCATCCCTGTCTACAATGTTGAAAAATATCTTCACCGCTGCTTGGATAGTATTATTGCGCAAACATATCAGAACCTTGAGATCATTTGTGTTGATGACGGCAGCATCGATGATTCAGGAAAAATTTGCGATCAGTACGCGGTGCGGGACGCACGCATAAAAGTAATTCATCAAGAGAATCAAGGACTGAGTGCCGCGCGCAACAGAGGCTTAGATGCAGCAGAAGGAGAATATATTGCATTCGTTGACAGCGATGACTATATTTTGGAAGGCATGTATAAAAAGATGTTGGACAAACTTCTGAATTACAATGTCGATCTCTGCGTGTGTCAGTGGCAATATGAGTTTTCTGATGGTAGGCAGGTAGTTAAAAAGAAGAACATAGACCCAACGATCTATGGTTGCAAAACCTCTTTGGAGTTTGCCCGCTTCCTTTACATGGGCAACTATGAAAACGGTGTGGTTGTCGTCGCATGGAACAAGCTCTACCGCAGGGCGCTCCTTGACAAAATCCGCTTTGAGGGGAAAATCCACGAGGATGAAGCCTTTTGCGGAAGAATTATGGCAAAGAACATCTCGGTGTATGTTATGGAAGAACAATTCTATGTATATGCGCAGAACGGGGATTCTCTGACCAACAAACCGTTCTCCGCCAATAAGTTTTTCTTCTTGGATGCACTGGCTGAACGAAGAGAACTCTTCAAGAGCGATGCGTTCATTCGTCAAGAAACGGAACTGCTATATTGCAACATGTATATTGAATACTGCCTGAGAGCGAGAAAAGATGGTGTGGCGGTTTCGCATCCGGAAAGGTATCGTCAAATATTCCGAAAAATGTTCTCTAGCTTACGCAGAGAAGGAAAGGCCAATATAAAGTTTAGGCTTCGGATGATGCTGTTTTCTTTCTCGCCAAGCCTATACAGGTTTTTTACCAAGCAATAACTGAGGTAACTTATGGAGATTAGTGTTATTGTTCCAGTTTATAACAAGGAGAAGTATATCAGTAGGATACTTGGTGATATATCTAATCAATCTTTTGAGGACTTTGAATGTATCATTGTTGATGATGGTTCAACGGACTCATCCGGTGAGATTTGCGATGAGTTTGCTGCGAAGGATAAGCGCTTCTGCGTCCAGCATGTTCCAAACGGCGGCGTATCCCGTGCGCGGAATATCGGCCTTACAAGAGCGACTGGGCAATACGTTACCTTCATAGATGCAGATGATCACATTGAACCTGATTACTTGATGCAACTGTACACGGACATCGAGAGCAGTCGAGCGGATATGGTGGTTGCCGGTCTGGAAAAGTTCTGGGAAGATGGTCACCCGCCTTTCACCACCGAAGTCCCATATGACGGAGTGCGATCCATAAAGCAGTTAATGCCTGAGTTCGCGCAGGTTCAAAAACGCACGGGTATTTATGGATACGGCTGCGGCAAACTGATACGGCGAGACCTGATAGCGGATGTTCGTTTTTCAGAATGGCTTCGATTGGCGGAGGACTTTGAGTTCTATCTTCGCCTTTATCCCAAAGTTAAGACCATTTATTTTGAGGCATCTTGCAAGTATTATTACCTTCAGGAAGCAGATAACTCATCGGCAATCATTGATAGTGGGAAGATTGATTACGTTGCGCAGCTCAAAATCAACCTGTCCTACAGAAAATTTCTTCGGGACATCGGATTCTATGACGGAGACAATCGAAAAACTGTGGATGCTTTGGTAGCCAATTACGCTTTCTTTAGCATTTTTCATTGCGTGCGAGAAGAGATACCGGAAAGGGTGAAAGCTGTTCATGACTTGCTAATGGAAAGCGAAGTTCTCGCTAAGGCTGGGGGCTTTTTCAAATCGGGTATTCTTTTTTGCGTCCGCCATAATCTCGGTAATCAGGCGAAAGTGATGATGCGAACCTATGATGTTTTGCGAGGACTGAAAAGGAGACTGTGATATGCCGTATTTTACAGTTTTTACACCGACATATAATCGCGCTTATATTCTGCCAAGACTGTATCAATCCCTTCGTGAACAAACCTGTAAGGATTTTGAGTGGATGATCGTGGACGATGGTTCTACCGACGACACCGGCAAGTTGGTCGCGCAGTGGGAAGACCAGAATAATGGATTTGATATCCACTATTACAAGATCCAGAACGGCGGGAAACCACGTGCAATCAACTTTGGCATCACCAAGGCAAATGGCGATTTTTTCTTTATGGTGGATTCGGATGACCACTTGACTACAGACGCCGTTCAAAAAATGCTGCTGTGGTGCAAGGAGATTGAGGACGATCCTACCTTCGTCGGCGTAGGCGCAGCTCGCGGATATCCTGACGGAAGTTATTTGAAGGGAACTGCGCCGCGCATCAACGAACACGGTTATGTCGATGCCACCAACTTGGATCGAAACAAATATGACTTGGATGCGGATATGTGCGAGGCCTATAAGGTCTCTGTTTTTCGGCAGTTTCCCATGGCAGAGTGGCCCGGAGAAAAGTTTGCTCCGGAGCAGATCGCACTCAACGAGATCGCTTTGAGTGGATATAAGATTCGTTGGCATAAGGATATCATAAACATATGTGATTATTTGGAGGATGGCCTCACAAAAGGCTGGCGTGCGCTGGTCAAAAAGAACCCCATGGGATATGCAATGATGTATAACCACATGCTGAAATATCCAAATTTGAGTATCCGGGAGAAGTATTTTGCGGCTTGCCAGCAGATTGCTCTATCTATTATAGGGAAGCACCCGGGGTATATTTGGAAGAGCAATCGTTTCGTGTACACTATGCTGGCTTTGCCTGTGGGAACAGTGCTCTCCGTTAGAAGAAAGAGACAATTTCGTGAGGACTAAAGCATGATCAGTGTGATTATTCCTATCTATAATGCGGCGATGTATCTGCCGGAAATGCTTCGTTGTCTATCGGAGCAGACAGTGCGAGACATTGAAATCATTTTGGTCAATGATGGCAGTACGGATGAATCTGCTGATATCTGCTTGGCTGCCGCGCAAGAGGATCCGCGAATCTGCTATGTTTATCAGGAGAATGCAGGCGTTTCTGCGGCGAGGAATCGTGCGCTGACAAAGGCTTCTGGGGACTATATTGCTTTCTTAGACGCCGATGACAGCATTGACTCCACCTACTTTGAGCAACTGTTAGGCACATGCGTCAGCGCAGATATTTCCATCTGCGATGTGTCCGTTGAAACAAGGAGCGGCAGGAGACTTTCGATCTTTTCTGCTGGAGATCAGAGGCTAACGGCCCTGCGTGCCATGGAACTTTTGTTGACAAGGCAGAAAATTAACTCAGGTCCGTGCGGCAAGATGTTCCGGCGAGAGATTATTGCGGGCTTACAGTTTCCTCCGTTAAAGGCCTACGAGGACATTTTGTTTGTCCGTGACGCTTTTGCGCGGGCAAATATCGTCGCATCAACGTCACAAACGGCATATCACTATTATCAAAATTCCGGGAGTGCGATGGACCAGCAACGAAAGACACCGTCTCTTGATGTGGTTGCGGCAACAACAGATTTGATGGAGTATATCGTCGGACACTCAGAGCTTGACCCGAGATGCTTTTATATCACAGTATCGCATCTTTATCAGTATGTATTGGGGCTAGACAGGAGTACGCCGAGAGGAAATGAATTTGTCCATGCGGTCAGGCGATTGTACCGCAAGTTTTGGACATGCATTGTGAAATGCCCAGCATTTCCGTGGAAAGAAAGAATTCTGTATCTGCTGTTTGCCAGCGGACTGAGATGACAATTGGAGAGCATCTTGATTAACAGCGTATCATAAGGATGGTGTTGATGCCAATATGAAAAAGGTGTTTTTATATGCCCATGGGGGTAGCGAAAACCATGGATGTGAGGCGATTGTTCGCTCAACAATCGCCATGCTCCGGGGCAAAAACCAGTATGATTTTACATTGTTATCGAAAAGGCCAATGGAAGATGCTGCCTATGGAATTGATCAGATATGCAGCGTCATACAGGAGCAGGCGTCCTACTCTCGGTTCAGCGCAAGCTTTGCTAAAGCGTATCTGCATCTGAAATTAACACATGACTATATTCCAATGGACAAGCTGTATTATAAAAAAGCCTTTGACCACATCGGCAAGGGAGATATTGCGCTGTCCATCGGTGGTGATAATTACTGTTACGCCGATGTAAAGCGATATTCTATGATGCATGGTATGCTGCTACAGCGCGGGGCAAAGACGGTGCTGTGGGGCTGTTCTGTTGAACCAGAGCTTCTAAAGGACTCTACCATCGCGCAGGACATTTCTCGGTACAGCCTTATCGCAGCACGTGAGAGCATATCCTATGAAGCACTGCGAGCAGTCAATCCACATACGGTCTTGGTATCGGATCCTGCATTTACGTTGGAAAGCTGCATTCCGCCTAGCCCAAAGGGCTTTACTGTTGGAAATATGGTCGGAATCAACCTGAGTCCCATGGTCATCGAAAAGGAAACGTCTCCGGGTATGGCAATGGCCAATTATCAGGTACTGATTGACTATATCCTCAGAGAAACAGACATGGGGGTCGCCCTGATTCCTCACGTGGTATGGGATTTTACTGATGACAGGATTCCTCTGCGAGAACTCTACCGGAAGTACCAGCATACCGGGCGTGTAGTCATGGTGGAGGACCACAATTGCATGGAGCTGAAAGGGATTATTTCTCAATGCAGCTTCTTCGTTGGTGCCCGAACCCACGCGACCATCGCTGCATATTCTACCGGTGTTCCGACACTGGTGGTGGGATACTCCGTCAAAGCGCGCGGCATTGCCCGGGATCTGTTCGGCACGGAGGATGGCTACGTTCTGCCGGTGCAGCAGCTCAGGGAGAGCGATGAGCTGACCCGAGCATTCGTTCGCCTGTATGAAAAGCGCGACGCCATCTGGGCTCACCTCAATAAGACGCTTCCCGGCTATATCGCCCGAGCCGACGAGGCTCGCAAGGCATTGGAGGAACTTGTAAACGCATGAAACGCGATGAAATCAAGGCAGGTGCGCTGCTGTCCTATCTGAACCTGCTGATCGGCAATCTGATTCCGTTCATTTATACGCCCATCATGCTCCGTATGCTGGGACAGGCGGAGTATGGCATTTACGGGATTGCACAGTCGGTTATGGGATATATCGGCCTGCTGAATTTCGGCATCGGCGGCTCGATCATCCGCTACCTTGCCAAATACCGCGCAGAGGGAGATTTGGACGGAGAACAGCGCGTCTTTGGCCTGTTCATCAAGATATACTCAGTAATCGGCGCTGCAATTCTGCTGGTCGGCACATTCTGTTCCTTCCACTTGGGGTTCTATGGACGATCCCTCATGCCGGACGAGCTCCTTCTGCTGGAGCGGCTGGTGCGTCTGATGACGCTGAACACGGCAATTTTCATGCCCTTCAATGTGTTCAGCTCCATGATTCTGGCCCACGAGAGATTTATCTTTAGCAAAACGGCTTCGCTAATCACAAGCGTGGTATCGCCATGCTTGAATCTTGTGCTGCTGTTCATGGGTTTTGGCTCTATCGGTCTTGTCCTTTCTGCGACGGTCCTGAATATTGTTACCTACGCCATCTACACCGTATATGTAATTCGACGGATGCATATCCGCCCCTGCTTCCAGCATGTCGGAGGTGGACTTCTTGGCGAGATCATTCGTTTTTCCTTGTTTGTGTTTTTGGCAAACATTGTTGATATCCTCTTTTGGTCCACAGACAAGCTCATTATCGGTTGGGCCGTTGGCGCGGTAGCTACAGCGGTCTATAACATCGGCGCAACCTTCAACACATACATCACAAGCCTGTCAACGGCAATCAGTGGCGTCCTTATGCCGAAGGTGACAAAAATGGCTGTTAAGGACACCCCTCCCTCGGAGTTTACAGCCCTGTTCATCAAGGTCGGACGGCTGCAATTTTTGCTGATTTCCTTCATTGTTTCTGCGTTTGTTGCGTTTGGACGGCAGTTCATCGCATTATGGGCGGGTGCTGGGTACGAGGATGCCTACTATGTGGCGCTTCTGGTGATGATCCCGGTGACCGTGCCCCTGATTCAAAACACCGGCCTGAACATTCTCTATGCTATGAATAAGCATCAGTTCCGGTCTGTCGTATACCTCTGCATCGCCGTGCTGAATGTCGGGCTGACTTTCTGGTGGGTGGAAGCATACGGCATCATCGGCGCGGCTATGGCTACCTGCATTGCCTATGTGGTGGGCAACATTCTAATTATCAACTGGTATTACTATAAGAAAATCGGCATTGATATTCCGCTCTTCTGGAAGAACATCCTGCATATGTGCCCTGTCATGCTGGTCATGGGGACGATGGGGTGGTTCATTCTGGACGCGCTGCATATCAGCAATTGGCTGATCTTCTTTGCCCTCGCCGCAGCTTATACCCTGATTTATTGGGTATTAGCATATTTCTTCATGATGAACGACTATGAAAGAGCGTTCATTAAGGGGCCGGTATCGAAATTCCTCACACACATGAAAGGAAAAAAAGATGAAAGCGAGTAACCGCATTAACAGCATTGATATTGTGCGCCTGTTTGCGGCGATTTTAGTGATTGCTATTCATACACAGGCAATCATGTGGTTTCCGTCTCGCGCCAACGGCAATATTCAGATACTGACCCGCGTGGCTGTTCCGTTTTTCTTCTGCACAAGCGGATATTTTCTTCAAAAAGGCTATGTCCAGAAGGGCTGCTCTGCTATTGTGGCTACTATTTGGAAACTGATAAAAGTATATGTCTCTGTGTCGCTGGCGTATTTTGCCTTTATATTTCTACAAAACCCTGCACTGCTGCGCGAACCGAAAAAATGGATGCTGATAGATCTCCTGTTTAATGGCAGTTACTATCATCTATGGTACATGGTGGGTGTCATTTATTCTATGGTAATGATCTACCTGATTTGTAAATTCAAGCTGACGAAAGCTCTGCTTCCGCTGGCAGTTTTTTGCTATGCCGTTGGGCTTTTGGGAACGTCGTATTATGGCATCGGCAGCAGGCTCCCGATTATGAGTACACTGTTTGACAGTAGATGGTTTTTGAGTGTTCGGCGGATATTTTTGATGGGCTTTCCTTTTACCGCTTTGGGGTAGACGATTTCGGAAGGAAAGTTAAAACTGCGCATTTCCAAGAAACATCTGCTGTTTGCGACCACGCTGGTGGCACTGCTCTTCGTGGCTGAGATTGTTGCTGTGACTGTCACGGGGATGTCAAGAACAATCGAAATCACGGTATTCCTTTATCCGCTGCTGTTTCTTCTGTTTCAGATTTGTCTTGCCTATCCGCTCGAAGGGAAAAGCAAGCTTGCTTCGGCTTGCCGTGATACGGCTAATTTTACATATTTCTGGCATCCGCTTGTCATTCTTGCGCTGCGGAAAGTTGTTAATGCGAACTTTTTCCTGTTTACGATTACGACAGCAATATGCCTGCTATTGGGCTTTGGCTATCACTCCTTGAAGAACCGAAGGAGACTTACATATGAACGTCGCTCAAAAAATTGATGCTTGTACCGGCTGCGGGGTTTGCGCTGCGGTCTGCCCATCAGCGGCTGTCGAAATGCAGCCGGATGCGCATGGCTTTTTGCGCCCTGTTGTTGATGACGCAGCGTGTACCGACTGCGGCCTCTGCACCGAAAAATGTCCGGTTTCCGTTTTGCCGCAGACCTCGGTGCATACGGAGGTTCTAACCGGCTACGCCAAGGACGGAGCGCTCTTGCCTCGATCCTCGTCCGGCGCAATCTTTCCCGTGCTGGCGGCGGAGATCATCCGCAGAGGCGGCCTTGTGTTCGGCGCGGCTTTTGACGGACAGTTCCATGTGATGCATACTGCCGCTGAGAGCGTGGAGGACCTTTCTGCGCTTTGCAGCTCCAAGTATGTCCAAGGCCGCATTCCGAGCGACTGCTATGCACAGGTCAAGGCGGCGCTGGCCGCCGGTCGCTGGGTCTATTTCAGCGGAATGCCGTGCCAGGTCGCAGCGCTGAAAAGCTATCTCGGTCGGGAGTATGAAACGCTAATTACACAGGATACCGCCTGCCACAGCGTTCCGTCGCCGCTGGTGTGGGAGGGATATAAAGAGGAACTGGAGAAGCAGTATGGCGGCAAGCTGACTGCGTTCTCCTTCCGCAACAAAGCAAATGGCTGGGAGGCGTACCATATTCGCGCCGCATTTGATAACGGCAGAGAGTTCGCCCAGCCCGCTGCCGAAAGCCCCTATCAGCGCGGTTTTATCAAGGGACTGTACTCCCGCAGCTCCTGCTTTGTGTGCAAGTTCAAAGGGATCGAGCGTTGCAGCGACATCACGCTTGCGGACTATTGGGGCGTCAAGGGAATTCAGCCGGACGCCTACAACCCGCAGGGCACATCCCTCATTTTGATTCACAGCGAAAAGGGACGAAGCCTGCTGGAAGGCTGCACGGATCAGCTGCAACTCCAGTCCGCAGCCAAAGACGCGTTTGCCTTTAATCCGGCGGTGCTTGCACCCATTCAAAAGCCCGCCCGCTATGATGAATTCTGGGCAGGCTACGGCAAAAAGCCCTTTGATGAATTGGTTTCTGCCTGCTGCGAACCGACGAAAGAAGAACTGGCGCAGGAACGCCGGAGCAAGAGCCTTCTGGCCCGCGTCATGCGCCGCCTGAAACGATAACACACGATGCTTCGACGAATCTACGCAATGAACCCATGGACGGTGTGCATTTTGCTGCTGTCCCTGCTCCTTCTCTGGCCCATGCTCTGCCAGCGGGTCGGGAAACGGAGACGAGTGCTTCTCAACACCGCGCTCGCCTGCGCGGCTGCGTTCATCATCCTCTACGCCACCATCCTGACCCGCACACCGGGGGTTTCCGAGGCCATCCTCACCCCCTTCGCCGCCCTGACCGCCGCACGGCAGCAGCCGGAGCTTTACCGCGAGATGCTGATGAACGTCTTCCTCTTCTTCCCGCTGGGGCTGACGCTGTCCAATGCCCTGCCGCAGAAGTGGCACCGCTGGGGCAGAATCATCCTCACGACGCCCGTCGGCTGCATCCTCAGCGCGGGAATTGAGTACGCACAGTACCGTTATGCCCTCGGCATGGCGGAGGTGGATGATGTGATCTGCAACACGCTGGGCGCGTTCATCGGCTCTGCATCGCTGCTCATCGCCCACGCCATCGAAAAATACAGAGAAAGGGTTTGGCACACGAACATGACCCTGACCACCACCGAAACACAATTCCTGCATATCGCCAAAGCTGCCATCTCCGGTGGAGATTTGCCCGCCGAAAAGGTGGACTGGCCCGCCATCTTCACGCTGGCCAATCAACAGAAGTTGCTGCCGATTCTCTTCGAGGCTGTTCGCAAGATGCCAGCCGCCGAGGAGAACGCCGCGCTGTTCGCTGTGACCAAACAGCAGGTCATCGGGCAGGTGCTGAACCAGACGGTACGCTCGGCGGAGTTCGCTGACCTCTACCGAAAACTCCGCGCCGCAGGACTGCACCCCATCGTGGTCAAGGGCCAGCTTTGCAGCCGCCTGTATCCGCTGAAGGATCACCGCATCAGCGCGGATGATGACCTCTACATTTCCGATGCGGAGTTTATGGCCTGCCATAAGCAGCTTCTTGCAAACGGTCTGACCACCGACATGCCTGTGGACGAGCTGGCAACGGCGGACGAGGTTTCCTACACAAAAAATGGCAGCCCGCTTTACATCGAGCTGCACCGACACTTATTCGATTCTTCTGAAGACGCCCACGACGAGCTGAACCACTTCTTTGCCAGCCTCAAACCCGTCGAAACCGACAGCTTTCTCGCCATGCCGCCCCACGAGCACCTGCTGTACCTGATCCTGCACGCCTATAAGCATTTCGTGCGCAGCGGCATCGGCCTGCGGCAGTTCTGCGACATCGGCCTGTGGGCGTGGGAGTATCACGATGAAATCGACTGGCAGCGCTTGCACGACCAGTGCTCCAGCGTTCATGCGGCGACGTTTGCCGCGGCAGCGTTCCGCATTGCCAGAGACTATCTCGGCATTGACTTCGACCTGCCCACGCCTTGGGATGCTTCCATCGACGTAGAGCCGCTGCTGCACGACACCCTCTGCGGCGGTGTGTACGGCTCCAATGACCTAACGCGCCTCCATTCCTCCACCGTCACGCTGAACGCCGTGAAGGCCAGCCGGACGGGGGAGAAGAGCAGCGTCCTGAGCACGGTGTTTCCTAAGCGCGAGTATCTGGAGCGGAACTACCCGTACCTCAGAAAGCGCCCGTACCTGCTGCCAGTCGCGTGGGCGCAGCGCCTCGCACACTACGCGGGCGAGAAGAAGACCGGCGCAGACAGCAGCGCCTCCGGCTCCATCAAGCTGGCCAAGGAGCGCATTGAGCTGATGAAGCGGTACGATATCATGGATTAAATTCAGACAAAAAGAAAACGGGCGGAAGGGATTGCTCCCTTCCGCCCGCGGCTTATCGCTCCATGCCTGCGGCGCGCTGCTTTTTCGCCTGCTGCACGGCCTTTTCGGCGCTGCGGCGGCGGTTGAAGAGCAGCAGATCCCGCGTGTTCTCGTAAAGATCGCCCTTGCCGGACTCAAATACGGCGACCATGTATTTCTTCATCTTATACTTGGCGTAAATCTCCTTCAGCCCCTCCCGCAGGACGGGGTCAATTTTTTCTGCATTCGTCAGCCAGATTTCAACAAGCTTCTGATCGTCCCTGACGTTCATCTCCAAATAGAACCGACCTCCTTCAATGCCCTTAGTTTCCTCATCTTTCCTGCTGCTTATGCGCAGCCACCTGTTTTGCCGCCTGCAAAATCTCCGGAGGCAGGACGTCCACCATGCGGTGCAGCTCGTCCAGTTCCCGGAGCTTTTCATTGATCTCCAGCTTTTTGCGGACGCTCTCCTTGGACGATGCATCCAACTGCTTTTCCATCGCCGCATTTTCAGCGGTCAGCGCCTTGTAGGCTGCGTCGTACTTCTTGAGCTTCGTCCGCAAAGCCTCCGCGCCGGGAACGTACTTTCCCAGCAGCGCTTCCAGCTCGTCCAGCTTGGCCTTTTTGTTGAACGGATTGGTGTCGTTCAGAATCGCCATGATCTGCTCCTTCATCCGGTTCAGATGGACAGCCTCCTTGAACAGCCGCGGCGGGATATGGTCGCGCCCGGTTTCGCTGGCGCTCTCGCCGCGCTCCAAATCGGGGTATTTTT
>OIEN01000518.1_pt1 | contig 23521 bp, 25 predicted proteins | sample 1581741 | NCBI WGS metagenome assembly OIEN01 (sample SAMN01760944, study PRJEB22395) | human gut metagenome | reverse complement strand
CTAACATGGAAAGGATTTCTTTTTCATCAGTTTACACAGTTTTTTCTACAGACTCATATCAATTATATTTCTTCTCATTTTTTATTTCACTCAGTTTTTATCTTTATTTTTTAACTCTTTTTTACTTTCTTTTTCCAATTGTTTCAAGCTCTTTCTTGGTGTTGGTAAATCTTCCGGCATTGTTCCGCCAATATCAGCAATTGCATTTCTAACTTTTTTACCAACTTCATAATGAGTCATATTTGCTTCATTTTCGCCTTGTATTCTATCTTTTCTGAGTTTTTGTTCAGCTTGTGATATTCTAAACAGATTTACAATTAATTCGTCACTTCCCATATTATCCAAAATTTCTTCTCTATATCTCAAACCTTTTCTTTTAGCAATAGCATCAGCTGTTTCACCATTGTATAAGCCTTTATAACCAGCATTATGAAACTTATCAAAGTTCTTCACTCCTGCATTCTTGGCAACCTGATTTAAAGAATAGTTTCCTTTTTTAGTCAAATTTCTTTGATAAAATCTTTTTTCATCTTCACTAAGTAATCCATATTCTTTTTCATTAATCTCCATTTTTCTTGTTTGCACCGCAAAATATGTTTGTGCAAGAGAAATAACCTTTTTTCTAGTATCGCCATTTTGTGCTATTAGATAACAAGCATATCGATTTAATCTGTAATCTTCAATAAAATCCTCTTTTCCTTTTCCAGAAATTATTGACTTCCTGACGTCGGGAAAACAATCTTTTATTGAAAATCCACTGTTTTCACATGCAATCATTGCCTTATCTATTACTTTTCTAAAATTTTCCCACTTTGAATACTCTAAAACTTTCATAAGTTATCTTGCATACCAAAATTCAATACCATTTTCATCAATATGTTTTATACTTTCAAAAGTTTTATTATTAATTTTTTTATTCAACATTATCACACCTTCCATTCAAATTATAGAACTTGTGTTTGCGTTTGTCAATCACCACTTTATAGAATTTATTAAAAACATTGTAACCTTATTTTGTTCTTCTGACGAAAATTCAGTAATCATAACAATTGTAAATAAGGTTCTATAATTTTAGTTGGGGTGGAGTAACCTGAAAATTGCTCTGCATCAACTATTGACAAAGAGCACAATTCCACATAATTTCAAAAAACAAAAAAATAAGCCGATTCAAATCGACTTATAATTCATCTAATTCTCATTAACTTTCAAAAAGTTCAACGAAAATTATTATTGGAGCGGGTAGCGGGAATCGAACCCGCGTAGTCAGCTTGGAAGGCTGGAATTCTACCATTGAACTACACCCGCATTTCTTAAGAACAATATTTATTATAACAAGAGATATATACCATGTCAAGAAAATTTTTAAATATTTTTATTTTTTGCATCTAATCACATTAAACCCAGCCTTTTTATCAAGTACCTCTACCTCACCATATAATTCATTTAAATAATTTATCGTACTTGGAGCACCATGCTTTTTATTTATAACCAAATAAAATCTTCCGCCATCATTCAAATACTCCTTTGCATCCTCATACATCTTATATATAACAGCCTTACCAGCTCTAATTGGTGGATTTGTAATTATAATATCAAAACGTCCCTCTACATTTGCAAAGCCATCAGAAGCAAAAATCTTAGCATTCACCACCCTATTTCTTTCAGCATTTCTAGTAGCAAGATCAATCGCTCTATTATTTATATCACACAATGTGACACTAGAAACCTTAGAAGACAAACTTGAAACAGTAATCCCTATAACCCCATAACCGCATCCCATATCAAGCACACTTCCCTCTAGTTCATCATCAATAATAGTCCTAAGCATAAAATCAGTAGCAAAATCCACATGCTCCTTTGAAAAAACGCCATTATCACTTATAAACTTAAAAGTCCTATCCTTTAACTCATATTTAATTTCTCTTTCATTAGATTCAGATTCTGGATTTGCTGAATAATAATGATCCATATCACTACCTCTTTTCGTACATTTTATACCTCTATATATTACAAAAATATAAGAAAATAATCAACATAAACCTCTAAAAAAATTTAACTTGTAAAGCCCCATTAAATCACTTATACTAAATTTGTTAAATATCTATTTCAGTTCAAACTTGAATTAGTTGTAAGGTATGATAATACTTTTAATATCAATTTTTGTCAAGGTGGAGATGGCGTCAGCCATACTACCTTGACAAACCTTGCGGATAAAAGTTTTATCATACCTTACAACTAATTCAAGTTTGAACTGAAATCCCACAATAAAAATAATAAGGAGGTTCAAAAACATGAGAAATAGAGGTTTCGAAGTTTGCAAAGGATTTGAAAATAGTGATATAACACTACCTATAAGAAAAACAAAATCTTCTGTTGCCTACGATTTAGAAGCAGCAGAAGATACAATAATTCCATCAATTTGGAAGACTGTTTTTACAAACGTTGGTAAATTTTTAAAGGGTGATCACGAATACGAAACATTTAAACCAACACTTGTAAAAACAGGATTAAAAGCATACTTTAACGAAGATGAAGCATTATTCCTAGCTACAAAAAGTTCATATCCAGGAAAAAAAGGCTTACTTCTTGCAAATAGCATTGGAGTAATTGAAAGCGATTATTACGAAAACCAAGATAACGACGGTCACATAATGTTTGCATACTACAACCTTTTCCCTACAGATGTCACAATAAAAAAACACGAAGCTGCAGGTCAAGCTTTCTTTCAAAAATTTTTAATAACCGACGATGACAATGCCACAGGTATTAGAACAGGTGGTTGGGGCAGCACAAGTAAGTAACAAAATTTATAGCCATACATACCAAAATTCCACAAAGAGTTGGTAAAATTACAGAAACAGCAGTCCATTTCAGACTACCTGTTTCTTTTTTTATAGTCAAACAAGTAGTAGAACACGGCCAATGCATAAGCGAAAACATCATCGTACAAATAGCAGTCACATAAGTCCAGCCATTTGCTATTAGCACCTCTCTCATTTCTACAATACTATTCATTTCAATAAGTTTTCCCGTAGACATATAAGTCATCAAAATAATCGGAAAAACAATCTCATTCGCAGGAAAACCTAAAATAAATGCCATTAATATAACTCCATCTAACCCCATTAACCTTGCAAAAGGATCTAAAAAATCTGTACAATAATTAAGAATACTTACATCCGAAATTGTAACATTTGCTAAAATCCAAATCAAAAGTCCAGCAGGTGCTGCAACAACTACAGCCCTTCCAAGCACAAAAAGAGTCCTATCTAAAAGTGACCTAACAATAACCTTTCCCCACTCTGGAGTTCTGTAAGGTGGCAATTCTAATGTAAAAGATGATGCTTCACCTTTTAAAATAGTTTCAGATAAAATCTTCGAAAACAAGAAAGTTGCTCCTATACCAATAAGTATAACTAACATTAAAAGTAACACACCAGTAATAGAATTTATAATTCCAGACATACCAAAAACAAAAAACATACTTATTATCGAAATCATAGTAGGAAATCTTCCGTTGCACGGCACAAAATTATTTGTCAAAATTGCAATAAGTCTTTCTCTTGGTGAATCAATAATCCTGCACCCTGTCACACCACAAGCATTACAGCCAAAGCCCATGCACATCGTCAAAGCCTGCTTTCCACAAGCCTTACACTTCTTAAATATATTGTCTAAATTAAATGCAATTCTAGGTAAATACCCTAAGTCTTCAAGAATCGTAAACAAAGGGAAAAATATTGCCATAGGTGGAAGCATTACAGACACAACCCATGTAAGCACACGATAAATTCCATCCATCAATGCACTTATAAACCAAATCGGCAAACTCGTTTTAGAAAGTGAATTTGTTATTTTTTCACCAAGCCAAGAAAATAATTCAAATAACATACTAGACGGATAATTTGCAACACTTAAAGTAATCCAAAAAACTAAACCAAGTAATAACAACATTATTGGAATTCCAGTCAATTTGCTAGTCAAAATCTTGTCTATTTTTCTATCTTTCTTATTATAATCACTCTTTTCAAAAGTTATATTTCGACTACATATCTCTTCAGCTCTCCTTACAAATTGAGTCGTATTTTCATCAGATACTTTAGTACAAAATTCATTTACATACTTAACATTTTTTCTACTAATTAATTCTTGAACAACATCTTTTAAATCTTCTAAACCAATCTTGCTTCGTGCAACCATTCCTATTACAGGAACATTAAGCTCTTTCGAAATACCGTTCAAATCAATTTTTATCATCTTTTTTTCGGCTTCATCCATAAGGTTTACGCAAATCACAACATTTTTGCAAACACTCATTACTTGCAAAGCTAAATTCAAATTTCTCTCCAAACATACAGCATCACAAACAACAACAATTGCATCATATTCCTCATAACAAATAAAATCCCTTACAACTTCCTCTTCTTTTGAATGAGGAATAAGCGAATATGTACCAGGCAAATCATATATATCATACGTTTTGCCTTTATGTTCATATCTTCCCATACTACAATCAACCGTCTTACCAGGCCAATTTCCAGTATGTTGCTTCATTCCCGTCAAGCTATTAAAAACAGTACTCTTCCCGACATTAGGGTTACCTAAAAGTGCAATTTTTTTTGTTTCATCTTGCATAAAAAATAACTCCTTTCGTAGTTTATAAACTTATCTCTATATCAATCGCATCTTCATTTCTTATAGCGACAACGGCACCTCTTATCATATAAGCCTTAGGATTTGAAGCAGGGCCAATCAAAACACATTCTACTTTTGTTCCTGGTATCATACCAATATCTAAAAGTCTTCGATTGATGTTAGATTTCTTAGTGATTTTAGTAACATATCCACTTTTTCCTAATTCAAGCTCACTTAAATTCAACTACTTATCCCCTTTCTTTTGTATGCTACTTCAATATATGCTTAAAAAATTTTTCTGTTACCGTCATTTTTTCTCCTTTTTTTCGTTTACTTTTTAGTGCGTTTGATATAAAATAACTTTGAATAAATATAAGAAAGGATTTAAAAATGATTAAGCTATATTCAAAAAGTGTAGACGAAACTAAAGCCTTCGGAAAAAAGCTTGCACCCTACCTAAAAAAAGGTGATGTAATAGTTTTATCAGGAGATTTAGGTGCCGGAAAAACGATGTTTGTTTCAGGGCTTCTTGGTTACTATGGAAAAGAAAACGAAGCTAGTAGCCCTACCTTTACAATAATAAACGAACATCAACTTACAAAAGATTTAAAACTATTTCATTTTGATGTATATAGATTTGATTTTGAAGACGAGTTTTTAGCAATAGGCGGCGAAGAATTTTACGACCAAGGAATTTGCCTAATAGAATGGGGCGAAAAAATTAAAAACTTTCTGCCTAAAAACTACATTCAACTTTCTATAACAAAAGATAGTAACGATATAAACAAAAGAATTATTACTTTAACTCCGATTGGAGAAAAATATATTAATACTTTATCGGAGGTGTTTAAAGATGAAAATACTTGCCCTTGATAGTTCGGGTCCTAACTGTAGTGTTGCTCTGCTAGATGATACTACCGTTATTGCAAATTTTAATTTAAATAATGGAATAACACATTCAGAAACATTAGTACCGTTAGTAGACGAACTATTTAAATTTGCAAACATGACTATAAACGATGTAGATGCTTTTGCTTGTAGCATTGGCCCAGGTTCATTTACAGGACTTAGAATTGGTATCGCAACAATAAAAGGATTTGCTTTAAGTTTAAACAAACCTGTTCTTTCTGTACCGACATTACAATCGCTTGCATACAACGTCCCATTTTTTGATGGAATCGTTTGCACAGTATTAGATGCTAGAAATGATAATGTATATTCTGCATTATTTAATGTAAAAGAAAAAGTAGAAATGATTGGCGATTACATCACAGATACTATTGATACATTAATCCAAGAATTAAAAAAACATGATTCAGATATACTTTTTGTCGGAGATGGCAGTGTTTCTTTTAAAGAGAGATTTGAAAATGAATTTGGAAACAAAGCACATTTCATGCCTTACCATATAAACGAACAAACTGCGATATCTGTCGCAAAAGCAGCACACGACAAAGCTTTATTAAACGACTACGACTCAGTCGATGCTCTACATCCTTTGTACCTTAGAAAATCACAAGCAGAAAGAGCTTTAGAAGAAAAATAATATAAAGGATGTATAAAAATGGATAAAATAAAAATAAGCCAAATGACTTTGGAAGATTTAGAAGGTGTTTATGAAATAGATAAAGAAGCCTTCCCTATTCCATGGCGACGTTCTTCTTTTGAAGAAGAACTAAAAAATGTTTTAGCAACATATTTAGTCGCTAAAATAGATGAAAATATAGTTGGCTACCTAGGTATGTGGTTTATCATGGATGAATGCCATATAACAAACATAGCTGTTAGTAGCAATTATAGAAGAATGGGAATTGCAAAAAAATTAATAAACGAAATGTTTAAACTTTGTAAGGACCATTTAACATCATACATATTACTAGAAGTAAGAGCAAATAATATTCCTGCACAAAAATTGTATGAAAGTTTCGGATTTAAAATAGATGGCATTCGAAAAAATTACTACAAAAATCCAGATAACACACACGAAGATGCTATCTTAATGACAAAAGAATTTTAAAAAACAAAGGAGAAAAAAAACATGGCAAGAATAAAAGAATTAAGTTTTAAAGAATTAAAAAAAGAATGTGACCCATCATCTTTTAAATTTAAGACAACTAGAGAATTAGAACCATTCTCAGGTACAATAGGTCAAGCCAGAGGAATTAAAGCAATCGAGTTTGGACTTAATATCGATATCAAAGGATACAACTTATATCTTGAAGGTCCTACCGGAATCGGAAAAACCATATACGCAAAAAATCTATTGAACGAAATAGCAAAAACAAAACCAATACCAGATGATTGGTGCTACATTTATAACTTTGATAATTCTAATGAACCAAAAGCCATATCTCTTCCTGCAGGACTTGGAAGACAATTTATGGAAGATATGGATTCATTTATTCAAACTATAAAAACAGAAATCAGATCTGCTTTTAATAATCAAGATTTTGAGAAAGAAAAAGCAAACATACAAAGAGACGTAGAAGAAAAGAAAATAAGATTAATTGAAAAACTTAATAAAGATGCATTAAAACAAGGATTCGAAATAAAAAATACATCTTCAGGAATCTACTTCTTGCCTATGATTGACGGCAAGACATTATCTGAAGATGAATTTAATGCCTTAGACGAAAAAACAAAAAATGATTTTGAAGCACGTAGTGTTTTAATCCAACAACAAACAATCGACACAATGACAAAAATTAAAGACATGGAGAAAAAAGCAAACGAAAAAATGAACTCTTGGCAAAATAACATCGCACTATTTGCAGTTACAATTCAAGTAAATGAACTTCGTAACAAATACAAAAAATTTAGCAAAGTACAAGAGTTTTTAAAAAATGTTCAAAAAGATATTTTAACAAACTTAAACGAATTTATAGAAGATGAACAAAAACCTATTGGGCCTATGAACATGCCAAAACAAGAAGCACAAAAACCTTGGCACAAATACAAAGTTAACCTATTTGTAGATAATGGTAACTTAACAGGAGCTCCTGTAATCATAGACTCTAACCCCTCTTTTTATAACCTATTTGGAAAACTAGAATATGAAAATTCATTTGGAACTTTAAAAACAGATTTTACACTAATAAAACCAGGACTAATACACAAAGCAAATGGTGGTTATATAGTTTTACAAATTCGTGATTTGCTTACAAACCCTCTTACTTGGGAACTTTTCAAAAGAGTTTTAAGAACGAAAGAAATCCACGTAGATTCATTAAAAGATTATCAACTAAATACAGTTGCAATCTCTAGCTTAAAACCAGAACCAATACCAGTAAATATAAAAGTAGTTTTGATAGGTCCATCTTACATTTATTATCAACTACTAAATGCAGACGAAGACTTTAGAAAGCTATTTAAAGTTAAGGCGGAATTTGATGAAGAAGCACCACGTACAGATGCAAATATGTTTAAAATTGCACAATTCATCCATAACTTCTGCGAAAAAGAAAAAGCACCACACTTTAATGCAGGTGCTGTTGCAAAAGTTATAGAATACTGCTCTAGAATGGTAGACAATCAAACAAAACTATCAACACAACTAAACGAAATAACAGAACTTCTTGGAGAATCATGCACATGGGCAAAAATGGACGGAGCAAAAACAGTTACTGCAACCTATGTAAAAAAAGCAATTGAAGAAAGAATAGAAAGAGTCAACAAATACGATCAAAGACTAGTAGAAATGATTCAAAACGGAACAATAATGATAGATACTACAGGAGAAAAAGTAGGTCAAATAAACGGACTTTCAGTTATGAACATAGGCGACTACTCATTTGGTAAGCCAGCCAAAATAACCGCAAACACCTACGTTGGAAAATCAGGAATCGTAAACATAGAACGTGAAGTTGAAATGAGTGGAACAACACACTCAAAAGGAGTAATGATATTATCAGCCTACATCGGCGAAAAATTTGCCCAAGATAGACCACTATCACTTGCAGCAAGCCTTTGCTTCGAGCAAATGTACAACGGTGTAGATGGCGACAGTGCATCCAGCACAGAATTATACGCAATCTTATCTAGCCTATCAGAACTACCAATAAAACAAAACATCGCAGTTACAGGTTCAGTAAATCAGAAAGGTGAAATTCAACCAATCGGTGGACTAACAGATAAGATAGAAGGATTCTTTAACATCTGCAAACTTCGTGGCTTAACAGGAGATCAAGGAATAATAATGCCATATCAAAACATAAAAAACCTTAACCTAAACGACGAAGTTATAAAAGCAGTAAAAGACGGAATGTTCCACATATATGCTATCAAAAACGTAGACGAAGGAATTGAACTTCTTACAGGAGTGCCAGCTGGTAAGAAAAACAAAAACGGCGAATACCCTGCTGGCAGTGTTAATTACCTAGTAAATGAAAAACTAAAAAAATATTCTCTTAGCACCGAAAAAAAATAATAATAACAGTGGGTGAAAAGTTTTATTTTCACCCACCTCTTTTATTCTTTCTTCATTTTTATTTTTCCTTTTTCTTTTGCATATTCAAAATTTGCAAAGGCTCCATTAATCATCGTCCACTGAAGCTCTACATGTCCAACATCAATATCATAAATTACAGGAATATTAAGCACATCAAAAGCAGAATGTAAAACATCTTCATAAGAAAAATCTTTCATACTCTCCTTAGCCCTAGTTCTACCAATTAAAATTCCATTTGCATTTTTAAACCAACCAGCTTCTCTCATTTGCCAAAGAGTCCTATAAAAATCTGCAACACTCATCTCACAATTTTCAAGATACCAAATCATACCTGAGTCAAAACCAGAACAAAAAGTTTTAACATAGTCATAAGGTGTCCCAATAATACTTCTTAAAACATCAGCACACCCACCAATTAATCTACCAGAAAAAGAAACAGCATCATCGCCATAAAGACTTTTATAAATAACTTTCGTGTCTGGTCTTGGCAATTCAAACTCCATTCCATCTTGCCAATAAATAGGCTCAGCCTCATACTTTTCAAAACTTTCTTGCACACTTTCAGCTTTATTCGAAATCATATTAATACTATTCATATAAGAAAAATGTATCTCTTTTCTACCATACCCTCCAAAATTAGTTCCATGAACAGTTGCAATATTATACTTTGTTGTCAAATAAAAAAGTAATAGCGACGTATCCGAAAATCCTTGCACCCATTTTGGCTTTTTTTCTTTCAGATTATAATTATCTAGGTAAGGTAACATTTCCATCAAAAATTCGCCACCTGATGCGGATACGATATACTTTACATCATCATTAGAATACAATTTGAAAAACTCCTTAGCTCTTTCTTCTCCAGAAGAGCTTACAAATTTCTTCTCTTCCATCCTAACATTTGGAGTTTCAATCACTTTATACCCTAAATCTCCCAAATTTTTAATCGCTTTTTCCACTTTTTGAATATCCTTCTCCTTGCTTATTCCACCAGACGTAGCAGTAACACCTATTATATCCCCTTTTCTTAAAGGCTCTGGAAAAATCATCCTATCTCCTCCTCATAAATTTTTGTTTAATAAGTTTAATTAAGGACGGAGAAAAAAGAACAAAACTTGCTCTTTTTCCTCCGTCCCCAATCGATCCAAATTTTTATTTCTTTAAATATCCATCAAGTGGATTTACATATTTACCATTTTCTCTAACTTCAAAATGAAGATGTGGTCCTGTAGCATAACCAGTCATACCAACTAAAGACAACGCATCACCACGTTTTACCTTATCGCCTTTCTTAACAAGTATCCTCTGAGCATGAGCATACAAAGTTGTAATGCCACCACCGTGGTCAACTACAACAGTATTACCATATCCAGAAATCCAACCAGCAGTGATAACAGTACCATCAGCAGCTGCTGTAATATTTTTTCCGTTACATCCTGCTCCAGCAATATCTATACCAGTATGCATCTTATAAACTTTTAAAACAGGGTGCAATCTATTTCCAAAAGGAGACGAAATTCCGTAATATCCAGGTAGTGGCCAAGCCATCGTACCACCAGTATATTTTGTATTTGTAGAAGAAGCAGCTCTAATTTGTGCAACTAAAGCATCAGCTTTCTTTTGAAGTTCATCAATAGAATCACTAAGCACATCTTCAGACTTATTAAGCTCTGCTAAATACTCTGTTCTTACAACTTTTGTCTCATCTAATGCACTCTTCTTTTCTTGTGCTTCTACTTTTTTATTTTGACATACAATCTTATTATTTTCCAATTCTGCCTTTTGAACATTAATTATTTCTTGGTCTTTTTCCAAGTCATTTAACAAATCATTGTCATACTTCATAACATCATCAATAATTTGTTTTCTATACATAAAATCCGAAATACTTTCTGAATTTAAAAGCATCTCCCAATAAGATATACTACCATTTTCATAATAAGTAGCAGCTCTTCTCTTACGTATATCATTCTTTTTATCATATTGCTTTTGCATATAATCAATATTATCTTCTGCAATTGAAATAGCACTTTCCAAACTCTTTATTTCGCTTTCAAGTGAAGCTATTGTGCTTTCTGTTGTAGTAATTTGTTTATCCAAATTATCAATTTCAGTTAAAGTATTCTTCTTATCTTTTTTTATTTGCGTTAATTGATTTTTAGCATTTTTTATATCTTTATTAGTTTGATTCAATTGATTTTGTGCATTCGAAGCCGCAAAAACAGTAGTAAATAGCATTATGAAAATCAAAAAAACAGATATTATTCTTTTCATATGTATCCTCCTCTTTTACACATCCAAATACTTATTGATAGACATTGAACTTCCTATCGTTCCTATACCTATACTTACAAGTAATAACAAAGTTGTAAGGGATGATAAAACCTCAGCTTTAGGAACCAAAAAGTCAAATAACTGAACATTAGCACTTGCATTAACAATACTTCCATAAACAACATTCGTTAAAAGCAAAGTTATACCAGCTGCTAAAATTGCGATAATTAGACCCTCTATTATGAAAGGAGCTCGTGCATATCTGTCAGTTGCACCAACATACTTCATAATAGATATTTCCTTTCTTCTAGCATAAAGAGCAAGCTTAATAGAATTCATCATAACAAAACAACCCATTATAGTAACCAAAATAAGTACCGTAATTGTAATTATTCTAACAGACATCGCAACCTTTATTGATTTCTCTGCCCTTTTAAATCCAGAATCATTTGTAATCGCCGAATACAATTTATCAATACTATAAATTTCATTTTTTATTTCGGAAGTGTTTCCATTTTTTCTACCATCAAGAGTAATTACAAAAGAAGCTTTAAAGACACCATCTTCTGGTGATATATCTTTTACAAGATTTGGACTCATTTCTTTTGCTTTTTCATAAGCTTCATCTGTATTAACATATTCAACATCAGATATACCATCAATATTATATAAAATCGATAGAATCTCGGTTACGTCTTCGTCGTTAAGTCCTTCAACATACAAATTAACCTTGCTTTCATCTTCCTTTAAATCACCCATAAATGCATTGGCATTTAAATACAAAATATAAAGACCACCAATTAAACTAAGTACAACAAACATCGTACCTAAACCAATTAAAAAAGTTTTGCTATTTTTCTTTATTCCCTCAAGGCTTTCTAAAATCCAATACCCAATCGTACTTATACTCATTTTGTATATACACCTCTCTTAATATCGCTATGAATAACACCATGGTCAATCGCTATAACTCTTTTTTGCATCTTATCCACGATTTCCTTAGCATGAGTTGCTACAACAACAGTAGTACCTCTCCTATTAATATCATTAAGAAGCGACATAATTTCCCAAGCCGTATCAGGATCTAGATTTCCAGTAGGTTCATCGGCAATCAGCATCATAGGATTATTTACAATAGCCCTAGCAACCGCAACCCTTTGCTGTTCACCACCAGATAATTGATCTGGATAAACTTTAGCCTTATGTAAAAGTCCAACAAGTGATAAAGCATTTGGAACTTGTTTACGAATAATCTTAGGATTAGTTTCAATAACCCTCATCGCATACGCAACATTTTCATAAACAGTTTTATCTTGTAAAAGTCTAAAATCTTGAAAGACAATTCCCATACTTCTTCTTAAATATGGAATCTTTTTCTTTGGCAAATTAGTAATATCCTTACCGTTTATATAAATCCTACCAGATGTAGGTTCAACTTCTTTTAAAAGCATTTTCATAAGTGTAGACTTTCCGCAACCGCTTGGTCCAACAATAAAAGCAAACTCACCTTTTTCAATTTCCAAACTAACATCACGGACAGCTTCAGTACCTGTAGCATATCTTTTAGATACATTTTCAAAAGTAATCATAGCTCGTCCTCCCATTTTTCCACTATGCAATTTAATTTTACCAATAAATTCTAGTAAAATCAATAAATTAAATGTGAATTTTTTAGGAAAAATTTTCCTAATCGGCGAGACTTTTTACATAATAAAAAATTCATACATCGTCTAGATATTTTGCAGATTCATACCAATACAAGAATTATTTTCAAATGTAATATTTAAATGTTATTATCAAAATAAGATAAATCAAAAAACTTGTCATATCACAAAATTTTTTCTTTTTCAAGCGAGCATTTTAATAAATTTATTCTTATCATCAAATGAATGATTTTTTATAATATTATTAAACCTTCTTAACTTCATCCACAATATATTTAGCAGTAATCTTGTAATAATCCATAAGCTCATTCCATTTGCCAGATTTACCAAACTCGTCATTTATTCCAAGCTTTGTAAGTTTCTTTGGATATTTTATAGCTAATAAGTCTGCAACAGCACTACCAAGTCCACCAATAACACTGTGATCTTCAACAGTTATTAACTTTTTAGTCTCTTTTGCAGCCTTTACAATAAGTTCTTCATCTAAAGGTTTTATTGTATGAATATCTATAACTCTTACTTTTATATTTTCGTTTTCTAATTCTTTTTGTGCCTTTAAAGCTTCGCTAACCGTCACACCCGTAGCAATTATTGTTGCATCAGTTCCATTTCCATGTTGAACACCTTTTCCAAATTCAAATTTAGAATTTATATCGTATATCTCCTCAGTTGCAGGACGAGTTAATCTTATATAAACTGGTCCATCATGTTTTATAGCCTCTTCAATCAAGAAATGCGCTTGATTATAATCTGATGGTGACAATACTGTCATATTTGGTATTGCACGCATAAGTGCAATATCTTCTAAAGCCTGATGAGTTGCACCATCTTCACCAACAGTAACTCCAGCATGAGTTGCTGCTATCTTTACATTCAAGTTTGGATATGCTATCGAATTTCTTACTTGATCATAAGCACGTCCTGCTGCAAACATAGCAAATGTACTAGCAAAAGGTATCTTGCCACCTATAGCAAGTCCTGCTGCAGTTCCCATCATGTCTTGCTCTGCAATTCCCATGTCAAAAAATCTATCCGGATAAGTATTTTTAAAACCTACTGTTTTTGTTGCTCCAGCTAAATCAGCATCTAATACAACTAAATTTTTATACTTTTCACCAAACTCAACAAGAGCATCACCATAACTGTCCCTAGTCGCCTTCATTATACATCCTCCTTTTAAATAATAATTAGTTAACTAACTATCATATAATTTTCTACATATTTTCTATATCTTTTATTGCTTCTTCATACTGCTCTTTATTTGGTGCCTTACCATGCCATGATGCTTTATTTTCCATAAAGCTGACACCCTTTCCTTTAATCGTATTAGCTATTATCATGCTTGGTCTATCACTCTTTTTAGCATTATTCACAGCAGCTATTATCTCTTCAAAATTATGCCCGTCTATTTCTTGCACATACCAACCAAAAGCTTCGAATTTTTTATCAACTGGACTAACCGTCATTACTTCATCATTTGAACCATCTATTTGTAATTTATTATAATCTAAAAAAGCTATAACATTATTTAATTTATAATGACTTGCAGACATCGCTGCCTCCCAAATTTGCCCTTCTTGAATTTCACCGTCACCTAATATAGCATAAACATGATTTGGCTTTTTATCTAGTTTAAAAGAAAGTGCTATACCATTTGCAACAGATAAACCTTGTCCTAAGGAACCACTTGAAACATCCACCCCTGGTGTATATCTAGAAGATGGATGCCCTTGCAAAATACTTCCTAATTTTCTTAAATTTGGTAATTCATTTTTCGAAAAAAATCCCTTTTCTGCAAGTACTGCATAAAGTGCAGGAGCTGCATGTCCTTTAGATAAAACAACTTTATCTCCCTCTTCTATCAAACCAAAATATATCGAAGTCAATATATCTGCACACGAAAGAGACCCCCCTGGATGTCCTGAATTTGCAGAATAAACTTGAAGTAAAATATCTTTTCGCACCTCTTTTGAAATAGCTTTCAAATCCATCACTTTATCTCTTCCTTTCAAATTTCATTTTTAAATCCTCTACCAATAGCTTCTGAAACAGTAGTAACTATAACAAAAGCTGCATCATCTATTTCTTTTATTTTGTCTTCTATTTTAGGAATCTCTCTTTTGTTTGCAATACAAAGAATTATATTTTTGTCGGTCCCAGAATATGCCCCTTGACCTTTTATATAAGTAACTCCTCTTTTAATATCGTTCATTATATACTTAGATATTTCTTCGCTCTTGTCTGAAATAACAAAAATAGCTTTTGAATATTTAGCACCGTCTAAAATTAAATCAATAACTTTTGTCATTACAAAAACAGCAATACCAGAATACAAAGCTATTTCAATACTCTCAAATGTAAATGCTGCAAATGCAATAATAAGTCCATCTATAATCAAAATAATTTCGCCTAAATTTAAGTGCTTATTTTTTGATTGAATTAACTTAGCAAGTAAATCTGTTCCACCTGTAGTACTTTCGCCCTTTATCGCAATAGCTATTCCTACGCCAATAATCACACTTCCAAAAATAGAAGCAAGTAACATATCCGAAGTAAGTGGTGTCCAAGAAGCACCAACATTTAGCATAAGTGAAAGAGATAACATACTAAGCAACGTTCTAAATGAATACTTAACTCCAAGCATCTTCATAGATACCAAGAAAAGTGGAATATTTAATACAAGCGAAACAACAAATACTGGTATTCCAAAAATATAATAAGCAAGCATTCCTATTCCATTAAAACCTCCTGTTGTAAGCTTTAGCGGAATCAAAACCCAAGACTCACCAATGCCAACTAAAGCACCACCAATAATTGCAAACAAAAATTTTACAAAATCTTCTAACTTAATTTGTTTCACAACTATTATCCTCCATTTCTCCTATGTGATTTTATTTTACCTCATCTAAAATCTTATTTAGTGTTTTTGTTCCAATTTCTCTAAAATAATTTATTTTAGAGAAATAATCAACTTTTTCGTTATTCATAAAATTATCTACATAGCTTAATATCTTGTCCACAGCTATGTCGTCATAAGTACAAACTGGTGTCATATTTATAAGCTCCAAAAATCCATCTATCTTAGGATCATATGAAATACCAACAGTAGGTACATTCATAACTGCTGAGAAAACAAGTGAATGTAATCTAACACCGATATTTACATCCATAAGTCCCATTGTCCCTAGAATCTCAGATGGCAAATATCTATTTGGCATAAGAACAGCTTTATCTTCATGCTTCATCTTATGCATAATAATTTTACTAATTTCAGCATCCTTTGGCTTATGGAAAGGGAAAAATACAATTCTTGCATCATACTTTTCGTGAAGAGCATCAGCAAGTTTTGCGAATAAATCCGTTCTATCTTTATCTTTCCATTCTCTAACCGATAAACCAATTAACTTTTGTCCTTCTTTTAAGCCATGAACATTATCATTAAGAATTTTTAGGCATCTTTCCTTTGCTGGAGGTTGCATCATAAAAATCATATCAGAAGAAAACATGATTTTATCTTCTTTAATTCCAAGCTCCTTAGCAAACTCAATTGCATGTTCGTCTCTAAGTGCAACTAATTTAACACTTTTTTTATTTAAAATACTTTTAGTCATCTTTCTATATAGTTTTGTTTTTAAAGGTCCCATTCCTTGATAAGCAACGCATACTTTCTTTCCAAGAAGTTGCGCAAGCTTTACAATTCCTAAATAGTACCAAATACTTTTCTTACTAGTTATGTCTTGAAATAAAGTTCCTCCACCACTTATAACCATATCTGACTTTTTTATAGCTTTTACAATCTCAAAAAATTTATACCTATCATAAGCTTGTACATTATAAAGTTCTTTAGTTCTCTCAGGATTTGAAGAAAGTACTATTAGACCATAGTCTCTTTTGGCTAAAAGTGTAGACATGGTCTCAATCATTGCTTCGTCTCCAGTATTATTAAAACCATAATACCCTGAAATCAAAATATTTTTCAAAATATCACCTCATCATATTTAAAGCTTCTTTTGCTGCCTCCATCTCTGCTTCTTTCTTACTTTTTCCATTACCTTTACCTAGTAACTTACCATCGCAAAAAACCTCAGCTGTAAAAAGTCTATTATGTTCTGGTCCGGTTTCATCCACAATTTTATATTCAATTTTTACATCACCATGAATTTGTAACTTTTCTTGCAAAGTAGTCTTATAATCATTACTTCCTTTTGTCAAATATTCTTTTACTTTTTTTACGACCCAAGAAAGTATAAAATTTTTAGCTTCATCTAATCCGCCATCTAAGAAAATAGCTCCAATCACAGCTTCAACACTATCTGCTAAAATAGAATTTCTGTATCTGCCATCAATTTTTTCTTCACATTTTCCAACAAGTAAAAAATCACTAAAGCCATAGTTATTTGCAAGCTCAGCTAAAGACTCTTCACAAACTGCATATGCTCTAGTTTTAGTCATTTCTCCCTCAGAAAGTTTTGGATAATTTAAATAAATATATTCACTCGAAATGAGCTCCAAAATAGCATCACCTAAAAATTCTATTCTTTCGTTGCTCTCTCTTCCTTTTATTTCGTTTGCATAAGAAGTATGGGTTAAAGCAAGTTCTAAAAGTTTGTCATTTTTAAAATTATAATTAATTTTATCTTGCAAGCTTTTCATAAAATTTCACCACCTTTTGTTAATATAAAAATTATATCATAAATTATTATTAAATAATATCAAAATAAATTTGCTTCTTAATTTATATTATTTTTTACCAATGTTTCTGGCAAAAAAATATCATTCTAAGAAAAATTTTCTTAGAATGATACTTAAATCTTTCTTATTGGTTATTTTTAATGTATTCAACAACATCATTAACCGTTGAAATTTTTTCAGCCTCACTATCAGGTATTTGCATATCAAATTCTTCTTCAAGAGCCATGATAAGTTCAACTATGTCTAGTGAATCTGCTCCTAAATCATCGATAAATGATGTATCTAATTTAATATTTTCATCTTCTACACCTAATTGTTCAACAATAACCTCTTTTACCTTTTCTAAAATTGCATCTGGATTCATTCCAAATGACCTCCCTTCAAAATCATTTATGTATGTACCTCTATAAAAATACAATATTATATGTTAGATTAATTGTCAATATTTTTTTTATCTTCTTTAGATATAATTGTTTCAATCCCTTGTACAACATTGTTTTTAGCAAACTCTTCTGCTTGATGAAGAGTAAATTTTACTATCTTGGCATTTGCACTGCCATGACATTTTACCATCGGCTTTTTAATACCTAAAAGTAATGCTCCACCATATTCACTATAATCCATTCTCTTTTTAAATTTTTTCAAATATGGTTTAAGTAGTAATGTTAAAAAACTAGACCACCAAGACTTCGTAAGCTCTTCTTTTAGAAGTTTAGTAATCATAAGTCCCATTCCCTCAATAGTCTTTAGTGCTACATTACCAGTAAATCCGTCCGTAACAACAACATCTACGTCGTCATCGAACATATATCTGCCTTCTACATTTCCATAAAAATTAATACTTTCGTCTTCATCAAGTTTGGCATATGTTTCTTTCATTAAATCATTGCCTTTTCCCTCTTCTGCACCGATGTTTAAAAGCCCTACAACAGGATTTTCGACGTGTTTAACATTCTTCATGTATACACTTCCCATCTGAGCAAATTGAAGCAAATTATTAGGTCTACAGTTCGTATTTGCACCACTATCTATAAGCATAAAACCTTTTCCACTATGTGATGGTAAAATAGGACAAAGAGCAGGTCTATCAATACCCTTAATTCTGCCAACTAAAAGTAATCCACCAGCCATAAAAGCACCTGTGCTTCCAGCAGAGATAAATACATCTCCTTCACCATCTTTTAGCATTTTAAACCCAACTACCATAGAAGAATCTTTTTTACTTCTGATTGCTTCTGTCGGAGATTCATGATTTGAAATAACTTCACTTGCATTTTTAACGGTTAGCTTAGGATTTACTTCTGCAATACTATCTTTTCCATAAAAATCTTTCACTTTTTCGTTAATTTTGCTTTCATCACCAATTAAGATTATTTCAGATTCTAATTCATCTACTGTTTGAACACAGCCTTTAATAATCTCATCTGGGCTATTGTCTCCGCCCATTGCATCAATTAATATTTTCATTTTGACTCCTTTCCAAATGTTATATATTAATATATGTACAAAGGCAATTATAATACATAAAATATTCAATTGCAATTAAAAAATCACATAGATTTACTACAATAAAAAATAAGACGAATGAAAATTCTTATTTAAAGATTTTTCCTCCGTCCCATTTTCTTAAAATCATTATTCGTTGCTATTATTTGATTTGTTTTCTTCTAATTTTTCAGCAAAATTTTTACCCAATTTAGAGTTCATTTCGCTTGTATTTCTACAAATCACTAATAATATAAGTAAAAATTCATAAATAATTCTAGTAATTAAGTTTCCTATAACTAAAATTCCTAGGAATGATAAGAAAGACTTTCCAATAACGGCAAATGAAAATAAAGTAACAAAAATAGTTGTAATTAAATATAAAACTCTAAGTAAATTTTCTAAAAACAATTTTTTGAAATTTAAGAAATCATACATCCATCCCCAGAATTTTTTGAATTTACCATCATTAGATTTTCTTAAAAATGTGAAGTACAATACTATGCCCCCAACAACTGCTAAAACCAAAGAAATAATTGTCCAAATAGCAGTATCTGCAGCTCCTCCTTCATAATAATCAAACATACCTCTCCCCCCTTTCCTTTTTACATTATTCTACCATTTTCTACATTTATTTTCAACATTTTTTAGAAAAATGAGAAAATGGGGACGGAGGAAAATTCTCATTTTTGAGAAAAAGGGACAGACCTTGAAAATATCAAGCTCTATCCCTTTTTTACAACCACTTTCTATTTATTATTCAACCATACCATAATACGTCATATCGTCATAAAGTAGCATATATGAACCATCATCATATATCTCACACATTCCATCTTCGCCACGATGTTCAAAAGCATCTTGACGAATTGGATAAAAAATATTTATCATTCGTGACTCAAGCGATCTAACTCCCGTGCCGGCTTCCAAAACCTCATCTGCCACATTCTCAATAAATTTTTTGCTAATATACATATCGACATTTAAAAAATTAGCAATAAATCTAGTTTGCCTAATATATGGAGAGTTTTTGCCCTGATAAATTATCTTTAAAACATCATCCTTATCAAGTTTCCTAAGCTCAGCAATTATATTAATTCTACCAATGCATTCAGGAATATACCCAAAATCAATAAAATCTTGCGGTATATACCCTTTAGCCCTAATTTCATCATCAGTCAGTTCATCATTATTGCTAGCAAACCCTAAAGTTTTCTTGCAAAGTCTCTTTCTTCGAATATCATCAAGCCCAACAAAAGCTCCACCCAAAATAATAGTAAGTTTGTCTGTCTTAAAAGGAACTTTGGTCCTATCAGGCAAAACAATATCAATTTGAGACGGCTCTAGCAGTTTAAGAATTTCTTCCTGCACAGCCTTGCCATTAATATCTTTGCCAGCACTAGTCTCTTGCTCCCTCTTTTTATCAAACTCATCCAAATAAATAATTCCACGTTCAGCAAGCCAAAGGTCACGATTGGCGATTTCAAAAAGTCTAATAAGAACATCTTCGACTTTATTTCCAATATATCCTGCAGAAGTAATTGAATCTACACTATACTTGGCAAGTGGCATCTTAAAATGATTAGCCAATGCATTTATACTACAAGTTTTACCCATACCAGTATCGCCAACCAAAATAATATTATTTCGTTTAGGCAAATCGCTATAACCCAAGTCCTCAGCAAGATTTATAAGCTGATTAAAGTATGCAACATGCACAATCTTCTCAATAACCTCGTCTTGACCAATAACTTCTTCACACATTTTCTGAGCAATATCACTCGGCGAACTATTTAAACATTCATACCGAGAAAATAGTCCTTCAAGCTCATCCGACAAAAATGCAATCGCAGCCTCTTGCGCATTCATCTTCTTAGAATTCTTCGAACTCGCATCATTATTATTAGCATAGCCAGTAATCAAGTCAAAAATCCCCTTTCTGGCAGCATACGGCATATCACTAGCAGACATGGTGGTCCCTCCTTCACATATTCATATTAAAGGACTTCACAAAGTATTTAAAGTATGTCGAGATTATATCGCAAAAATTTACATATTTCAAGTACCTTTAGCAAGGGATATTTTCAATTGTTATCTTACTTATTTTTCCATCAGTTATATTAAAAGTTATAGATATAAAATCAGAATATTGATAGCACCATACAATTTCATTAACATCAGGCACTTTTTCTAAATTATCCGGATATGCCTCTTTTAATTTTTCTAAGCTATCTCCAACACTTATTCCCCTTTTGGTTTTGTAATTTGGTGATGTAGTTTCAATAGTCAAGATATAATAATCATCTACATAAGAATCAAGTGATCCCCAAACTTGTAGGTCATCATAAGCATATTCTCTAATATGAAAACCATCTGTACTATTATACTTTGATGCTATTAGCTCTTTGTTTATAGTTTTAACGCTTGCATTTAATTGAACTTTATTTCCATCTAAATCAGTTAAAGCAAATTCATCATTTAATTCAACTTCAACTTTTGGTATACCTAATTTAAATCCATCGTAAGATTTCTCTAATTCTGTTTTTACCATGTTAATATCTGCTTCATTTAAATTATAGCTAGCTATCCATTCTAAATATGCTAATTTGTACTCATAATCAGCATAGTGCAAATACTCATATCTTTCATACTGTTCATCAGTTAATTCTTCACCGTCTGCAGATTTTATTACTGTCTCACCATTTCCGCCATCACCCTTGTAAATTGTCCTTTTACTAGCTAATAATGTTTGATTTATATTTTCGCCTTTCATTACCAACTCATATTTAGACTCTAAATACTCTGCAGGACCATTTCTAGTTACGTTAGTAAAAACATAATGATATTCATCTTGTACTTTATCATAAAAAACTTTTGAAGCTCCATCCATTATATATGTTTCAATCTCTTCAGGCTTTAAATTTGTTGAAACCTCTACCAATCCATTTAAATTTTCATTTACTTCATAATATTTGTTATGAGAATATAGCCCTGTACCATCACAATGCGAGGTAACTATCTCTAATCTGCCATTACCATCTAAATCAGTTATTGCGTACCCATAAGTGTCATACTCTTTGCTTTCACCAGATAAACTCCACATAGATATGTTATCTAATATCACTTTTAATTGCTTTTCAGAAGTATCTGCATTTGTTTTCTCACCACTAGTTATAGTAGGAATAACATTTTCATTTTGACTATTTCTAATCGAAATAAACGCAGTCGCTATTACCACCAAAATAGCAATAATAACCGTTATTAAAATTCCTACCTTACCTTTCTCACTTAATATATTTTTAAATCTGTTCTTTGCGCTCTTTTGACTTTCTGAAAAAGCTGTTGAAAGTATTGGAGCTTTTAAATATTTCTTCATATTACATTCCTCCATTTTCCATAGTTTTTAAAATTACTCTAGAATACTCTTTTCTTTGCTCTAAACTTAAATCTTTTGTAACGATATCATCACACGTATACTCAATATCTTTACTTGCATATCTCCTCTTTGAAATTATAAAAACAAAAATAATAACAAATGACATAGCTACAGATATTTCTAAAAAATTCTTAAACACCTATTTAGCCTCCTCAATAAATTTACTTAATTCATCAATGTCCTTTTTAGAAAGCTTCTTTCCACCATACAAAGATGCAAGCAAACTCGAAATAGAATTATGATGCATTTGTTTTAAAAAATTTTTACTTTCCTTTTGCAAGTAATCTTCTTTTTTCACAAGAGCAGTATAGTGATTTAACTTACCATTCTTTTCGCAACTAACAAATCCTCTAGAAAGAAGCCTATTTAATAAATTAAGTAATGTAGGCTTTACCCAAGTCTTATCTAACCTCTCCATTATATAGTCTGATGTAACAGTTTCATTTGCCTCCCACAAAACCATCATGACTTCCAATTCAGCATCCGGCAATTTTTGATTATCTTTCATCCATAACCTCCTTTTACATTTGTCTAAGTCAAACTTATTATACAATTGTCTAAAATAAAAGTCAAAAAATTTTTTAGTTTTATAATACCGGGTTTTTAAGATATTTCAATTGGCTTATTAACTATACCCAAAAGTAGCTCTTTTAAGCTGTTTTTTAGATGCAATTTGGAAAGTACAAAAAAAGCTGGTGCAGAGCAATTTTCATGTTACTCCACCCCAACGATTGACAAAGAGCCCTATTTTCAAGTGCTCTGCTCAACTATTAATAAAAAGCCATGATATAGCAAAAAGACCTAAAAAAAAACAAGCAACATAAGTTACTTGTTTATGGCTCCCCTTGTAGGACTCGAACCTACGACCTACCGGTTAACAGCCGGGCGCTC
>OIEN01000501.1_pt1 | contig 23892 bp, 30 predicted proteins | sample 1581741 | NCBI WGS metagenome assembly OIEN01 (sample SAMN01760944, study PRJEB22395) | human gut metagenome | reverse complement strand
GCCGACAGCCGGGTGTACCCTTTCAGGGCCAGCGTTTCGCCCGCCCGTCCGTTGCGGACCACCAGCGTGTCACTGCAGATGGCCTGTCCGTCCATCGAGCTGCCCCGGTAGTCGCCGTCCATCACGTCGAAGGTGAGGAAAGCCGCCTCTTTCAGTCGCGGGTTCTTCAGGTGGCGGCAGAAACGTTCGTCGGACACGGCGATGAGCACCTGTCCGCCCGACGTCTGCCGGAGCTGTTTGTACGCCCGTATCGTATCCTGTGTCACAATCGGGTCTTTCTTTTCCAGTAAGGTCTGGGCCAGCGCCTGGTTCAGGTCGGCGGTTATCTCGTCTCTTGTCACGCGGTAGTTGTGGCGCCCGGCCAGCAGGGAAGTCAGCATCAGCGTCAGAAACACCGTGACGGGTAGTAGTCTGCGGTTCATAGAGCAATCGGGTTTGGTTTCTGCAAATGTAGTGAATTCTGTGGTTCTTCTTTGTGTCGGATTAAAATATTTATTATTTGTAATCCGTCTTGCTCCGGTATTCATTCGGAGTCATTCCGGTGGCCTTCTTGAACACACGGGTGAAATGCTGCGGGTACTGGAAGCCCAGCTGATAGGCAATCTGGCTGATGGATTCAGAGGGAAGAAGCAGCTGTTCTTTGGCGATGCCGATGATTTTGTCTTGTATGTACTCCAAGGCGGTCTTGCCCGTTTCCTTCTTGATGAGGTCGCCGAAATAATTGGGCGACAGGCAGAGTTCGGCGGCACAGTATTTCACGCTGGGCAATCCTTTCAGTGCGGCATTTTCGCCCGTGAAATACCGGTCCAGGAAGGTCTCGAAACGGGTCAGGATGTCGCGATGAGCATCCTGCCGGGTGATGAACTGCCGTTCGTAGAAGCGCAGGCAATAGTTAAGCAACAGTTCGATGTGGTTGGTGATGAGCCGTTTGCTCATCCGGTCGATTGCACGATGCAGTTCCTCTTGGATGTTCAGCAGGCAGTCGATGAAGGTGTGGCGCTCCTGTTCCGAGAGATGCAAGGCTTCGTTCACCTCGTACGAGAAGAAGGTGTATTCCTTGATGGTACGTCCAAGGTGGGTACCGCGAATCAGGTCGGGATGGAAGCACAGCGCATAGCCTTTCGGCTGGAACGTTTCGCCCGTATCTTCTATGCCGATGACCTGTCCCGGTGCAAGGCAGACCACCGACCCTTTCTGGTAATCGTATCGCTGGCGGCCGTAAATCAGGTCGCAGTTCTTCTCGTCTTTCAGAAAAATCACGTAAAAGCTGAACGTATGCCGCATGTGGTGCATCGGTTTGGCCTGTGAAAGATCAATCACGCTGACCAGCGGATGCAGAGTTTCTACGCCGAGCATGTCGTCGTACTCTGTAACGGTTTCGATGTTTAATAAGGATGTTTTCATCGTTTTTAATGTTTCTGACGACAAAATTACGAAAGGATTCCGGTTTCTGGTTTTCGTTGCTCTTGAAATCTGTGTTTTCATGCAGGGATTCTGTGTTTTGTATAACAACGGATAAAATGGTACGGACTACTTTTGCCATAACATTAACAGATAAATATTATAGAACTATGACACAGGAAATGGAGAGCCGTATGGCTTTGAAAGATTTAGTGGACCGTTATGCGACGGAATCGGATAAAAACAATCAGGATTACTATCGTAACCTGTTTCGTCCTGATGTGAAGTTGAAAGTGTATATGGGAGACAAACAGATTATGGATATCCATAATGTGGAAGATATGATTGCACAATACAAGGCATTCGGAGCTGCCAAGGCTTCGTTTCATCAGAACGGTCAGCAGGTAGTTGACTTTGTGGACGATACGCATGCCACGGGTATCTGTTATGCCATTGCAACGCTTGTGACGGAAGCAGATGGAAACGACCGGTTGACGATGTATGCCGTACGTTATTATGATAAATATGTGAAAGTGGATGGCCGCTGGTGGATTGCCGAACGGGAACAGCATTTTGTGTATGCAGCAGTTCCTCCATTGGTTTAACTGATATAAACGGAGTAAAGATGAAAAAGATTTTTTTATTGGTCTGGATGGGACTTTGTGCTATTGCGGGAGTGCAGGCGCAGGAACAGCATGATGGTTTGCCCGGCGTACCGCAGACAGAAGCATATGTGGTGACACCCGTTGATACGACCAGCGGGGTGACCGTCCGCAAGGTCTCTTTTTTACGCAGTAACCAGATTGTGCTGGTGGGCAATTTGTTTTTACCAAAGAACTTCGATGGTTCGCAGCGCTATCCGGCTATTCTCAGTATTCATCCTGCGGGAAGTGTGAAGGAACAATCGGCCGGACTGTATGCGTACCGGTTGGCGGAGAACGGTTTCGTGACTCTGGCTTTCGATGCGGCTTATGCCGGTGAAAGCGGGGGAACGCCTCATTGGTCGGAAGCACCTTATGAGCGTGTGGAAGATATTCGCTATGCCGTGGATTACCTGGTGACTCTTCCGTTTGTGGATGAGCATCGTATCGGAGCGTTGGGCTTGTGTGCCGGAGGAGGATATGTCATTGCTACGGCTCCTACCGAGCGTCGTATCCGTGCCGTAGCCGGAGTGAGTGCGGCCGATATCGGTGCAGCCAACCGGGAAAGCTGGTTGCGTGGCCGTACGGTGGAAGAACAGATAAAGTTGCTGGAAGACGTATCGGCACAACGTACCCGTGAAGCACGGGGTGCGGAACTGATGAAGGTGTATATGTGTCCTGAACCGACCGAAGAAACGGCCCCTTCTTTCCGTGAGGGATATGAGTATTGCCGTACTTCCCGTGCCTGGCATCCTCGGGCCGATAACTTCTACCTGCGCAGGAGTCAGGCTACCAAGATGGCTTTTTCTGCCATCGAAAACAGTTATCTGCTGACACAACCTGTCTTGCTGGTGGTAGGAGATAAGGCTGATTCCGAATGGCAGACAATACGTTTTTATCAGGCTTTGCCGGGAAAAGACAAGGAAGTGTTTGTCGTTGCAGGTTATTCGCATATCGACCTTTATGACAAGCCGGGAGCGGTTGGTCCGGCAGTGCAGAAACTGACGGATTTCTTTAAACGGACCTTGCAATAAAACAATGGATATGAAACATACATTAAGGATACTTGTCATGATGTGGCTGGCCATGTGGTAGTTCACTTCGTGTGCGCAGACTTCTCAAAAAAAGCAGATTATGAATACAAAGAAAATTCTTGTGGCGTTCTTTTCCCGGGCGGGAGAGAACTATGAAGTAGGATACATTGAAAAGGGAAATACTCACATCCTTGCTGAAATGATAGCTGCCAAAACGGGTGGCACTCTTTTCCATATTGAACCGGTACGGCCTTATCCGGAAGATTATACGGAGTGTATAAAGGTGGCAAAAACAGAGCTTCACAACCAGGCTCGTCCGGCCGTGAAGGGAGATGTGGCGGTAGAAGACTATGACATTATCTTCATTGGCTATCCTAACTGGTGGGGAGATATGCCGATGGCTGTCTATACGTTCATTGAGCAGCATGGCTGGAAGGACAAAACGGTCATCCCTTTCTGCACGCACGAAGGAAGTGGACTTTCGGGGACAGCGCGCAAGTTGCAGCAGGCTTGCCAGGGGGCTACCCTATTGGAAGGGCTGGCCGTGCGAGGGTCTGTGGCGCAGAACTCGCCTGAACAGGTACGGAAGAGTGTGGAACACTGGCTTCAGAAATTGAAATATTAAAAGTGAGACAAGATGAAAAAAGAGGTAATGTTGCTTACAGGTGCCGGACAAATCGGTATGGCGATAGCCCGGCGGATGGGATATGGAATGAAGATTGTGGTCGGCGACAAGCGGATGGAAAATGCGCAGGCCGTGGCCGATACGATGAACCGTGCCGGATTCGATGTGTCTCCGGTGGAGATGGACTTGTCGTCGCGCGACTCAATCCTCGGATTGATTGAGACGGCACAGCAATATGGAGAGATAGCCATGCTGGTCAATGCGGCAGGGGTGTCCCCTTCGCAAGCTTCGATAGAGACCATCCTGAAAGTCGACTTATATGGTACGGCGGTATTGCTGGAAGAAGTGGGAAAGGTTATCCGGCCGGGAGGGGCAGGTGTGACGGTATCCAGTCAGTCCGGACACCGCTTGCCGGCCCTTGGTGCCGAGATAGACGCGCAGCTGGCTTGCACACCGACGGAAGAATTGCTGAGTCTGGAGGTGCTGCAACCGTCGCACATCCGCGATACGCTCCATGCCTACCAGCTGGCCAAGCGTTGCAACGTGAAGCGCGTCATGGCGGAGGCAGTGAGATGGGAAGAGCGGGGCGCCCGTCTGAATTCCATTTCTCCGGGAATTATTGTCACCCCACTGGCACTTGACGAGTTCAACGGGGTGCGTGGGGAGTTCTATAAAAAGATGTTTGCTCAGTGTCCGGCGCATCGTCCCGGCACGGCCGACGAGGTGGCGAATGTGGCCGAACTGTTGATGAGCAACCGGGGGGCCTTTATCACCGGCTCTGATTTTCTGGTGGATGGAGGTGCTACGGCGGCTTATTTTTATGGCTCGAATCTGGAAAAGAGATAACACATAATCAATGCGTAGCCAGATACCACGAAGTCTGCGAGTAAGAACTTGCCAAACTGTTTGTGCTGGGTGTGGAGGTGGTGATGCCGGAATATCGTTCTATGGGGAGCGGACGGATAAGTTTCATGAAGGCGATGTGTAATTGTTTTAAGCAAGTATTTTTAGTTTTTCAGTGATAAGCGTTTTATATGTCTCTTTCATTTCATCCGATAAAAAAGAAAGGTCAATGAATTCCATCCATTTGCTTTGGACTTTAAGAAACTTGCGAAATAAATTTTCTATAATTTTATCTTCCAGTCCCGAAGCCTGCATGGATACGATAAAATCGGTTTTCTTGATTTTACGTTTTTTCCCGTTAAGTGTCAATGCCAGTTCTTCTGTATCTTCCGGCATGACCAATGCGGTTGATAGTAAATCATAGGCTGGGGTGAGGGTGTAAACTCCTTGCTGTGTGCTATACAGTGAGAAGTTTTTTAAGTGCATGTCGGCATTGCCTGTAATCCAGGAAAATACTACTTCCTCCCAGTAATTGACCAAGTCAAGTTTGGGTACGGAGGAATATTTTTGTATGGTTTTGGCAATTTGCTCGTAAGATCCTTTATACTTATATTCTGTCAGCCGCTCGGTTAGTTGGCACATGTCCTCCATGGCTAGTTTCTCTCCTTTTTCCGTACGGTCAATGCGACGGGTGATATAACAAAGCTCTCCATCCGCGAAACGGATAAGGCCGTGAGGTACCACTTTTATCCTGGCAAGTTCTGCCAGATGCATGGTTAAGTCTTCTATTTCAGGCAATTGCTCAAAACGCTCCGTTTGTGGTTTCAGAATGTATCTTCCCCATAACCCTACAATGGTAAAACGTTCTGCTTCATGAGGGCTCTTCTTGTGGATGTCCAGTGACAGTTTGGCCTGAACACCAGTCAATGTGGTCTGGCTACGTATTACTTGCCGGGCAAGTTCATTCAGATTTTGACGAGTATAGGGGAGTTCCGGGACTATAGGAGTGCCGAACAATTTTCTAGAACAAGTTTTGTGAAAGTCATGTTCACCTTCCGTCAACTCTTTGTAGCAATATAGACATTTGGACATAATTATTCCTCTTCTTTAAATAAAGGTTCTACGCCTACGGCTCCAATGCAGTCCTTGCAACAGGCTAATAGCAGGGACATCCGGTCCCGACCGTCGATTTTCCAGTTCTTTTCAGCGATATTAAGCAGCCAGCCTTCAGGTATCAGACCGTCAAAGAAAGGAAACAGCACTTTGTTCTGATATGGCTGTTCGGTGAGGGGAAGGGTCAGACTGATGGCTTCTGCTTTGTCTGAGGCCAGAAATTCCGGAGTATACTGAAAAGTATATCCATTTTCATCTTCTGTGAGAATACCGGCTTTTATGCCACGCAAATATACAATCGCCTGTTTCATGGCTCATCTTCTTTTGAAATGGGGACTGCACCGACTTCGCTCCCGAAAAGATTTAGTATCTGATTTACTTTATCCAGCCGGAGAGTTTGTTTGCCTTGTTCCAGTTCACGGACAAAACGTAAGCCTACTCCTGATTTTTCAGATAGTTCCACCTGCGTTAGATTGTATTGCTTACGCATGTCTTTTACATACTTAGAGAGTGTGGTTTGTTCCATGATTATACCCTTTTGGGTGTAAATATAATGAATTTTTCTTTGATTATACCCTTTAAGGTATAAAATTAATCTATCTGCCTAATGCTATACCCGAAAGGGTGTATTTATAACTTGTGATTTATTTGTGGGTAAATAACCTGGCAGACGGATTAGTTTCATGAAACTTACACTATTTTTTTATAGGTTACTTTGAAAGGCAGCACCTGGAACACTTCGCAGTCGGGCGTAATCAGTTCCAGCTTGTAGGTGAGAGAAGCCCCGTCTGTACCTTCCGTCAGCTGGTCGAGGACCTCTTGCGGAAGAAGATTCTTGAAACTGATTTTGCCACTGTTCATGCGCAGATAACGTGCCTGTCCGTTTTCGTCCACCGCAAGCAGGGCTACGGGAGCATACTGGCTCAGGATGCTTCCGGTGTATTCCTTGCGCGGGGTGACTTCCATGCTGCCGTAGTCGTAGGGGATTTCGTGACCGTCAGGGGTAAAGAGCTGCTTTTCTTGGTTGACGGTGATTTCTGTGTACGTGAAATCGTAGATATCTGTTCCTTTCGGTTCCAGTTCCTCATCGGTAGAGAAGATGACCACTTGACAGTGCCGCAAGCGGTCGTATCCCGTGAGGCATACCCCGTTGCTCAACAGTTTGACCTTGACATGGTTTCCTTGTGAGGTGATTTCGCAACTGCCTTCTCTGGCTGGTTTGAAAATGAAAGGACCGTTGCTGCTCAGTACGTCGAATTCCGTTTCCTTTCCGGAGATGATGAGCGGATTTTCCTGTACCGAAACGGTCAGTTCGCGGACGTCCGACAAATCTGTGTGATATGTTTTCTGCACTTCTTCCAGTTCCTGTGCCGTCATCCGCTGATAGATGGAATAACCGTAGATATCGGTTCCTCCTGCCCGCACTCCCAGGTGGACGAGGAGCTCCATCGTGTCGCCGTTGACGGAGAGTAGCTGGAACACCGTGCGCTGGCCGTCGAGCAGACGGTTCTCGTCCGAGTAAGTATAGGTGTAAGTCCGGAATCCCCATGCAGGATAGGCGTCAATGTACATGTATTCCTTCAGGGAAGAGTTGCTTTCCACGTAATATTGGGTAGGACCGGCCCCTATCAGGTCTGTGTAATAATCCTGCGTCTGGCAAGTGCCGTCGGGATTGATTTCGTAGGTGTGGACGTGTTTCCATCCGTATCCTACCACGGCTTCCTCAAAGCGGGCAGAAGAAATGGGAGTGAGAGACGCTGGCTCACATTCTCCGTTTTCATTGAATGTGAAGGTGAGGAAGTTCACGTCGTCGCAGCTGGTCAGACAGAAAAGGCTGAAGAATACCAGCAAGATTCCAGTGAGATGCTTGATAAAGTATTAGATATTTTCTTTTTTCCGGAAGAAGTCACTGAATAAGTGTTGTAGGAGAATCAGTATTGCCAGCACACAAATGGTGTATTGCAGAAACGCTCCCTGACTTTCGAGGGCATAAAAGAGCCCGATAATGAGGCATAACTGGAAGAGGTAGCCTAAGATTTTAAGTAACATAGTTTCTCGATATGAAGGTTCTGTTTACAAAGATAGCGTAAAAAATGAAGAAACGAACATCCAGACCTGAAAAATTCCCTGCCAGGCGCATTTTTGGGCTTCGCTTCGGCAGGGGAAAGAAGTGGACTGTAACTGCGATGGAAATGCTTGTCCGGGGGGCGTTGCAGCCGAGGTGTTACACCAGCGAGATGACATAGCTTTCCATGCTTTTCAGGTCGATGTGCCAGAGCCGGCCGCTCAGTGCGTGCGGACTGCCCAGGATGACCTTCATCGTTTCGTTGGCTTCCACGCAGCCCACTACGCCCGGTGTGACACCCAGCACGGCTTTCGACGGATGGGGCATGGCCAGCATGCCTTCCTCGTCGGGGAAGAGGGTGCGGTAGTCGGGACCGCCCTGGTAGTTGAACACGGAGACCTGTCCGTCGAACTCACGGATGGCCCCGTACACGTACACCTTGTCCAGCCGCACACAGGTGTCGTTGATGAGGTAGCGCGTGCGGAAATTGTCGCATCCGTCCACCACGATGTCGTAGTTGGCGATGAGGCATTCGGCGTTCTGCGGGGTGAGCCGTTCGTTCCAGGCTTCCACACGGATGTCGGAGTTGAGGGCTTGCAGGCGCAGCTTGGCCTGTTCTGCCTTGGAGAGCCCGATTTCAGGCTCGCTGTAGAGCACTTGCCGCTGGAGGTTGGTCTCGCTCACGGCGTCGTCGTCAATCAGTCCGATGGTGCCCACTCCGGCACCGGCCAGGTAGAGGGCCACGGGCGAACCCAGTCCGCCCACTCCCACGATGAGCACGCGGGCCTGTTTCAGAAGGAGTTGTCCTGCCTCGCCGATTTCGTCGAGCAGAATCTGTCGGTTGTAGCGTGCAGCTTCTTTTTCGGTCAGTTTCATAAGGTGAAAAGGGGATAAGGGTGAGTAAAATGACAGAAGGCACCCGGAAGTCGGGAAAATGGCCTCCGGATGCCTTCTGAAGGGGGTTCTGCGTATGCTCGGAAAACGCCCTTACGTTTTAGAAAAACGTCTTGGCGTTTCAATCCAAACGCTTCGGCGTTTCAACTGAAACGTCCTTGCGTTTTAGGGAAAACGTTTCGGCGTTTTTGTCCAAACGCTTCGGCGTTTCAAGTAAAACGTAAAGGCGTTTTTCAAAGGGTGTTCCGGAGGGCTTTTCAGCGGACCGGAGCCGCCTGGGCAAAGGTCTGTGCCATGTGGTCGAACGAAGCGTCCCAGTCTTTCCATACCGGTTCACGTCCCACGGCCTTCAGGGCTTTCTCCACTTCCACGGCGGTACGTTCGTCGCTCACGTGGAACTGTTCCAGGGCCTGCGGATAGGTGTAGTAGCCGCCCGGTTCCGTCTTGCTCTCGGCACTCATGGTGGTGACACCCAGCGTAGCCATGTGGTCGCGGATGTTTGCCGGTTCACGCGTAGAGTAGGAGATGTCCACGTCGTGGTCGAAGATACGCATGGCGAAAGTCACCTGTGCCAGTTCCTTGTCGCTCATGATGACGTTGGGCTGGAAACCCTCGTTTTCGGCCGGACGCATGCGCGGGAAGTTCACGCTGTATTTCGTCTTCCAGTAATGTTTCTGCAAGTAGCGCAGGTGGTAAGCCATCATGGTCACATCCGTACGCCAGTCCTCCAGTCCGATGAGCACACCCATGCCGATGGAGTGTACGCCGGCCTGTCCCATGCGGTCGAATCCGTTGACACGCCATTCGAACTTCGATTTCATGCCGCGCGGATGGTACACGTTGTAGCGGGCCTTGTTGTATGTTTCCTGGAAACAGATGACGCCGTTCAGTCCGTGGTGCACCAGTTCGGCATACTCTTCCGTCTTGAGCGGCATCACCTCAATCTTCAGGTTGGAGAAATAGGGTTTGGCCAGGTCGAGTGCTTTGGCCAGGTAAGGCACACCCGCCTTGGCCGGGTTTTCGCCCGTCACAATCAGCAGGTTCTCAAACGGAGCCAGCTTCTTGATGGCTTTGTACTCGTTTTCGATTTCCTCCGGCGTGAGGATGGTACGGGCCATCGGGTTGCTGATGTGGAAGCCGCAGTACACGCACGAGTTGGTACACGAGTTGGTGATATAGAGCGGAATAAACATGGAGATGGTACGTCCGAACCGTTCTTCGGTATATTTCTTGCTGAGGCGTGCCATGGGTTCAAGAAACTTTTCGGCAGCCGGCGAGATGAGTGCCATGAAGTCGTCTACGTCGCACCGTGATTTTCCGAGTGCCCGTATCACGTCGGCCTCGGTTTTGGAGTAGATGGCCTTGGTCGTCTCCTCCCAGCTTATTTTTTCTAATTCGTCACTAAACATTTCAGTAATTAATAATTAAAAATTAATAATTAAAAACGGTGGCCTGATGCATTTATGAATTGGACTTGGCGGTTTTGATGATACTGACCAGCAGTTTGATGAGTTCGGTACAGTCCGACTGGATGGAATCGTACGCCGTTTTCTCGATGTAGTTGGATTCCGACAACAGCAGGAGCCAGTAGTCGGTCTCGTTAGCTTCTTTCAGCGCGATGTGCAGTTTGTGGGCGAAATCATTCTTGCTTTCGGCAAACTCGGCTTCCCGTATCAGCGCTCCTATGGCCGTGCCGCTACGCAGCAGTTGTTTGGACATGACATACTCGTTCTTCTCGGTAGTGAGAAACTGGTATGCCTTGATGATGCGCAAGGCAAACTCCGTCGCTTTCCGGTTGATGACGCTGTCGTTCTTCATCTTGCCAAATCCACGGATGGATGCCTCCCTGGAAAAGGAAGTCATCCACTCGTTTTTCATTTTTCATTATTCATTATTAATTGTTTTCAGGTCGCGGCTGAGTTTCATCGCACAGAAGTTCGGACCACACATGGTGCAGTACTCGCCGTCGGTGTGACGTCCCTCGTTGAAGTATTCCAGCGCACGGTCGGGGTCGAGGCTCAGGTGGAACTGGTCGCGCCAGCGGAACTCGTAGCGGGCCTTGCTCAGGGCATTGTCGCGGATTTGTGCGCCCGGATGACCTTTGGCCAGGTCGGCCGCATGGGCGGCAATCTTGTAGGTGATGACACCCGTACGCACGTCTTCACGGTTGGGCAGACCCAGGTGTTCCTTCGGGGTGACGTAGCACAGCATGGCCGTACCCAGCCAGCCGATTTGTGCGGCACCGATGGCCGAGGTGATGTGGTCGTATCCCGGGGCGATGTCGGTCACCAGCGGGCCGAGGGTGTAGAACGGTGCGTTGTGGCAGTGGCTGATCTGACGCTCCATGTTCTCGCGGATTTTGTGCAAGGGCACGTGTCCCGGACCTTCGATGAAGGCCTGCACGTTCTTCGCCCACGCACGGGTCACCAGCTCGCCCATCGTGTCGAGTTCGGCAAACTGTGCCTCGTCGTTGGCGTCGGCGATACAGCCCGGACGCAACCCGTCGCCCAATGACACGGCCACGTCATACTGTGCCAGGATGTCGCAGATGTCGTCGAAGTGCTCGTAGAGGAACGATTCCTGGTCGTGGATGAGGCACCACTTGCTCATGATGCTTCCGCCGCGGCTCACGATGCCGCACAGACGCTTGTCGGCCAGGTGTACGTTGTGACGGCGGATACCGGCATGGATGGTGAAGTAGTCCACTCCCTGCTCGCACTGCTCGATGAGGGTGTCGCGGTAGATTTCCCATGTCAGGTCTTCCACCTTGCCGTTCACCTTCTCCAGTGCCTGGTAGATGGGCACGGTGCCCACCGGTACCGGACAGTTGCGCACAATCCATTCGCGTGTCTCGTGGATGTTGGCACCCGTCGACAGGTCCATCAGCGTGTCGCCGCCCCATTTGCAGCTCCACACGGCCTTGTCCACTTCCTCGTCGATGCTCGACGTGGTGGCCGAGTTGCCGATGTTGGTATTGATTTTCACCAGGAAATTGCGGCCGATGATCATCGGTTCCGATTCCGGGTGGTTGATGTTGGCAGGCAGCACGGCACGTCCGGCGGCAATCTCATCGCGCACGAACTCCGGCGTGATGTAGGTGTCGATGCCCAGCTCCTTGCAGTTCATGTTCTCGCGGATGGCCACGTATTCCATTTCCGGGGTGATGATGCCCTGTTTGGCGTAGTACATCTGCGTGCAGCTGTGGCCTTCCTTGGCACGGTAGGGCAGGGCGATGTGCTCAAAGCGCAGGTGGTCGAGTGAGTGGTCATCGCGGCGCATCTTGCCGTATTCCGAGGTGATGGACGACAGCTGTTCCACGTCGCCGCGGGAAGTAATCCAGCTCTCGCGCATGCGCGGCAGTCCTTTCTTCAGGTCAATCTGGATGTTCGGGTCGCTGAACGGGCCGCTGGTGTCGTACACGTACACCGGGTCGTTGGGAGTCATTACCTTCTTTCCGTCGACTACGGTCACCGTGGGGGTGAGGTTCACTTTCTGCATGCCTACCTTGATGAAGGGGAATAAGGTGCCCTGCATGTAGGCTTTTTCGGCATGGGCGTATGCTTTTTGGTCTTTTTCTTTTTCCATATATCAATTAAACTTACTCATTCAAGAAAGAAGTGAGGGGAGAGGAAGCGGAAGCCACCAGGTTGTCGGCCTGCACGCCCAGTCCGGCTTCGTAGGCACGGCGTCCGGCGATGACGGCCTCCTTGAAGGCGATGGCCATTTCCACCGGATTTCCGGCAACGGCGATGGCGGTGTTCACCAGACAGGCGTCGGCACCCATCTCCATGGCTTCAGCGGCATGGCTCGGAGCTCCGATACCGGCATCCACTACCACCGGCACGTTGCTCTGCTCGATGATGATGCGCAGGAAGTCGCGGGTCTGCAATCCCTTGTTCGTACCGATGGGGGCAGCCAGCGGCATCACCGTAGCGGCTCCGGCTTCTTCCAGACGCTTGCAGAGGGTCGGGTCGGCCTGGCAGTAGGGCAATACCACGAAGCCCAGTTTCACGAGCTCTTCCGTAGCCTTCAGGGTCTCGGTAGAGTCGGGCAACAGGTAGCGCGGGTCGGGATGGATTTCCAGTTTCAGCCAGTTGGTGCCGAAGGCTTCGCGGGCCATCTGTGCGGCGAACACGGCTTCTTCTGCGGTACGCACGCCGGAGGTGTTCGGAAGGAGTTGGATATGCGGGTGGATGATATGTTTCAGCATGTCGTCTTCCTTGTTCTCAAGTTCGATGCGTTTCATGGCGACGGTCACCATCTGGGTGCCGGAAGCGAGAATGGCTTCTTCCATGACTTGGTTGGAGTTGAATTTTCCTGTTCCCAGGAACAGGCGGGAGTCGAATTCTTTTCCCGCAATCATTAGTTTCTTCATTGTTCTATATATGTTTTTGGTTTGTTTTTGCTTTTACTTTTTCTTTTTGGCTTTCCTTTTACTTTTTCTTTTTGGCGGCAAAAAGAAAAAGGTAACAAAAAGAAAAACCGCCGTCTGCAGTTTCAAGGCGGCTGCGAGGCTTCGCCCGGCGGAAGCGCAGGAACTCGCTTCGCTCAAACAGCCTGCGCTTCTTTTCGCCGTGCTCCGCTTCTCCGCTTTTCGCCTTGAAACTGAGGACGGAATTTTTTCGCTGGCTTGCTCTTCGCTCTTCGCCCTTTGGGCGAAATCGCTGTGTGGGGAGGTGGGGCTTTTGCTTTCTTGCTTTCTTCTCCCTTTGAGTGAAATTGCTGTGGGCAGGTGAAGCTTTTGCTTGTGCTTTTTTGCTTTCTTGCGCTCGCTTTTTGCTTTGGCCTTCCTTTTGGGCGAAATCGCTGGAAGAGGGGCGTGGAGTTTTAGCTTGCGTTCCTTTGCTTTCTTGCTCCGCTTCTTGCTTTGTTCTCCCTTTGAGTGAAATTGCTGTGGGGAGGTGAAGCTTTTGCTTGCCTTTCTTTGCTTTCTTGCTCCGCTTTTTGCTTTCTTCTTCTTTTGGGTGAAATTGCTGGCAGAAGCTTGGGCTTTTTCCTCTCGTTGCGCGAAGAATACTCGTGCTGCGCTCTACGTTGAGATAAAACCGGTTGGTTGCAGTTCTTTATGCTCTTTGGGCGAATGAACTTGTGGCTTGCGTTCCTTGGCGAGCATGAATGGCTTTTCCGCTGTTTTTCTTCAGAGATGAATCCAATGCGTTAAGCGCAGCCCATCGGAATCAAAAAATAAAAGTCAGTCGTTTTTAACTTTTAACTTTTACCTTTTACCTTTTAACTCTACCACCGTTCGTCCTCCGTTTTTCATTATTCATTATTCATTTTTAATTGACTCACGATTCTCCTCGTTTCTTCCACCGGATTCTCTGCCCGCAGGATGGTGCCGCTCAGGGCGATGCCGGTGACACCGGTCTGCAGGATGGCGGGGATGTCGTCCAGGGTGATGCCCCCGATGGCGACGATGGGCAGGTGGATGCCTTCCGCCTTCATCTGCTGTACGATGGAACGGTAGCCTTCGAGGCCGAGGATGGGGCTGAGCTTCTCTTTGGTGGTGGTGAAGCGGAAGGGACCGCAACCGATGTAGTCGGCACCGGCTTCATAGTGGGCCCGTACGTCGTCGAACGTGTTGGCGGTGCCCCCGATGAGGAAGTCCTTGCCCAGGATTTTCCGCGCTTCGGCTATCGGCATGTCGTTCTTGCCCAGGTGCACCCCGTCGGCCTTTAGCTTGCGCACCAGTTCCACCCGATCGTCGATGAGGAAGGTGGCCCCATACGTGCGGCACAGTTTCTGTACCTCCACGGCCACGGCTTCCGTCTCTTCGTCGGAGGCATGCTTCATGCGCAGCTGTACCCAGCGGCAGCCCCCTTCGAGGGCCATGCGGGCCGAGTCAAGATACGAATACGTGTCGGTGAAATGCGTGATGAACTGCAGTTTGAAATGATTCATGTCCATGGCCTCATCCTCCACAAGCGGCTTTGATGATGACCAGACTGTCGCCCTCCTTCAGGACGGTGTGTTCCCATTCCGCACGCGGAATCATGCGGTTATGCAGCGCGATGGCCACTCCCTGTGCCGGAAGCTCCAGTTGCTGTGCCAGTGCGGCAATGTGCTGACCTTGTGTAAGTTCAGTCTCTTTGTTGTTTACCAGTACTTTCATAATCGTTCAGTGTTAGCGTAAACCAAAGAGGCGGGTCCCGAAAGGGAAAAGAAATAGAGGCCGGAATCAACAATCCCTTCGTCGGTATTAACCGCATCAGGTTCGTAGGGTATAATCTCAGCCCGGACGCATCCTTGGGGCACCCCTTTGTTTACTTTCTGGCAAAGGTAACGAAAACTTTGAAACGGCGGACAGCTGCCGTGCCTTTTTTACCTTTTTTTGCAGGCAATCAACGGTGCTCCCTGAACAGCTGCACCTTCACGCCGAACGAGAGGCGGAGAATGTCGCGCATCGAGAGACTCTTGTTGGTCACCTTGCTGATGAGGTACAGCTCGCAGGTGCTCAGCTCGTAGAAGAGGGAGACATGGCGCACCAGCTCGTGGCGGGGACTGAATCCGAACCGTTGCCCCACGAAGAGGTAGGGCCGCACCTTGGTGCTGAAGTTGTAGTATTTGTTGGGATAGCGTCCCGGCTCCTTCTTCCAGAACTCCTCGCCCGCAATGGTTGTGAAGTAGAGTCCGCAGTAGAAGGGTTCCGCCATCCAGTGCTCCTTGAAGCAGATGCTCCAGGGAATGTAGTTCTGCTTTACGGTGAAGGTGAGCCGGAACTTCTCGGCATATTTCGACGGGAGAAAACCCACGAGAAAGTCCGTTTCCCACTGGCAGCGGCGTCCGTAGTCCCAGCCTATACCCACCGAGTTGAGTCCCATCCCTCCGGCGTACTGCCATTTCAGGTGAGTGGGTTTCAGGCGTTCCCATCCTTCATAGCGCAGGTGCGTGCGCTGATCCCACCGCCGTTCCCTGACGGTCGGGGCGACAGAGTCATTCTGTGCCTGCAGAGGCAGGAGCGTCATCGCGGCCAGTCCTCCCACCAGTATCCCTTTAAAAATTGACCACTTCATACGCATAGCCGTCGGCATTAAGGGTGAATAACAGGTAGGCACGCTTCTTGGCGCAGGTACATTGGTAGTACAGGATGCCATCGTTGAAAAAATCATCGACACTGATGTTGTGTCCGTGGCCGTAGACACAGAACTGCAGGTCGGGCATCTGCCGCAGGTAATACTCGAAATACTCCGCCAGGTTGTTGTTGAACTGCTCGGAGAAGGGGCCCGCATGCATGGCCACCACGGTCTTTTCCACCCCCTCGGGCACATTGTCGATTTCATCGCGGATATACTGGATGTTGGGCACAGCCGACGAGTTGTCGAACTCCAGGGCGTTGGTGTTCAGGCAGAGAAACCTTACGTTGCCGGCGGTGAAGGCAAAATCCTCCGTGCCGAATATTTTGCGGTACACGTCGAGTCCCGTAGCCAGACAGTCGTGGTTGCCCAGCAGACAGACGTAAGGCACGTTCAGTCCGTTGAGAATGTCGCGCTGCTTCTCGAACTCCAGCTTCAGGCCGAAGTCGGACAAGTCGCCCGTGTGGACCACGAAGTCCAGGTCGCCCCGCCGGTTCAGTGCCTCCACGGCATCCTCCGTTTCGTCGTACCAGCGTTGTGTGTCGCTGATTACGGCAAACCGTATCTCGTCTTTTCCCCGGGTAGCCTTCTCGATTTGTTCGATGTGGCGGCGGTTCACGTCCGTCTCCCCGTCGATGTCCAGGTCGTACGGATGATATTCAATCATGTCGCATCCTCCCAGCAGCAAAGCCCACAGGCAGCCGTATATCAGCCGGAAGTGCAGGCGGAAGCAATGAGGGAGTGTCGGATAAGTACGCATAAGCAATTCATTTTGTGCATGCAAAGGTAAGTCACAAATGCGGTTCGTCCGTTTTTCAGAAAGTCGGATTTTCTGTCCTGAAAGTCGGTATTTTCTTTGCAAAGAACATTTGGCACACTTATCCGGAAGTTCGGGGGAGGCTTTTCAGCCCCTCCCTGTGAAGTCTGGCGGGAGCCGTTCCGGTTACCACTTCACCGGCTCCTGCAGAATCTGTCCGTCGGTGGCATCCTGCGCCGTGAACGCGTTCGCCTTGTACTGCACGCAAATCATCACCAGCGGTTCCGTACCGTGGTTGCGCACTGAACGTTTGCCTTCGGGAGCCACGCGTACCACGCTTCCTTCCGCCACGGGGAATACCTTCCCGTCTACCTGAAATTCTCCCTTTCCGCTCACGAAGATATACAGTTCCTCGTGCGTCTGGTGCGTATGAAGGAAGCCGGTCTCCTTTCCCGGGGCGAACGACTGGAACGAGATTTCCGCGCCCGTGGCCTGCAACGCCTGTCCCATGAACACCTTTCCCTGGATTTCCATTCCCGGAGCTACCGGCAATACATACTCGTTCAACTCGCTGAATGAACCTGTGGATACGGCGGAAAAATGTGCGCCTGTTGCAATTTGCTGAATCTGTTTCATAGTGTAACTGTTTTAATGATTTCGACAGCAAAGGTGGACGATTCTTTTGTCTCATACAAGAAGGGAGTTGAATGTAAGTAAGTTACTTTCAGGTTACTAATGTTCATTACGAGCCGGTTACGTCCGGCAGATTTAGATTTTTTTAGCAGAGGATATCCCGGATGGCAGACAAAAAATTATTTCTTTCCACAACCGGCTGACATCCAGCAAAAGTGAGAAAAAGGTTACTAACTGGAAGAAATGTAACCTCTTGTCTGTCAGGAAAGAAAACGCTAAGTTTGCACCGTAAACGCTACGGAAGGCCGCATCCGGCAGGCATTTCCTGCACCGGAAATTTCCGCGGCCCGACCCTTTAAAGAAACAAGTAAGATGATGAAAAATGAAGTAACTCCCGAACAGGCATCCGTCCTGGAAAAAAACAAACAAGTCATGCAACAGTTTATCTGCTTCATCAACACGGGCGACCGCTCGGTGGGTGAAGCCATTATCGCCCCCGAAGTGATTTTCTATGCCCCCACATCGCCGGAGCCGCTGCACGGTTTTGAAGGCTATATGGATGTGCTCCGCATGATGCGCGGTGCCATGCCCGATGTACAGTGGAAAGCCGAAGAAGTCATTGCAGAAGGCGACAAAGTGATGATTCGTTTCACGATGAGCGGCACCCAGACCCAGCCTTTCATGGGCATGCCCGCCACCGGCAAACCCGTCCGTGTGACGGCCATGAACATCTATGAGCTGAAAGAGGGCAAGATTGTCCGCGAACATGGCGTGCCCGACCTCTTCAGCATGCTGATGCAGCTCGGCATGCTGCCTGCACCGGGAAGCAAATGATTCTTCCGCGAGGAAAGAAGCTGCTACTCTTCTTCGGCAGCTTCAAACTCCTCCCGGTGTTTCACGATGGATTTCATGTGCTTCTGTGCCCAGTCGGTCAGCTGGACGATGAAAGGCACCAGCGAGTGTCCCGTCTCCGTCAGGCTGTACTCCACCTTGGGAGGCACCTCGGGATACACCTTCCGGTTCACCAGTCCGTCGGCCTCCAGCGTACGGAGCGTACCCGACAGTACCCGTGCCGACACATCTGGAATCAGTTTTCCCAGCTCGCTGAAACGCAGCACCTCGTGCTCACTCAAAATCAGAATGACCAGCAAGGCCCATTTGTTGCCGAAGCGGGCAATCACGTTCCGCACCGGGCAGATTTCGATAATTGTATTCTTTTCTTCCTTCTTTCTCATGGTTTATTCCTTTTGCCGGAGTGCCGGCCTTTTCGTTTTTCTGCCCAAAGTTAGCAAATAACCCGCAGATACCGCCCCGCAAAAATCCCAATTTTTAGGTATTTCAAATCCGCGCCGGAAGCCGTTACTTTGCTGTGTCAAATCAAACATGTAGCATAATGAAGAAAACAGGTATTTTTTATGGCTCCACCACCGGCACCACTGAGTCGGTGGCCCGCCTGATAGCAGACAAGCTGGGTATCGCCCCGGCAGACGTACACGAAGTGACCAAGCTCGATACGGCCCTGGCCGAAAGTTACGAGGCCCTGATTCTGGGCACCTCCACCTGGGGCGACGGCGAATTGCAGGACGACTGGTACGACGGACTCAAGGTGCTGCAAGGCGCCAATCTCTCCGGCAAGATAGTGGCCCTTTTCGGCTGCGGCGATTCCGAGTCTTATTCCGACACTTTCTGCGACGCCATGGGCCTCCTCTATGAAGGCCTGAAAGACAGCGGATGCACCTTCGTGGGCGCCGTGGACGACAGCGGTTACACCTATTCCGCCTCCGTGGCCGCAGCCGACGGAAAGTTCGTGGGACTGGCCCTCGACGATGTGAACGAAAGCGACCGGACCGACGACCGCGTGAGTGCATGGGCCGCACAGCTCCAAGCCGAACTGGCCTAAGGAAATTTCCCACAATCTCTCTTCTAAATCCGTAACCTATGATGACCCCTGATATTCATCCCGTGGAACTGAAAGTCTTTCTCAACCACATCTATGAGCTGAAGAAAGGCGTGCGACAGATGGTGCTGTACACCACGAACAAACGCTACGAAGATTTTGCCGTGAAACGCCTGCGAAGCCAGCGCATCCAGTTTGTGATTCAGCCGGTGGACGACGAGCGCATCAATCTCTTTTTCGGCAAGGCAGAGTGCATCGACGCCATCCGCCTGATGGTGACGCGCCCCTTGAACCGCCTCACGCCCGAAGAGGATTTCATCTTGGGGGCCATGCTGGGTTATGACATCTGTGCCCAGTGCAAGCGCTATTGCACCCGCAAGACACGGAAAATGGGAGCCTGACCGGGCTCCCATTCTTTCTTAATTCCCTCTGTACGTAGAATATCCGTAAGGCGAAAGCGTGATGGGCACGTGGTAGTGCTTGCCGTCCTTGATTTCGAACACCACCTCGATGAAGGGGTAGAACGACGGCTGCTGCAGCCGCTCGAAGTAGGGCGCCACGTGATACGTCAGGCGGTAGATACCCTTGTGGGCATCCGTTCCCTCCAGAAAATCCTTCACCCGTCCGTTCTCGTCCGTCAGTTTCTCTTCCAGCAGCGCCCAGGTCTTGCCGTCGGGCTGAAGTTGCGAGAGACTGATTTTCACACCCGCCGCAGGCTGTCCCTGCTGGATGTCCAGAATGTGGCTCGAAAGTTGGTACGTCTTTTCCTGCGCGAAGCCCACCAGGCTCCACACCAGCATACAGAAAGTCCAGAATAGTTTCTTCATGATTTTTTCAGTTAAGGGGGTTAAACAAGATTTAAACAAGATTGTAACGGTTACAAATATGGCGATTTTCCTCCTTTCCGCCAAGTTTCCCCTCCCGATGTCCCGCCGATTTTGAGGTTATTAACTAAACTCCTGCCGTGCGTGTGCCGTTTCGCTTGTATTTTTGCATCATGAAATACATCTACCTGCCCCTCGGATTCCTGTCGCTGGCCCTGGGCCTTGCCGGCATCTTTCTGCCCGTGCTGCCCACCACACCCTTTCTGCTGCTGTCGGCCGCCCTCTTTTTCCGCAGCTCGCCGAGAGCCTACCAGTGGCTGATGAATCACCGTCTGCTGGGCCCCTACATCCGCGATTTCCGGGAGTCGCGTGCCATTCCCCTGCGTGCCAAAATTATCGCACTGAGCCTGCTGTGGCTCACCTCCCTGCACTGCATCTTCCTGGTGTTCGATGCCCTCTGGCTCAAGGCGATGATGCTCGCCGTGGCCGTGGGAGTGACCCTTTATCTCTGTTCCTTCAAAACCAGACGAAATGACTGATACCCTCTCTTTCTGCGGACGCGAGGAAGCCGCCGCCCGCATGAACCGCTTCGGAGGCGAAGGCCGTCCGTTCTTTTTCCTGATAGACTACGCCGGCGAGCAATGCCTGGTGGAAGAACCCCACCGCCTGCCGCCCTCGGAACTGCTGTTTGCCTTTCCGGGCGCCACGAACGTGCCGGAGGAGGACCGCCGCACCCCGTATCCCGCCACCTTCCGCTGGGAGTCCCGCCCGATGCCGTTTGCGACCTACCGCCGCGGGTTCGACCTCGTACACCGTCACCTGCACGGCGGCAACTCCTTTCTGGTGAACTACACCTGCGCCACCCCCGTTGACACCGACCTCACCCTGCGGCAGGTGTTCGACCACGCCCGTGCCCCCTACAAGCTCTGGCTGCACCGCCGCTTCGTGGTCTTCTCGCCCGAAACCTTCGTGCGGATAGCCGACGGCTTCATCTATTCCCATCCCATGAAGGGCACGATGGATGCCACGCTGCCCGCCGCCCGCGAACGCCTGCTAGCCGACCCGAAGGAAGCCGCCGAGCACGCCACCATCACCGACCTTATCCGCAACGACCTGAGCCGCTTCGCCACCGAAGTGACCGTGACCCGCTACCGCTACCTCGACGAGCTGCACACCCATCGCGGGCCCCTGCTCCAAATGAGCTCCGAAATCCGCGGCCGCCTGTCCGAAGACTATCCCTCACGGCTGGGTGATTTGTTCTTCAGCCTCCTGCCCGCAGGGTCCATCACCGGCGCCCCGAAGCCCCGCACCGTGCAGATTATCCGCGAAGCCGAGACCCACGACCGCGGTTTCTACACCGGTGTGACCGGCTACTTCGACGGACGCCACCTGGACAGCGCCGTGCTCATCCGCTTCCTGGAACAGCAGACGGACGGCACGAAGCAGTTCAAGAGCGGGGGAGGCATCACCTTCCGCAGCGAAGCCCGAAACGAATACGAAGAAATGAAACAGAAAGTCTATGTGCCTCTTTATTGAAACCCTCCGCATTGAAGACGGCAAGGTGTGGCATGCCCCGCTGCACGACCGCCGCCTGAACGACACCCGTCGCGCCTTCTTCGGCCCCGTGCCCGACCTCCACGTGACGGATTACCTCCGTCCGGAAGCCTACACGGAACGCACCCGCTGCCGCCTGACCTACGCCCGCGACATGGTCCGCGTGGAATACTTTCCCTACCGCGTCCGCCCCGTACACCGTCTGCAACTCGTGGTGCGCGACAATCTCGACTACCGCTACAAACGGGCCGACCGCCGCGTGCTCGACGAAGCCTTCGCTCTCCGCGGCCAGGCCGACGACGTGCTCATCGTCCGCCACGGACTCCTTACTGACACCTCCATCGCCAACATTGCCCTTTGGGACGGATGCGAGTGGCATACCCCCGCACGTCCCCTGCTGGAAGGTACCCAGCGCCGCCACCTCCTCGACACTGGACAGATAAAAGAAACGGACATCCCGGCCGCCTCCCTCGGAAGCTACCGGCACATCCGTCTGTTCAACGCCCTGATTCCCTTCGGCGAGGTGGAACTCCCCGTGAGCCAGGTGCTATATTAATTTCTTTCGCGTCACTCCACCAGCTCGTAGCTGCTGATTTGAATCGGCATGTCGAGGTTGTGGAGCACCTTCTCCAGCATAATCCCCTCCAGGTTGTCGTACTCATAGCCGAACGTAGCCCGGATGCCCTGCAAGATGAACTGCGTGGCCCGGTCGAGCGCAATCGGCAGACTGTCGCCCTGCATCAGCGAGCCCGTGATGACACTCGTGAACGTGTCGCCCGTGCCCGGATAGTGCGCCGGCAGATACGGGCAAGTCACCTTCCAGTAACGGTCGCCGAAGCGGTTGTACGCATAGACCGACGTCGAGCGCGGGTCGCCGCTCACCGGCACGCTCGTGGCAATCACGATGGCCGGTCCCTGGTCCGACAGCGTCTTCAGCGCCTGCTTCAGTTCCGCATCCGTCAGCTCCTCCCGGAACGGCATGTCCAGCAAGTAGTACAGCTCCGTCAGGTTCGGCGTGATGACATCCGCCAGCCGGATCAGCTTCCGCATCTCCGTCACCATCTCCTCGGTGATGCCCTTGTAGAGATGCCCGTTGTCGCCCAGTACCGGGTCGACCACCACCATGTCGTTCTCGCCGCGGAACTTTTGGATGAACTCCTCCACAATCTGCGCCTGCTGCGGCGAGCCCAGGTAGCCCGTGTAGAACGTGTCGAAGTGTACGTTCATCTTCTCCCAGTGCGCGATGATGTGCTTCATCTCCTCCGTCAGGTCGAGGAAGGAGTAGGAAGGGTACTGCGTGTGCGTGGACAGCACCGCCGTGGGCAGCGGACACACCTGGAATCCCATGGACGAGAGCACCGGGATGACCGCCATCAGCGATACGTGGCCCACCCCCGACAGGTCGTGTACGGCGGCCACCTTCTTCACCTGATTTTTCAGGAAACCTCCCGTCCGTTGAGGCGTTTCCGTCGGAGCCGTCGGCTTTTTCTTCTTGTACTTCCGTTCCTTTTCCCAGGCCGCTTTCCGTGCCTGATACGCTTCATATTGTCGTTCAATGTAATTGTCTGCCATAGTTTTGTGAATTTACAATTACAAAGGACGTTACTTTTTATGGAACGAGCAAACTTTTTCGTGCATTTTGTAGGATGGGGAGGGGAAAAACGAAGGCTTGCTCCGGGAGGACTCCGGGGCCTTGTAGCGGATTTCTGAGTTGATTCCGGTTTGTGCAGTTTGGTTTCTTTTTGCTGCTTGTGTCGTGATTTGGGTGTCTTTCTGATTCTGCTTTTGTGGGGATTTTCTAGGCAATTTGGAGAAGAAACCCCTTTCAGAAGGCCTCTGGAGGGGGTGGCTGGGGTGCGAAATGGAGAGGTTTGGGGGAATTTGGAGGCAGGGGCTTCTCGTTCTTAGGGATTTTGGGGCGTTTTTGGAGGCAGGATGGGGAATTATCGGGAGATTTTGGGGCAGAAAACGGGCTTGCGTTTGTGGTCAAACGTCCTTGTGTTTTAGATGAAACGCCGAAGCGTTTGGGAGCGAACTCTTCGGCGTTTGGGGTGAAATGCACTTGCGTTTGAGGGGGAACGTCCTTGCGTTTTGGGGTGTATGGGTTTTGAGAGGGATTAGGGAGGTTGTTTGTTGGATTTGGATGGCTGTTTGGGTGGGTGTATTTTCTAGTTGGTGGAGTTTGATGGATTGTTTTGGATTGCCTTTTTGAGGGGGTTGCTTTGTACTTTTGTGAGCGGTGGTGTTGGAATTGCTTTTTTGCTTGCTTTTAGTGTGGGTGTTTGTGTGATTGTGTTTCTTTTTGGTATTTGATAAGCGGTTCTGCTTGTGGATTTTGAGTGGATGGGCGGCGGGGCGAGAAAATAAAGTGGTTTGGGAGAGGGAGTGGGGGAGGTGACATTTTGGTAGGAGTGGCATCTTGGTGGATGGGGAAAGATATGACGAAGATTTTCTATGGAAATATTGCTGGGTACATAAAAAATGAGGCCGTCTCAAAATGAATTGAGATGGCCTCTTTCATTTCATATCAGATTGAAG
>OIEN01000499.1_pt1 | contig 23913 bp, 16 predicted proteins | sample 1581741 | NCBI WGS metagenome assembly OIEN01 (sample SAMN01760944, study PRJEB22395) | human gut metagenome | reverse complement strand
TAGGTTTTGTCAAGGTAGTATGGCTAGCGCCATCTCCACCTTGACAAAAAAATGCTACTAAAAGTGTTATCAGTTTGCCTACACCCGTTATAGCACATTCCTTAATCAAACCATCTCACGTGAGCATCTTGCAAAAGTCATAAGAAAAGGCTTCTCTTAAAAATAAGAGAAGCCGTAGGGTTCAAAAGTAATTACTTGTCAGAAACTTCGATAGATTTGAGAAGTTCGTCCAAGTCCTCGCCAGAGATGGATTCGTTCTCAATCAAATAGTTCGCAAGTGCATCGAGCATCAGACGGTTATCCGTAAGAATTTGCATCGTTCTTACTTCGCACTCTTTCGCAATCTTAATGCATTCGTGAGAGATAAGATTGCGCATCTCGTTACTCTCGTTAAGAACTGCCATGAGGGCAATCTTAGGAGATACATCAAGAGGACCGATTTCATCGCTCATACCGTATTTCTGCACCATGGAAGAAATAACGGAAGTCGCAGCTTGAATATCGGACGAAGCACCGGTCGAAAGAGCATCGAAAACGATTCTTTCTGCACATCGACCACCGTACATAATGCAAATACGATCGAGCAACTTCTGCTTGGAGACGATAACTTTCTCTTCATCGAGCGAACTAAGTGTATATCCACCAGCAGTACCACGAGAAGTGGAAAGTACTCGAATGATGGACTTTTTGCCAGAAAGGATATATTCCATAACGGCATGTCCTGCTTCGTGATATGCAATCAATTTTTGCATCTCGGTGCTGTGTTTTTTGTCGTTAACACTGCCACAAGAGAAAGAATCGAATGCATCAAAGAAGTCATTTTGAGTGACTTTGTCGTGCTCGTTTTTGTTTGCAAACTCGACAGCGGTCTTAACGAAATCTTTGATTTCCCCAATGGAAAATCCTACGCAAAGTTTAGTAAGCAAATCAAAGTTTACGTCGCTACTGAGTTTAACCAAATCGGTAAACTCTTTAAGCAAAGCTTGTCTTTCTTTAAAGTCAGGAGCTTCCATAACGATGACTTTTTTGAAACACTTTTCATAAGAGCTATCGGAAAGCAAAGCAGTAGGATCTTCGCAAGTTGCAAAGAGTATCACGTGAGGATAAACTTCAAGGTATTTTTGGAGTTTATCAATAATAATTTCGGAAAAGATTGCATTTCCAGTACTTGCGGAAGCAGTATACAAAGTCTCGAAAGAATCAATCTGAAGAATATAACGATTTACGTGAGGAGCAAGTTCAAATAGTGATTCGAGCAAGTTTTCGTTTTCAAAAAATCTCGAAGCATGCACTTTGATAAGGTGAAGGTTAGCTTCATTCGCAAAAGCACGAATTAAGGCATTTTTGCCACTACCGTTTTCACCAATCAAAAGAATATGCTTTTCGGGTGCATATACATCCGCAGGAGTTTTTTGTACCGTGTAAAGATTTTTAATGTAGTTCAAAAGCGGAGTAAGTTCACGAGTCGGTTCTTTCACATACAAGCTGCTAAACTTCATGCCATTTTCAGAATCGGGTTCAATAAATTCGAAACCATCTTCAAGAGTATTAAATTCAATGCATTTATTTTCTTCATCATCTTCACTATCAATTGAAGTAGCAACAAGAGCAGCAATACCAAGTCCAATTACTTCCAAAATAAAAAGAATCTTGAAAAATGCGATGGGAAAGCAAATTGTGCAAATCAACGTGAGTGCTACCAAGCAACCGAAGAGTACCAGCTTGTTAAGTGATTTCCAAAGCTTGGCAACCGTAATTGCAAGCCGCCCAACCCAAGAGCCTTTGTATTCTGAAAGGTTAGTCTTCATAATAGAGAATCCTCCTTATGATTTTTAGTTTTTTTACGGCAACATTATATATTGCAAGTCGAAAATTGTCAATGAAATTTGTAAGAGTATGAGATTAAAATTAATAAAAAATAACCACTCTGTCCTAGCACGACCGTGGTTATTTTAAAAAGATAATTTAGTCGAGATTTACCGCTTATGCGGTTTCAATTTATCTAGCTGTATTTTAAACAAAAACTGATGAAAAGTCAATAAAATTTCTAACATTTCTATTATATTTATATTGACTTTTGGTGGATAAATATGTTAAAATATTAACGATAATGTATTAAGTAAGGGTTGATTAATATAAAAAATATAGTTTCTATCCAAAATTAAATAGAATAGTAAAAAGGTAATTGGTGTATTTTTTGTGTACTTGCCAGTTGCCTTTTTGTCGTCTCTATAGTTTTGTACAACCTTAAATGAAACTGTACTTTTTATATTGCATCTGTATTTTTACTTACGGAACAAAAGAAAATAGTGACATTCGCATAGCATCTTGAATGTAGTTTGAGTTAATGAAAATAGTTGCGTTGTGGCCAAAAGAAAGTTTAAAAATTTATTATATTGAGGTGATTTATTTTTATGCGTAAAGTAATTAGCGAGAAAACTAGCAGAATGTATTTTGGCGATATTCAAGACGTAGTTGAAATGCCTAATCTTATTCAAGTTCAAAAGGATTCTTATGATTGGTTTATCAAAAAAGGGTTAAAGGAAGTTTTGATGGAGTGTTCGCCTATTTCAGATTATTCTGGCAAACTTATCCTTGAATTTGTTGATTATCATTTTAGTGACGAAACAAAATATACTATTGATGAAGCCAAAGCAAGAAACACTACTTACTCAACTAGACTACAAGTAAAAGTTAGACTTATTAATAGGGAGACTGGAGAAGTAAAAGAACAAGAGATTTTTATGGGTGATTTCCCTGTTATGACAGATTATGGTACTTTCATAATTAACGGTGCAGAGAGAGTTATCGTTTCTCAGTTGGTCCGTTCACCTGGATGCTATTATGGTATGTCTTACGATAAAATCGGTAAGAAACTTTATACAGCAACAATCATGCCAAACCGTGGTGCTTGGCTTGAGCTTGAGACAGATTCTAACGATATTTACAACATAAGAATTGATAAAGCTAGAAAATTACCTATAACTTTATTCTTAAGAGCTATTGGTATTAGCACAGATAGCCAAATCTTAGAATTATTTGGCGAAGATGAAAGAATCGTTGAAACTCTTGCAAAAGACCCAATCAAAACAGAGGAAGAGGCTTTAATTGAAATTTATAAAAAATTAAGACCTGGCGAAATGCCATCTGTTGAAGCTGCTAGAAACCTTATGAGTATGCTTTTCTTCGATCCAAGAAGATATGACTTAACTAAAGTTGGTCGTTTTAAGTATAATGATAAGCTTTCTATTGCAAAGAGAATTAAAGGACAAGTTGCTGCAGAGAGAATTGTAAATCCAGAAACTGGTGAAGTTTTAGTTTCTAAAGATAAAGTTATTTCTGAAGAAGTTGCTGAAGCTATCCAAGAAGCTGGTATTAATGAAGTTACTGTTAAAGTTGAAGATAAGTTAGTTAAAATTATTGGTAACGGAACTGTTTGGATTTCAAGTTATGTAGATGGAGATTTAAGTGAACTTGGAATAGAAGAGAGAGTTAACTATGCAGTATTAAAAGAAATATTAGAAAATACTAAGCAAAAGGATTTATATAAAACATTAGAAGAAAATTATGAAAAATTGCTTCCAAATCATATTACAAAAGAGGATATGATTGCTTCTATAAACTACTTAAATAACTTAGCTCATGGAATTGGTCATACGGATGATATCGACCATCTTGGAAACAGAAGAGTTAGATGCGTAGGAGAGCTTTTACAAAACCAATTCAGAATTGGTATGACGAGACTTGAGAGAGTTGTAAGAGAAAGAATGGCTGTTCAAGATTTAGATGTTGTCACACCTCAATCTTTGATTAATATTAAACCAGTCGTTTCTACTATTAGAGAGTTCTTTGGAAGTAGCCAATTGTCTCAATTCATGGATCAGAATAACCCTCTTACAGAGCTTACTCATAAGAGAAGAATTTCTACTTTAGGACCTGGTGGTTTGTCTAGAGAAAGAGCTGGTTTCGAAGTTAGAGATATTCACCATTCTCATTACGGAAGACTATGTCCTATTGAAAGCCCAGAAGGACCAAACGTTGGACTTATTGGTTCGCTTTCTACATATGCTATTATCAATAAATATGGATTCATTGAAACTCCATATAGAATTATTGATAAGAAAAAAGGCGTAGCAACTGATGAAATCAGATATTTTGGAGCTGAAGAAGAAGACAAGTACATAATTGCACAAGCTAATGAGCCTTTAGATAGCAAGGGAAAATTTATTAATCAAAAGATTAAAGTTAGATTTAGAGATGAACTTTTGGAGGTTTCACCAGACAAAGTTGATTTGATGGATGTTTCTCCAAAACAATTAGTATCAGTTGGTGCAGCACTTATCCCATTCTTAGAGCACGATGACGCAAAAAGAGCTCTAATGGGTGCAAACATGCAACGTCAAGCGGTTCCTCTAATTAAGACAGATTCGCCAATAGTTGGAACAGGTATGGAATATAGAACTGCAAAAGACTCTGGTGTTTGTATTGTAGCTAAAAATGATGGTGTTGTTGAAAGAGTTACAGCAGACCAAATTGATGTAAAAACAAAAACAGGTATTGATTCATATAAATTAATTAAGTTTAAACGTTCTAACCAAGGTACTTGTTCAAACCAAAGACCTATTGTTGTTAAAGGCGAGAAAGTTAAGAAAGGTGAGATTATTGCTGATGGACCTTCAACAGATAAAGGCGAATTAGCACTTGGTAGAAACATTTTAATCGGATTTATGACTTGGGAAGGTTATAACTACGAGGATGCTGTTTTAATTAGCGAAAAACTTGTTAAAGAAGATGCTTTAACATCTATTCACATTGAAGAATATGATTGTGAATGTAGAGATACAAAATTAGGACCTGAAGAGATTACAAGAGATATTCCAAACGTTGGTGAGGATGCTCTTAAAGACTTGGATGATAGAGGTATTATAAGAATTGGCGCAGAAGTTAAATCTGGAGATATATTAGTTGGTAAAGTTACTCCTAAAGGAGAGACAGAGCTTACTGCTGAGGAGAGATTACTTCGTGCTATATTTGGTGAAAAATCTAGAGAAGTTAGAGATACTTCACTTCGTTGTCCTCATGGTGCTTATGGTACTATCGTAGACGTTAAGATTTTCACAAAAGAAAATTCAGATGAATTAGGAACAGGTGTTAACGAAGTTATTAGAGTTTATATAGCTCAAAAGAGAAAGATTTCTGTTGGTGATAAGATGTCTGGTCGTCATGGTAATAAGGGTGTTATTTCAAGAATTTTACCTGAAGAGGATATGCCTTTCTTACCAGATGGTACACCACTTGAAATCGTACTTAACCCACTTGGAGTTCCATCTCGTATGAATATCGGACAAGTTTTGGAAGTTCATTTAGGTTATGCTGCTAAAGCTTTAGGATTTAAAGTTGCTACTCCAGTATTTGATGGTGCTGACGACGAAGACTTTAAAGAAATGATGCAAATGGCTGGACTTCCTGCTTCTGGTAAGACAGTTCTTTACGATGGTAGAACTGGTGAACCATTTGATAATGAAGTTACAGTTGGTATAATGTATATGCTTAAACTACATCACTTAGTTGATGATAAGATACATGCTCGTTCTACTGGACCATACTCATTAGTTACACAACAACCTCTTGGTGGTAAAGCTCAATTTGGTGGACAGAGATTTGGTGAAATGGAGGTTTGGGCACTTGAAGCTTATGGTGCTGCTTACACACTTCAAGAAATCTTAACTGTTAAATCAGATGATGTTGTGGGAAGAGTTAAGACTTACGAGTCTATAGTAAAAGGTGAGAATATTCCTGAACCTGGAATTCCAGAAAGCTTTAGAGTATTAGTAAAAGAATTACAAAGTTTAGGTTTGGATATTAGATTATATAATCAAGATGAAAATAATGAAGTCGAAATTTTGGAGGATTTAGGTGACGACGGTGTTACTTTAAATATTACATCTCCAGTAAATGAAGACGACGAACTTTCTGATAACATGATAATAGAAGATGAAAACGGTAATGCAATTGATGATGAAGATGAGTTCGAAGAAGAAGATTTTAGCGAAGGTGCAGAGTTCAATGATGATGATGTGCTTATAGATGAAGATTCTTTCGATGATTAATAAAGAGATTATATAAGAAATTGGGAAGGAGAATATAAAATGGTTGATTTAGAAGTTTTTGACAGGATAAAAATTGGACTTGCATCTCCCGAGAAAATTAGAGAATGGTCTAAAGGAGAAGTTAAGAAACCAGAAACAATCAATTATAGAACTTTAAAACCAGAAAAAGATGGTTTGTTTTGTGAAAAAATATTTGGACCTACAAAAGATTGGGAATGTAATTGTGGTAAGTACAAAAGAGCTAGATATAAAGGAATTATTTGTGATAGATGTGGCGTAGAAGTTACAAAATCTAAGGTAAGAAGAGAGAGAATGGGGCATATTGAGCTTGCTGCCCCTGTATCTCACATTTGGTATTTTAAAGGTATCCCAAGTAGACTTGGACTTATGCTTGATGTTACTCCAAGAGCTCTTGAAAAAGTATTATATTTTGCAGCATACATAGTAACTGATGCAGGTAATACTTCTTTAGTTAGAGGTCAAGTTATTACTGAAAAAGAGTATAGAGAGTATGAAGAAAAGTATGGCGAAGGTTCTTTTAAAGCTGGAATGGGTGCAGAAACTGTTCAACAAATGTTAAAAGAAATTGATGTTGAAAAATTAGCTGATGATCTTAGAAAAGAATTAGATAAAGCAAATGGTCAAAAGAAAGCTAAAATTATTAAAAGACTTGAAACAGTTGATAGTTTTAGACTTTCAGGTAATAAACCAGAATGGATGATTTTGGAAGTATTACCAGTTATTCCACCAGATTTAAGACCTATGGTTCAATTAGATGGTGGTAGATTTGCTACTTCTGATTTGAATGATTTATATAGAAGAATTATTAATAGAAATAACAGATTAAAAAGACTTCTTGAGCTTGGAGCTCCTGAGATTATCGTTAGAAACGAAAAGAGAATGCTTCAAGAAGCTGTAGATAGCTTAATAGATAATGGTAGAAGAGGTAGACCTGTTACAGGACCTGGTAATAGAGCTTTAAAATCTTTATCAGATATGTTAAAAGGTAAACAAGGTAGATTTAGACAAAACTTACTTGGTAAACGTGTTGACTATTCTGGACGTTCTGTTATCGTTGTTGGACCAGAACTTAAGATATATCAATGTGGTCTTCCAAAAGAAATGGCTGTTGAATTATTCAAACCATTTGTAATGAAAGAGTTAGTCGAAAGAGGATTAGCACACAATATTAAAAATGCTAAGAGAATGGTAGAAAGGTTAAAACCAGAAGTTTGGGATGTTTTAGAGTATGTAATTAAAGATCACCCTGTTATGCTAAACCGTGCTCCTACACTTCATAGACTTGGTATTCAAGCTTTCGAACCTGTACTTATAGAAGGTAGAGCTATTAAACTTCATCCACTTGTTTGTACAGCTTTCAATGCCGATTTCGATGGAGACCAGATGGCTGTTCACTTGCCACTTACACCAGAAGCACAAGCAGAGGCAAGGTATTTAATGCTTTCAGCAAACAACTTATTAAAGCCTCAAGATGGTAAACCAGTTACGGTTCCTACACAGGATATGATTTTAGGTTCTTACTATCTAACAATAGATGAAGCAGGTGCTAAAGGTGAAGGTATGGTATTTAGTAGCAAAGATGAAGCTATGATGGCATACTTAAATGGCGATATCTCAATTCATGCTAAAGTTGGTGTTAGATTTGAAAAAGAGATAGATGGAAAAATTGTTAGAAAGATTATCTATACAACTATCGGTAAGATTATATTTAACGATTCTATTCCACAAGATTTAGGTTTTGTAGATAGAGAAGATCCTGAAAAGGCTCTTGATTTGGAAGTTGACTTTACTGTTACTAAAAAGACAGTTGGAAAGATTATTTCAAAATGTATTAAAGTACATGGTATTCCAAAGACTGCTGAAGTTCTAGATAATATTAAAGCTTTAGGTTATAAATATTCTACAAAAGGTGCTATAACAGTATCTATCGCAGACGTTATAGTTCCAGATGAAAAGAAAGATATCTTAGCTGCTTCAGAAGCTAAAGTTGATGAGATAACAAAACAATATAAGAGAGGTTTGATTTCAAACGAAGAAAGATACAACTCTGTAATTAAAGTTTGGGATAAAGCTACAAACGATATTACAGATGCCATGGTTAAAAACTTTGATGAGATGAATCCAATATACATGATGGCTACTTCTGGTGCTCGTGGTAACATGAAACAGATTAGACAGCTTGCTGCTATGCGTGGTCTTATGGCCGATACAGCAGGTAGAACTATCGAGATTCCAATTCGTTCTTGTTTTAGAGAAGGTATGGACGTTCTAGAATATTTCGTTTCTGCCCATGGTGCTAGAAAAGGACTTGTTGATACAGCTCTTCGTACTGCTGACTCTGGTTACCTAACAAGAAGACTTGTTGACGTTTCTCAAGATATTATTGTTAGAGAAGAAGATTGCGGTACAGATGATGGTATGTATGTAACAGATATTAAGAATGGTAACGAGTTAATTGAAGGTTTAGGAGAGAGATTATCTGGTAGATATGCTGCTGAAGATATCGTACATCCTGAAACAGGCGAAGTTATCGTTCATAAAAATGAAATGATTACAGAAAAATTAGCAGATAAAGTTGTTGCAGCTGGCGTAACAAAAGCTAAGATTAGAACAATTTTAACATGTCATGCTGAACGTGGTGTTTGTGCTAAATGCTATGGTAATGACTTGGCTGGTAGACAAGAGGTTAATATTGGTGAAGCAGTTGGTATTATTGCTGCTCAATCAATTGGTGAGCCTGGTACACAGCTTACAATGAGAACATTCCACATGGGAGGATTAGCTGGTGGAGATATAACACAAGGTCTTCCTAGAGTTGAGGAGCTATTTGAGGCTAGAAAACCAAAGGGACTTGCTATTATCTCAGATATCGCTGGTACAGTTTCTATTTCTGATACAAAGAAGAAGAGAGAAGTTATAGTTACAAATAGCGAAGAAGCTAAGACATACTTTATTCCATTCGGTTCAAGACTTACAGTTCATGAGGGAGATGTTATTGAAGCTGGTGATGAAATCACAGAAGGTTCAATCTACCCACAAGATATTATGAGAATCAAAGGTCCAGATGGAGTTCAAAAATATATTGTACAAGAAGTTCAAAAAGTTTATAGAAGCCAAGGTGTTGATATAGACGATAGACATATTGAAGCAATTATCAGACAAATGCTTAAGAAAGTTAAAGTTGAAGAGCCTGGAGATACAAGCTTATTACCTGGTACAATGGTTGACTATGTTAAATTTGAAGAAGAAAATGCAAAAGCAGTAGAAGCAGGTCTTAGACCTGCTGTTGGTAAGAGAGTTTTACTTGGTATTACAAAAGCATCACTTGCTACAGATTCATTCCTATCAGCTGCTTCATTCCAAGAGACAACAAAAGTATTAACAGAAGCTGCAATTAAAGGTAAAGTAGATCCACTTATCGGTCTTAAAGAAAACGTTATTATTGGTAAGTTAATTCCAGCAGGTACTGGTCTTATGAGATACAGAAAGATGCAACCTGTAAATGCAGAAACAGGAGAGCCTACAGCGAAAACTGTTCCAGAGCATATAGAAGAATAAAAATTGTAAAAAAAGCGAGAAAATACGACGGAGAAAAACGCGAGAAAAAGGGACGGAGGAAAACCGAGAAAAAGGGACGGAGGAAAATTCTCACTTTTGAGAAAAAGGGACGGACCTCAATATTTGGAAGGTCCGTCCCTTTTTCTCAAAAGTGAGAATTTTCCTCCGTCCCTTTTTCTCGCGTTTTCTTCCGTCCCTTTTTCTCGCAATTTTTATTTTAGGTTGCTATGAAGTATAATATGCTTTATAATAAAACTTATCTTGTATATATGAAAGGAGATTTTAAATGTTAGGACTTGCGATTTCTGGCGGTGGGTTAAAGGCAATAGGTGAGATTGGAGCGATGAAAGCTTTTGAAGAACTTGGTATTAAATTTGATATTGTAGCTGGTACAAGCTCAGGAAGTAGTGTAGCAGCTTTATATTCACTTGGTTATACTGTAGATGAGAGTAAGAAAATTATGAGTGAAGAATATAAAAAATTGATAAACTTCGATGTAAAAACCCTCTTAAAAGGTGTATCATCCTTTGCACTTACAGGAGTTGCACAAATAAATGGTCTTATAGACGGAAATAGAGTAGAAGAATTTGTTACTAAATTAGCAGAAGAAAAAGGCATAAAAAACACAAATGAACTTAGTATTCCTGCAATGTTTGTAAGTGCCGATACGATTACTACAAACGAAATAGTCTTTGCTTCGAAGAAATTTAATATTGAGCCAAAACAAAATGAGCTCAATTTTGTATATGATGCACCAATTGGAAAAGCAGTCCGAGCTAGTATGGCTTTCCCGGGAATTTTTACCAATTGTGATTATGATAAATACAATTTAATTGATGGAGGGACTAAAAACAATTTGCCTACAGAACCACTTAGAGCAGTTGGAGTAGACAAGGTCATTTCACTTTCTTTTAAACTTGATGAATACGTTCCAAAAGATGATTTAATGGCTATTATAATCAGAACTTGTGATATATTCTCGTATGACAGAATGACCAAGTCAAGAAGTCTATCCGATATAGATATTATAATAGACGTTCCTCATGCAAATTTATTGGATGTAAGCAACGTCCAAGAAACATTTGATGCCGGCTACAATGCAGTTATGAATAAAAAAGAAGAGATATTAGCTTTAATTTCTAAATAAGATAGTGAGTGAAAAAAGATTTTGAGCATTACCCCCCACGAGAGAGGTCTGATAATACTTTTATCCGCAAGGCTTTGTCAAGGTAGTATTGCTGACGCAATCTCCACCTTGACAAAATTGCTTCTAAAAGTATTATCAGACCTCTCTCGTGGGGGGTAATGCTCAAAATCTTTTTAAGAAAAAGGGACGGACCTCAATATTCGGACCTTTTTCTTAAAAGTGAGAATTTTCCTCAGTCCCTTTTTCTCGTTTTAGTTTATTAATTCATTCAAATGTGTTAATCTCAAATTAGCATTTGAGCAAAATTCTTTTAAGTCGCCTTTATAAATTTTCTCAACATTTTTAACCAAAGTAAAATCCATTGGATGCATATGCTCAGGAGCTTTTGGGGTTTTTATATCTATGTCGTTTAAAAGCTTTGCGACAAATTGCGAGCAGAAAAACTTGGTGTCACTAACAAGAGAATACTTAGTATCTGCAAGTGCAAGAGTCACAAAAGCATAAGATAATTTATCTTTATTTTTAATAAAATCTTTTAGTATTTTTTCTAAAGTAACATATTGTTTATCTGTAATTCCTAATTTTAGTATCATGCATGGCACAGTCTTAAATTTGCCAAAAACATGTTTAAAAGCATTCTCTATTACAAATCCACCAATTAGAGGATTATTTAATTTTTTTCTGCTAAATGAATAAAATTCGTTAAATGTGTCAGTGATACATATTGATGAATGATTATATTGTTCTTTTGTTATTGCCCTAAGCATTTTTGAGATTTCTGTACCTGACTGGGAAAGTATTATATATATGTTTTTCATGGTTGCCTCCTCATTTTAAATTGTATCATTTGTACTAGTACAAGTCAATAAAATATTTTAATTATTCTCTTTGTTTATGCGAAACTTTGTGCTATAATGTCTCTGTATGTATTTACATAAACGAATTTAAGGAGGACAAAAATGTTAGACTATATTAATATAAAAGGTGCAAAGGTTAATAATCTAAAAAATATTGATTTAAAAATACCAAGAGATAAATTAGTTGTTGTTACAGGGCTTAGTGGTTCTGGAAAATCTTCGCTTGCATTTGATACAATTTATGCAGAAGGACAAAGAAGATATGTTGAAAGTTTATCTTCTTATGCAAGGATGTTTTTAGGAGTGATGGAAAAGCCGGATGTTGAATTAATCGAAGGATTATCTCCAGCAATTTCTATTGATCAAAAGACTACTTCGAAAAATCCAAGGTCCACTGTAGGAACTGTAACAGAGATATATGATTATCTTCGTTTGTTATATGCAAGAGTTGGTGTTCCACATTGTCCTAAATGTGGAAAAGTAATTAAACAACAAACGATTGATCAGATTGTTGATAGTGTTATGGAACTACCAGAAGGAACAAAAATTCAAGTTTTATCGCCTGTTGTACGTGGTAAAAAAGGTGAGTATACTAAGCTTTTGGATGATGCAAAAAAAGATGGTTTTGCTAGAGTTCGTGTTGATGGAAAGATGTATGAGCTTGGAGAAGATGCGATTGAATTAGACAAAAAGAAAAAGCACAGTATTGAAATTGTTGTGGACAGACTTGTTATAAAACCTGAGATAAGAAATAGAGCAAATGACTCTATAGAGACTGCACTTAAGTATGGTAATAAGCTTGTTATCATAGATGTTGTCGGAAAAGAAGAGTTATTATTTTCTCAAAATTATGCGTGTCCAGATTGTAATATTAGCATAGAGGAATTGACTCCTAGAATGTTTTCTTTTAATAATCCATTTGGTTCTTGTCCTACTTGTGGTGGTATTGGTAATCTTATGAAAATGGATCCAGATTTAGTTATGCCAGATCACAATTTGACACTTATCAATGGTGGTCTAAAGGGCATGGGATGGAATATTGAAAAGAAAGACAGCATGGGGCTTATGTACATTTATTCACTTGGAAAGCATTATGGTGTAGATGTTACTAAACCTATTAAAGACTTGCCGAAAGATTTTATAAACAAAGTTTTATACGGTACTGGTGATGAAAAGATAGACTTTGTTTATGAAAGTAAGACAGGAACTAGAAAATTTACTTCACCTTTTGAAGGCGTCATAAATACTATGGAAAGAAGATATAAAGAGACTACTTCTAATGGAATGAGAGATTTTTATGAGCATTATATGTCATCAGCAGTTTGTCCTGAATGTAAGGGGGCTAGACTTAGAAAAGAAGCCTTAGCTGTTACTGTTGGGAAGAAAAATATTTATGAACTTACTTCTATGTCTGTTACAGAAATCAAAGAATATCTTTCAAAATTAAAGTTTACTGAAAAAGAAAAGAGGATAGGTGAACAGATTTTTAAAGAGTTAAATGCACGTCTTCAGTTTTTAATAGATGTTGGTTTAGATTATTTGACTCTTTCTAGAAATGCTGGAACCCTTTCTGGTGGCGAGGCTCAAAGAATTAGGCTTGCTACACAGATTGGTTCTGGTCTTATGGGTGTTTTATATATTTTGGACGAGCCAAGTATTGGACTTCACCAAAGAGATAATGAAAAACTTATCGCAACATTAAAAAAGCTTCGTGATATGGGAAATTCACTAATTGTAGTAGAGCATGACGAAGACACTATGTATGCTGCAGATTATATTGTTGATATTGGTCCAGGTGCTGGTGTGCATGGTGGTAATGTTATGGCTACTGGTACAGCTGAGGAGATTAAGAAAAATCCAAATTCTATTACTGGTAAATATCTATCTGGCGAATTAAAGATTCCTGTACCTAAAAAGAGAAGAAAAGGAAATGGTAAGTTTTTAGAGATTGTTAAGGCAAGTGAAAACAATTTAAAAAATGTAAATGTTAAAATTCCACTTGGCGTTATGACTCTTGTTACTGGTGTTTCAGGTTCTGGTAAGTCTTCGCTTATAAATGAAGTATTATATAAAAAACTTGCAGCAGAGTTAAATGGAGCAAATTTGAAGGCAGGTAAATGTGAAAAGATTAAGGGAATTGAAAATTTAGATAAGGTAATCAATATAGATCAGTCGCCTATTGGAAGAACACCTCGTTCAAATCCTGCTACTTACACTGGAGTTTTTGATTTGATAAGAGATATTTTTGCAGAAACTTCTGAAGCTAAACTGAGAGGATATCAAAAGGGAAGATTTAGTTTTAATGTTCCTGGAGGTAGATGCGAAGCTTGTGAGGGCGATGGAGTTATTAAGATTGAAATGCATTTTTTATCTGATGTTTATGTTCCTTGTGATGTTTGTAAAGGAAAAAGATATAATAGGGAAACGTTAGAAGTTAAGTATAAAGGAAAAAATATTTCTGAAGTGCTTGATATGACTGTAGAAGAAGCATTAGATTTTTTCAAGAATGTTCCTAAGATTAAAACTAAATTGCAAACTTTAAATGATGTTGGATTAGGCTATATAAAGCTTGGACAGTCTTCGACTACTTTGTCTGGTGGTGAAGCACAAAGAGTAAAACTTGCAACAGAGCTTTGTAGAAAATCTACTGGTAAGACTTTATATATTTTAGATGAACCAACAACGGGTCTTCATATGGCTGATGTTCATAGACTTATTGAGATATTGGAAAGACTTGTCGAGGGAGGAAATAGTATTGTTATTATTGAGCATAATTTAGACGTTATAAAGACAGCTGATTATATAATAGACTTAGGACCTGAAGGTGGTATTGGTGGAGGAACTGTTATTGCAACTGGCACACCTGAGCAAATAGTAAAAAATGAAGCATCATATACAGGTAAGTTTTTAAAAAAATATTTGAAATAAAAATTGTGGGATGATGAAAAATTTTCATAAATGCTTTAGTTTACAGTAAAAAAGGCACATAATTAGGACACAAAAAGTTCACATAAATAACCTGTGAAACCGTTGGGGCTGTATGTTTGTACGGCGTAAATATATTTTGACATTTTGCACATTTTGTGCTATACTTGGCGTGTACAATAAGAGAGAAAACATGTATGTTTTTTCAAAAGATAAGGGGTGGTTATGAGTGATAGAAAAGAGCAATATTAATGAAGTAAGAAAAAATATAGAAGGTTGTGTTGGCCAAAAAGTACTACTTCGTGGTAGCTTGGGAAGAAATAGAACTTTTGAAAAAGAGGGAATTTTAGACAGTACATATTCAAATCATTTCAATGTAAAACTTGATGGAACTTTAATAAAAGAAAATTTCAGCTATGTAGATGTGCTATCAAATAAGGTTGAATTAGAAATAGCAGATAGCAATGGTACCTACTCTTCTATACTTAATAACGCAAATCCAAATATAACATTATAGTTTATTGTATTAAAATTGACAGATTTAAAATGATGTAAAAACATTTTAAGTCTGTCTATTTTTTGTAATATTTTATATGAGACGTAAATATCTTTTATTAAAAGCTTGTGCATAAAGTATATTTATATAATATACTTTTGCATAAATATTAATGGGAGGTATGTTGATATGTGTGCAGAGACAATTAATGAGACAATTAATGTTTGTAAATATGTTGGAAGTGCCAGAAAGTCTAGTAATGTAGAGGGAGATGTTATTTTACAAGACATAAAGCCAGATATTTTAAGCATTGTTAGGGTAACTAGAGATTTATGTGTAACTCAAAAGAAAGTGGAAGATGGCAAAATAAAGCTTACTGGATACATTGATGTTAGCATTATATACGTAGCGGATGATAATACAAACTCACAAAAAGGTGTTAATTCTAAAATTGATTTTACTGAGGTTTTGGAAATTCCTGGAGTAAATGAGGATTCTATAATTAGATTTAGATACGAAGTTGCTAACATAGAGTACAAGGTTGTAAATGGACGTAAGGTTTTAGTGAGTGTTCCTGTTACATTTGAAACTAGAGCATTTAATAATTGTGATGTCAGCATTATAAAGGGAATTACTGGTGAGAATGATTTGGAGATGTTAAAAACAACTCACAATATGTGTAGTCCAATTTCTCAAAATTCTACAAGTATTGAATTAAATGAGCAAGTAAAGCTAGGCGAAAATAATCCACCAATTGGTGAGATTTTGTGTTGTACTTTTAATATTATCAATAAAGAATATAAATTAAGTTATAACAAGATTTTAGCTAAAGCTGACGCACTAATTAAGATTTGTTACATTGCTGATAACGAGAGGCAGAGTGTACATAGTTTTGAAGCGACTTTGCCGATTATGGGATTTATTGATGTTAATGGAATTAATGAAAACTCAAATATTTCGATTGATTATGAAGTAAAAGAATATTGCATAAAGCCTGTTTATCAAGATATGATCGCTAATTCAATTTCAGTTGAGGCTATGGTTAATATAACTTCGTTTAGTTTTAATATGAACGAAGTCGAGCTCATAACTGATTTTTATACACCATCTGCAGTTATTAAAACTGAAAATCAAAATATGAGTGTTGTGAAAAATGTTATGGACGTAGAAGAAAATATTAATTTATCTCAAACACTTGTAGTACCTGAATTGGATAATACTACAATTTTAGGAATTGATGGTGTTCCTAATATAACTGAAAAAAATGTTTTAAATGATAAAGTTGCTATTCAAGGTAATGTAGATGTTTATGTTTTGTTTATAAAAAATGATAGTAGAATGATTGAAAGCAAGAAGATAGAATTGCCATTTCAGCAAGTTATAAAAGTTGATGGAATAAATACTAATATGAACCCTATCATTAATTTGAAGTTAGATAATATTGAGTATAAGCAAAATGGAGAAAATCAGTTGCAAGTAGATATTAGGATGATTGCAAGTGTTATGGGAGATGAAGAGTCGGAGATAAATAGTATAACAAATTTAGAGATAACTGATGAAATTGTACCAACTCAGCCAAGTCTTATTATATACTACGTTAAAGCTGGTGATACACTTTGGAATATTGCTAAAAGATTTAATAATACAGTATGTAATATAAAGGAGGCAAATGGTCTTAAAGATGACTTGATATATCCTGGTCAAAGGCTTATTATTCCTAGGTTATCTAATAATAAAACTTCAAAAGTTTTAATGTGATATGGAAGAGAAGAGCTACGAAAAATTAAATATAAAAAAGAAAAGGTGGAAATTTAAAATTGTTTTACTTTTTTTACTGTTTTTAGTATTTATTGTTTTAGGTTTTGAAGGTATTACTGTAATGATTAGGCCATCATTAATTGCACTTTGTAATGTAAAATCAAGAAGCTTAGCAAATACTATTTCTGGTAAAGCTGTTCAAGATGTAATGAAGAATATTGGATATTTGGATTTGGTAACTTTAGATAGGGATGAAAATGGTAGTATTTTAGCTCTTAGAGCAAATGTAATTGAGATGAATAGAATATCTTCGGAAATTAGTACATTAATTCAAGACAAATATTCAGAATTAGAGGATATATATATAAAGATTCCTATTGGAAATTTTACTGGCAATGAGCTTTTAGCTGGACGTGGACCGAGGATTGTGGTTAAGATTATGCCTGTTGGAACAGTAAATACAGAATATAAGACGGAATTTATTTCTACAGGTATTAATCAGACTAGGCATAGAGTTTTTCTTGAAATAAAAAGTAAAATGACGATTGTAGCACCTTTTACAAATAAGACTGTTGAGGTTGTGAATAATGTTGATGTTGCTGAAACTGTTTTAATAGGGGATGTTCCAGATACATTCTATAATCTTCAAGGTATAAATGATTTTACTACTGATGATACGATGAATATGATGTAAGAATAAAACTTTTAAAGTGCAATAGTGCACCTTAAGGAGGTAAGATTAAGAACTAGAAAGTAAAAAGAGGTAGTTTTAAATAAAAATCAATTAAGAAAAGAGTGTCATGCCAGAAGTTCTGGTATGACACTCTTTTCTGTATTTTAGCAATCTCTGCCGATGGGATATTCCCCTTGGTAGAAAGTACCTTCCTTATGAATGTAGTTTCCAGTACACGGAACACTCGGTTTTCCCATGATTCCAATTTTTCTAAGATCACCGGGGGTCATTAAGCGAAGTGCTTCCATTCTGGCAGCCAACGTCTCCTTGTTGCAAATCAATTTGTCTGTTTTCATAAGCTCCTCCTTAATTGTAGCTGGTTGGTAGGTAACTCTTGTTTTTACGACATTGATAGTATAGCACACTTTACATAAAATGTCAAATTAAGAAGAAGTGGAATAATATATATTGATTTGTAATAATTTAAGCAAACGAAAACCCTACAGCTGTTTGAAACTGTAGGGTTTGTAATATACGAAATATTATCTCTTTGAGAATTGAGGTGCTTTTCTTGCTTTCTTTAATCCTGGTTTCTTTCTTTCTTTCATTCTTGGGTCTCTTGTTAAGAATCCAGCTGATTTAAGTGCAGCTCTGTTTTCTTCGTTTGCAGCAACTAAAGCTCTAGCAAGACCATGTCTAATAGCTCCTGCTTGACCAGATAAACCGCCACCTTCAACTTTTGCTATCATATCAAATTTACCATTTGTATTTGTAACATCAAATGGATGTTTTGCAATAATTCTTAATACTTCAGTAGGTAAGTACTCATCTAATGTTTTACCATTTACGATTAAATTTCCTTTACCTGGCATAATTCTAACTCTAGCAATAGAGCTTTTTCTTCTACCAGTGCCAAGGAATACAGATGTTTCTTTTTTAGCCATTTATTTTTCCTCCTTAAAAGTTATATACTTCTGGTTTTTGAGCAGTTTGTTCATGCTCATTACCAGCGTATACTCTTAGTTTTGTTAACATTTTTCTTCCAAGGGTATTTTTTGGAAGCATACCTTTTACGGCAAGCATTAATACGTTTGTAGAATCTTTAGCCATCGCATCTTTTGCTGCAATTTCTTTCATGTTACCGATGTAACCAGTATGTCTTCTATATATTTTGTCTTCCATTTTGTTTCCTGTAAGAATCATTTTATCAGTATTGATAACGATTACGTGGTCTCCACAATCCATATGTGTAGAATATGTTGGTTTGTGTTTACCTTTTAATAATTTAGCAACCTCTGCTGCAAGTCTTCCTAGAACTTTACCATCAGCATCGATTACATACCATTTTCTTTCGATTTCGCTAGCTTTAACGCTATGTGTTATATTGTTCATGGTATTATTTAAACCTCCATTCAAATTTTATTTATTATATTAATTTGTTTGGTTTAGAAGCTTTCCGGGTCAACCTCTAAACACTTGCGTGTATATTTTAGTATAAATTGCAGAATTTGTCAATCTTTTTTGAATAAAAATGGGTCAGAACTTAGAAGGAGTTTAGTAACTGTCTTCGGGTTTTCCAGTCAGGCATGATATTTTCTATTAATGCGTAGAATTTAGGGCTGTGGTTGGGTTCGATTAGGTGCGAGACTTCGTGAAGGACCACGTATTCTAGGCAGCTAAAATGGGAGTAGATGAGTTTTTGATTGATTGTTATTTTATTTTTGGCTGGGATGCATGAGCCCCAGCGGCTGGTCATTTCACGGATTGTGAGGTCGGGTTTTTTTAGCTTGTATTTTTTAAATAGTTCTATGTATTTGTCAATTAGTTTGTCGCATAGGTAGTATTCGTATTCTTTAAGCCATGTTTTGAAGAATTTATTTATATATTCATCGTTTTCAAAGTACTTAGATTTTATTTTTATAGTAATGATATTTTCATAAAAAGATACATCATTTGAAATGCTAGGTATAATTTTTATTTGATATTGTTTTCCATTAAAGAAAGTGATGGAGCCGTTTTTTATGGTCTTTTCGATTTTGTTATGTGTTTTGGAGATTACTTTATTTTGTGCTTCTATTAGCCAGTCGGCTTTTTTTGAAATCATTTTTTCTAATTCTTGTTTTGAGACATATCTTGGTGCAGATATGTAGATTTCACCGTTTTCTTTTATTCTAAAATTTACATTTCGTTTCGCTCTTCTGTTTAGTCTGTATTCTATGATTTGTCCGTTATATGAAAATGTTGGCATGGCTTAGTCCTCCTTAGGTTTAAGTATTATCATAATATAAAATGAATGTCAAATTTTAAGGGACTTATTAGAATTTAATTTAAATTGAATTTTCCACCAAAATTGCCATATTTTTTGCATTGATACCCTGTATTTTCGAATTTAAAATTAACTTAAGAGGTGTTTTTATATGAATAGAGAAGTAATGCTAAGGGTTGTATGCTGTTTTTTTGTTTTTGGGTTAATTTGCATGTATGTTCCAAGTGTTAATGGTGCAAGGTTTAATATGTCGTATCTTTATGGAAGTTATGATTACATATCACTTGTGGAACAAACTAATGGGGCTTTAAATGAAGTTTCTCCAAGTTATTTTGATTTAAATAAAGATGGTAGTTTATCTTTAAATGTGGTCGATACTAATTTTGTAAATGCGATGCATCAAAAAGGGATAACTGTAGTGCCTTTTCTTAGTAATCATTGGGATAGGGAAAAGGGTAGGAATGCTTTGAAAAATAAGGAAATTCTTGTAAATCAAATAGTTAATGCAGTAAAGAAATATAATTTAGATGGTGTGAATGTTGATTTAGAAAATTTAACGGAAGCTGATAAAAATGAATATACAAATTTGGTAAAGCTTTTGAAAGAGAGGTTACCTAGCGGAAAAACGGTTGCTGTAGCTGTTGCAGCGAATCCTTATGGTTGGACTAATGGATGGCAGGGGTCTTATGACTATTCAAAGCTTGCTAAATATTCAGATTATTTGATGCTTATGGCTTATGATGAGCATTATGAGGGTGGAGCAAGTGGTGCTGTGGCAGGTATTGAATTTGTGGAACAGTCTATTCAATATGCATTAAAGTATGTTAATAGCGAAAAAATAGTTTTAGGAATACCTTTTTATGGACGATATTGGAAGAACGGAAGTAGTTATGGTGGATATGGAGTTACAATTAATAGAATTGAAAAACTTGTTAGCAAATACACCTCTAAGGTAGTATATGACACGAATACAGAGTCTGTAAAGGCTACGATTACTATAAAAAATGGTGAAATTTGCCCTGTTATTAATGGAAAGGCACTTAGTGCTGGGACATATACTTTTTGGTATGAGAATGAACAAAGTTTAACTAAAAAGTTAGAACTTATTTCTAAATATAATTTAAAGGGAAGTGGCAGTTGGAGTTTGGGGCAAGAAAATGCGAGTACTTGGTCGTATTATAAAAATGTTGTTAATGGTGATACTGATGCTTTTTATGATGTGTCTGAGAGTTATTGGGCAAGAGATGAGATTTATTATGCACGTGATAATGGTTGGGTAGAGGGAAAGTCTGAGAATAAATTTGAACCAGAAATTGGGCTTACTAGAGCTGAGTTTGCTACTATGCTTTGCAGAATTTTGGGTTATTCTACTGAGTCAAATACAAATACATATATAGATGTAAATGGACATTGGGCAAAAGGAGCTATAAGTGCAGTTAGTAAGGCCGGGCTTATGAATGGATATTCGGATGGAAGCTTTATGCCAGATAAAGAAATTACGAGGGAAGAAGTGGTAAAGGTTTTGTATTATCTTTCTAGTGATAGTAAGGTTTTTGAGGGAAAAAGTTTTAGTGATGTTGAAAGTAGCAGGTGGTCTTACAAGTTTATAGAGAAAATGAGTGGCTTGGGAATCGTAAATGGTTATCAAGATGGCTGTTTCAAACCAGAAAATGTAATAAAAAGGTCGGAAATGGTTGTGATTTTGAAGAGAACGTTTGCATAATTTACATAATTGTGCTATAATAAAATCAAACACATTTGTTTAGGAGGGGACATACATGAAAAGAAGAGAGCGGGAAAACAGCAAAGCTAGGAACATCGTTTGGGGCGTCTTGTTGGTACTTGCGACAATAGTCGCAGCAGTGATCGGCTTGGGTGCCATGGACTTCTTCGGGGCTATGGTACACACCGCTATTGCAGCCGCATTCGCGGACGGTACTTCGGTTGTGAACTACGTGGTTGAGAAGAGAGAACAGGTCTACTTCGTGCACACGTTTCTGCGTGCGTTGATTGCAGCAGTGGCCTTCATGCAATTCTGTGACAAACTGCAAAGTAGTTTGCTCAGGAATGTAGTGGCAAGAATCATGGTGTTTGCAATAAGCCTCGAAATGATTGAATTTGCAGCATATGCCGTGGAATTTCTGGGGATTGCGTTTTGGCGCGCAATCACTTCTGGATTTCACGACATAAGAATTCTCAATGTGATAAAGCTGCGCTATCTAGACAGGATTGACCTGATTGCGAGATTAGGTCAGGGATTCCTGGCGGCAAACATTTGGTTCTTGTGGCGGCGTGCACGGGCAAGAAGAGAGCGTGAGGACCGCGAAACACAGGAGAGGCTTGAAGCTGTTCGTCAGACCCGTCAGGCTCGCTAAAGAGCCATGCAGCGAAGAAACCTCGGGGCGATTCATTAGTTTGAATCGCTTTTTTTTATTATCTAATAGTCTAAAATTACTTTAAATCAAGAAAATGTTGTAATATAACGAATTATCACATAATGCGCGTGTCCGTAGTGTTTATAGTACTTCCTTATGCAAATACTCTACATAAGAAAATTGATAAATATAAAAAAGTTTGCTACGGAAGCCTTGTGTTGCAAGGGATTGACACGAAAATGTGTTGAAAAAAGTGCCTAAATATGGTAAAATTATTATGTAGATAAAAATAGAGGTGAGTACAATGAAGAAGTTTGGAGTAAGTATTTTTATTTTAATATTGCTTTTTTCAACTACAACTTTTGCAAGTGGTGACAGGGTGAGTTTGGGTTATATATATAATTCTTATAAGTCTCATACAGAAATTATGGATGATACTAAAGGAAATATTAACACAGTTTCTCCAACATGTTTTGATTTAACTTCTTCTGGACATTTAGAGATAAATAATATTTTTGATCAAGAATTTGTTAATGAAATGCATGAAAGAGGAGTTTTAGTTACACCATTTCTTAGTAATCACTGGGGAAGAAAAAGAGCTCAAAATGCTCTTAGCAAACCAGAAGTTTTGGCAAGCGAAGTTGCAGATGCAGTTGAAAAGTATAACTTAGATGGGGTTAACATAGACTTGGAAAACCTAACGATGAATGATAGGGATAAACTTACTGAGTTTGTAAGAATTTTAAGAGAAAAATTAGGTGATTCTAAAATACTTTCTGTAGCTGTTGCAGCAAATCCAAATAAGCTTAACAAGACATGGGTTGCTGTGTATGATTACGCAGGACTTGCAGAGTTTGCAGATTATTTAGTTTTGATGGCTTACGATGAACATTCTGCTGGCGGAAGTGCTGGACCTGTAGCAAGTATAAATTTTGTAAAGATTTCTATTGAAGTTATATTGGAAGATGTTTCTAGAGATAAAGTTGTTTTAGGTATACCTCTATATGGAAGAATTTGGGAAGAAGGTAAAGAATGCGGCGGTGAAGCTGTAATTATTTCTCAAGTTGAGAAAATAGCTAAGAGATATAAAGCTGTTGGAATTTTCGAGGAGAAGACGGGTACACCTACTATAACAATCGATGTAAAAAATGGCGATAAGAAGGCTTACGTAAATGGTAAGTATCTTGAAGAGGGAAGATATACTATTTGGTATGAAAATGAGATGAGTATTTCTAAAAAATTGAAGTTGATGAATGAATTTGGACTAAGGGGTGCAGCTCTTTGGGCTCTTGACAATGAGCATGAAGATTTTTGGAATTGGTATGAAAAAGGCTTTAATACAAATGAATATGAATCTGAACAAGAAGCTAAGGAGAGAAGCTATTACGAATATGTTGAAATGCTAATAAGTAATGTCGAGCCTCTTAGATTAAGTGATGAAATTGAGATGGATAATACGGAGGTTAAATTTAAAGAGGAAAAGAAGCAAGGATTTAGAAAGATTAATTTTGTACATATTGAAACTGAAAAGGTTCAGATGCCTTTATTACAAGAAAATGATGAGAAAGTAGTTATTGTTAACGAGCATTCTAGAAAGGCTGAAAAAATTTCTAATTATCGTCAGATTAAGAGATTGGAGAAGAAATAATAATTTTAATTTGAAAATAAGGTGAAATTTGTATATAAAAAAATAAGATAAATGCGACTCACCGTTTGATAATACTTTT
>OIEN01000491.1_pt1 | contig 24131 bp, 21 predicted proteins | sample 1581741 | NCBI WGS metagenome assembly OIEN01 (sample SAMN01760944, study PRJEB22395) | human gut metagenome | reverse complement strand
TATAGGACAATCAACAAGTGGTAATATCACAGGAGTATATGATATGAGTGGAGGAGCATGGGAGTATGTCATGGGAAATTATAATAAACAAGCAGGTGATTCAGGATTAACAGTAAGTGGAGTACCAGCAGAACATATAGATATTTATTCAGGAACAAGCGTTGCAGCAAGCCACCTAGGAGATGCAACAGGTGAGACAGCAGGCTGGTATAGTGACTCAGCGATCTTTGTTAATTCTTCTAACCCTTGGTTCCCGCGCGGGGGCTACTTTTTTAGTAATGATGCGGGCGTGTTCAGCTTCGGTGACTACGCGGGTGAAGTCAGCGACCACTTCGGGTTTCGCTCAGTTCTTTCCGTAAAAGAATAATTTAATAACAAAATCAAACAACAACAAAAAACAACCTTTATACTAAGGTTGTTTTTATATCCATAATAATTGGTAATATTATTGGGGTTCTACCTGTTTTTTCGTTTAAATATGGAGCAATACTAGTAATAAGATGATTTTTAAAATCATTATAATTATAACTTTTCTTTTTAAATTCTGTATTAATAATTTCCGTAACTTTTCTCTCTATATTCTTGATTAATTCTTCATTTTCATTTACTACAATAAAACCTCTTGTTGTAATAATTGGTCTAGATAATAATTCCATCTTTTCTGTATTAATATTCATAATAATAGCCAATATACCATTATCACTCATTAATTTTCTATCTTTTATTACAGCACTTCCAACATCACCAATTCTATTTCCATCAACATAAACATCATTAGCAATAACTTTACCACCTTGAAAAACTTTACCATTTTCCATATTTAAAACATCACCATTGCCTAGAATAAATGTTTTTTCTTTTGGTACACCACATAATGTAGCAACATCACAATGTTCTTTTAACATTCTATATTCTCCATGATATGGAGCAAAGTATTCAGGTTTAAATAATCTAATCATTAATTTTAACTCTTCTTGTTGGCCATGTCCTGAAGCATGTACTTCACTCATTGCATTAGTAAATACCTTAACACCTTTTAAATAAAGTTGATTAATGGTCTTAGAAACACTTCCCGCATTACCTGGAATAGGTGAAGAAGAGAATACAACAATATCATTTGGCAATAACTTAATTTGCCTATGACTCCCTGTTGCAATTCTTGATAGAGCGGCGAGAGGTTCCCCTTGACTACCTGTACAAAGCAAACACACCTCACTAGGCTTTAATCTATTTGCTTCCTCTGGTGTAATAATAATACTCTTATCTTTAATATATCCACATTCAATTGCAATTTCAATTGATGTATCCATACTTCTACCAAATAAAGCAACCTTCCTTTTATTCTTTCTACATGTTTCAATAATATGTTTTAATCTATATATATTTGATGCAAATGTTGCAATTATAATACGGTTATTCTGGTATGTTGAGAATATATCATTTAAAGTTTCGTCAACTTTTGATTCACTTAAAGATACTCCAGGAATAGTCGCATTAGTACTATCACTCATAAGTAACTTAACACCTTTTTTTCCTAATTCAGCCATTTTATGAATATTTGACATTGGACCTATTGGTGTTAAATCAAACTTAAAGTCCCCAGTCATAATAATTCTTCCATTCGGCGTATCGATACTTATACCATGTGAATCAGGAATAGAGTGAGTAGTCATAAAAAATTCTATATTAAAATATTTAGTTTTGATTTTTGTACTTTCATCATATATGATAAGATTCTTGTACTTAATATTTCTTTCTTCTAACTTTTTTCTAATTAAAGCTGTTGCTTGCTTTGGAGCGTATATCGCTGGTATTTTAACCATTTGCAATAAGAATGGTATTGAACCAATATGATCTTCATGACCGTGTGTAATTAATAATCCCTTTATTTTATTTTCATTTTGTTTTAAATAAGTAAAATCAGGAATGACATAATCAATTCCAAGTAACTCATCATAAGGAAACATAATTCCAGAATCAACAATAATTATTTCATCATTATGAGTTACAACGTACATATTCTTACCAACTTCACCAAGTCCCCCTAAAGCAAACACCATTGTTTTGTTTATATGTTTCATAATATTAATAACATTTAAGTTATTTTATTTCCTCCTTCTTTCGTTTTTTTTTAATAAAGAATTAATCGTTCTTAATTATACTATATTATTTTAAATTTGGCAAGTATACCTTGACAAAACCAAAAAATCTTCGTAAAATATTTATAGTGAATAATCACTTATTCAAATAAAAAAAGAAAAAAACTATAAAGATATATTTGAGGTGTCCCATGAAAAAATGGAAAATAATAACCCTAATGTTACTATTAACAGGTTGCAGTAAAGTAACCTCAGTTAGCAATGATTACATAAATATTACAAATAACATTATTGACAGTAACAGTAAACTTATAAATACGACATCCATTGGTTATAAATACTACATTCCAAAAGGAGTAACACTGATTAAAGACAATGATTTTAATCAAAAATTTAAAGTCAATAACACATACATGTATTTATATACTGATATAGTTAGTTATTATTATCAAAATGATGATAACTATCAAAACGATGAAGAAAATTTATATTATTACAAACCCATAGAAAATGGGCAAAAGAGTGGTTTTTTAAAAATAAAAAAAGAAAATGATCAATTTCTACTTGAAATTGTCTATAATTATGCTAAAATAGAATTATATAGTAGTAAGTATTATTTAAATCAAAATATCGCTTATGCATCAATTATCTTAGATAGTATTAAGTATAATGATACCGCGATAAAAACATTAATTAATAAGAATTATTTTTCTAGTTATGAGCACAAATACGTGTTAGATAAACCTAAAACAAGTGAAAGTAACTTCTTAGAATATAGTGAAGAATACAATACATACGAAGAAAAAAATGAGTTGCCTGATGACAAGGCAATAAGCAATAAACATTAAAAAGGAGTGGACGAAGTGAGCCTATTAGATAAGTTTAAAAATTTATTTACCGATGAAGAAATAGTCGAAGTTACTAAAGATATTGAAATTGAACCAAAGAAAGAAGCACCAAAATTACCAAAAGTAATGCAGGAGCAAATAGATGAGTTGGAATTAACCAAACAAGTTATTAAACCAAGTAATGATAAAGACGATGACATATTAAGTGATAGAGAATTAATTAAAACCAAAACAAAATTTAATTTCCCTGTATCATTTGATGATGAAATAGTTAGTTCCAATAAAAATGTTTTAAGTTCTAGAGTGGCTAAGAATAGTGGAATTTCTAGTAACCAAACTAGTACTCCTGCAAAAGAAATCAAACCTCTTTATAACATGAGTGCTAAAGAATTAGAAAACACAAGAAAGTTATATAAAGATGAAAAAATTACTAAAATAAGCAAACCAAATGAAAAGAAGTTTACTCGTTCACCAGTAATATCACCAGTATATGGTATCTTAGATAAAAATTACAAAAAAGAAGAGTTACGTTCCAAAGACGAAAATTCATATGAAATACCAAGAGGAAATAGAAAAGTTGATTTTGAATCAGTACATAAAAAAGCTTTTGGTTCACTAGCGGATGATATTAAAGATGGATTACTTTGTGATGACTGTGAGTTAAAAAAAGCATCGCTACAATTTCAAAAACAAGAAAGTGATGATTTACTATATGATATCACCATAGAAAAAGAAAAAGTTGAAGAAAAAGAAAAAAATGAGGATAATTATGAGAACTTTGGTGTATCATATGAAGTAGAGGACTCTGTTAAAGATGTAGAACCAGTTAAGATTGAAGTAGAAGTAGAAAATAAAACATTGGAAGACGATATCATTTCAAATGTAGAAAACGAAATACCAATAGAAGACTGTAACAATAATAAAGTAGTTGCAGAAAAAATAGAAGTAAAAGAAGAAAAAGATAAGAGCAAAGATAATTTAGAACTAACTGATGATTTATTTAATCTAATTGATTCAATGTATCAAGATAAGGAGGAATAATATGACATTGGAAGCATTTTTTACCACGATGTTATATATACTTGGCTCTACTTTACTAATCGTATTAATAATATTAGGTATAAAGTTAATTATTACAATGAATAAAATAGAAAATGTTGTTGATGATATTAATGTAAAAGTAGACAAATTAAATGGCTTATTTAATATTATTGATTATACTACTGATAAATTAGCAATTGTAAGTGATAAGATGGTCGAGGGAGTTAGTTATGTTTTAAAGAAGATGTTCTTTAAAAAAAATAAAAATAAGGAGGAGAAAGATTATGAGTAAAAAAGGATTTGGGAAGTTTCTAGCAGGAGCATCTTTAGGAGCAGGATTAGCCTTATTATTTGCTCCAAAAAAAGGTAGTGAAACAAGACAAGAATTAAAATTAAAACTAGATGAATTATGGATTAAGGCAAAGAATGTCGACACTGACGAAGTAAAAGAAACATTTCAAAAAAAAGTAGATGAAATAAAAAAAGAACTTAGTGATTTAGACAAAGAAAAAGCAATAGACCTTGCTAAGAAAAAAAGTGAAGATTTAAAAAAACAATGTGAAGAATTGCTAAAACTAGCAAAAGAAAAAGGAACTCCTGTATTAGAAGGTGTTGCTAAAGATATTAAAGAAAAAGCAATTGTAGTAACAAAAGAAGTTCTTAAAAAATTAGAAGATTCTAATAAATAAAAAATTATTTAAAACATATAAACTAATAAGGAAAATACTCTTATTAGTTTTTTTAACAAAAAAATCAAAAAAAATGTACAATTTACAAAAAACTGATTGTAATTTTAAAAAAAGTATGATAAAATTAAATAGAATAAAGAGACTTATAAAAAGGAGCGATTAACATGGCATTTAGTAAAATTAAAAAAATTATTAATGGAGAAGATGATAATCTTGATAATAATAGTGATGATGAATACTATAGTGTTGAAAATGTAACTTTACCTTCTAATGGAGGTAAAATGATTTTATTAGAACCACGAGCTTACTCTGAGAGCCAACAAATTGCCGATCACTTAAAAAAGAGAAATACTGTAGTAGTTAACATGAAAAGAGTAACAAGCGACCAAGCTAAAAGAATCGTTGACTTTTTAAGTGGTACAGTGTATGCAATAAGTGGTGATATGCAAAAAATTGGCAATGGTATCTTTTTATGTACCCCTAAAAATATTGATGTAGAAGGTAAAATTACCGAAGATGATATAAAGGGTAAAAAGAACGATGACGAATGGTAGTTTTGTGAGGTGTGCTAATGAAAAAATTTAGTATTGTAGAAAAAGGCTATAATCAAAAAGAAGTAAACGAATTTTTAGATATAGTAATAAATAGATTAGAAAAAGTTGTAGCCGAAAACAACAAATTAAATCTGCAAATAGATGAACTAAAAAAAGAATTAAAAGAAAATGGCAATGCTGAAGAAAGACTTAACAAAGCCATTCTAGCGGTTCAAGAAACCTCAGATCGAATGAAAGAACTTGCTAGAGCTGAAAGCCAAATGATTATTGAAGATGCTAAACGAAATGCCAATTCAATAATTCACGAAGCCTTAGTCAATGCTGAAAAAACAGAATATCAAGCTAATTGCCTAAGAAAAAATATCACCGTTTACAAAAACAGAGTTAAGTCTATCTTAGAATCTCAAATAGAAATAGCCGAAGATTTGGATAAAATTGAGATATAAGTATTGTAATTTAGAAATTAATATGTTATAGTAATAATTGTTTTTAAAACAAGAGCGGAAGACGTAATTAAAAATCTTATTATAAGAGAGCCTAATACTTGGTGCAATTTAGGTAAATAATTTTTAATTAAAATCACTTCTAATGTTTTTAATTGAATTATTAGATTAAATTAGATTAAAACGGTAGTGCGTTATAACTTTAAGAGCATAAATTAATTTTATGAACTAAGGTGGTACCGCGATAATTCGTCCTTATACATGTATAAGGATTTTTTTATTTATAAAAAAGGAGGAAACAATATGTTTAAAGAATTAAAAAAAGGAGAAATATCAAAAATTGAAAGTGAGTATTCTAATTTTTTTATAGAAGATAAAATTTTAGAAAAATCAATTGAAAAAGGTAAAGACTATTTTGTTTTTTATGATGGACCTGCCACGGCAAATGGCATGCCAGGTTTACATCATATGGTTGCTAAATTTTTAAAGGATGCATTTTGTAAATACAAAACAATGCAGGGATTTAAAGTAATAAGAAAAATAGGATGGGATACCCATGGATTACCAGTTGAAGTACAAGTAGAAAAAAAATTAGGATTCACCGATAAAAAAAGTATAGAAAAATTCGGGATTAAAGAATTCAACGAAGAATGTCGCAAGGCAGTATGGGAAAATGAAAAAGCATTTAGTGATCTAACTAAGAAGATGGGACAATTTATTGATTTAGAGCATCCTTATGTTACTTATGATAATAATTATATTGAAACCGAATGGTGGATTTTAAAGAAATTTTTTGATGAAGGACTATTTTATGAAGGACATAAAATATTACCATATTGTCCTAGATGTGGAACAGGATTAGCATCACATGAAGTAGCCCAAGGGTATAAAGAAATATCTGTTGATACAGTAATTGTACCAATGAAGAAGAAGAATGATGATGTTTATTTCTTAGTTTGGACAACAACTCCATGGACCCTAATTGCCAACGTTGCCTTATGTGTTAACCCTGATGAAACATATATAGAAGTATTAAGTCAAGGATATAAATTTGTCGTGGCCAAAAAACTTGCTTCTAAAGTACTTGGCGATGACTTTGAAATATTAAAAGAATATAAAGGAAAAGACTTAGAATATATAGAATATGAACAACTAATTCCAAGCCTAAAAGTAGATAAAAAAGCATTCTATATAACTTGTGATAATTATGTTACCATGGAAGATGGTACTGGTATCGTACATTTAGCCCCAGCCTTTGGTCAAGATGACTATAACGTAGGAAAAAAATATGATTTACCATATTTAAATCCAGTTGATGATACAGGAAAATATATTGAAGGATTATGGGAAGGAAGAAACGTCTTTGAAGTAGATATTGATGTTATCAAATACTTAAAAGAAAATGATAAACTATTTAAAAAAATAAAAATGATACATAATTATCCACATTGTTGGAGATGTGATAGCCCATTACTATACTATTCTAAACCATCATTCTATTTAGAAATAACTAAAATAAAAGATAAAATAATAGAAGAAAATAAAAAAGTAAAATGGTATCCTGATTACGTTGGAGAAAAAAGATTTGGTAATTGGTTAACCAACTTAAATGACTGGGCTATATCAAGAAACAGATATTGGGGAACACCACTTCCTTTATGGAGATGTGAATGTGGTCATAATATCATGATAGGATCTAGAAAAGAACTCATTGAAAAATCAATTGAAAAAGTAAGTGAAACCATTGATTTACATCGACCTTATGTTGATGATATCCATATCAAATGTCCTAAATGTGGTAAGATTATGAATAGGGTAACCGATGTAATTGATTGTTGGTTTGATTCAGGAGCAATGCCATTTGCCCAATATCATTACCCATTTGAAAACATCGAAACCTTCAACAATCAATTTCCAGCGGATTTCATCGCGGAAGGAATTGATCAAACAAGAGGATGGTTTTATTCATTACTAGTAATATCTACCTTTGTAAAAGGATGTTCTCCATATAAAAACGTTTTAGTAAACGAATTATTACTTGATAAAAATGGTCAGAAAATGCATAAAAGTAAAGGTAATGCCATTGAACCATTTTCCACAATAAAAAAATATGGAGCCGATACCGTAAGATTCTATTTACCTTATGTCTCACCGGTATGGACACCATTAAAATTCGACGAAGCAGGACTAAAAGAAGTATATTCTAAATTTTTTAATCCTCTAAAAAACACTTATACCTTCTTTCAAATGTATGCTAATATTGACAACATTGATCCAAGAAACTTCAAAGTAAATTATAATGATTTAGAAGAAATAGATAAATGGTTACTATCTAAATATAACAACTTAATTAAAGATGTAACAAATGCTTATGAAGAATATGATTTAAACAAAGTAGTAAAAAATATAACTGATTTTGTCAGTGAAGATTTATCTAATTGGTATATTAGAAGAAATAGACAAAGATTTTGGAAAAGTGCTTTAGATAATTCCAAAAAAGGAGTATATCAAGTAACATATGAAGTATTAATAGGCATAACAAAGTTAGTCGCACCTATTGTACCATTCATAAGTGAAGAAATATATCAAAATCTAACAGATAAAGAATCAGTCCACCTAAGTGATTTTCCTAAATGCAATGAAGAACTAATTAATATCGAATTAGAAAATAAAATGGAATTAGTTAGAAATTTAATATCACTAGGAAGAAACGTAAGAGAAGAAACTAAAATAAAAGTAAGACAACCATTAAGTGAAGTTATCTTAGATGGTAAAAACGAAAATATCCTTAGTGATGTAGTTAATCTAATAAAAGAAGAATTAAATGTAAAAAATGTATTATTTGTTAAAAATATAACTGATTACATGAACTTATCTGTAAAACCTAATTTCAAAAATGCTGGTAGTATATTTGGTTCTAAAATTAAAGACTTTTCTAATTATCTGTCCAATTTAAGTGAGAAAGAAATTATATCTATCCAAAATGGAGAATCCAAATATTTTGAAGATATCCTTATCAATAATGATTTAATTGATGTTAGAATAAGTGCTAAAGAAGGATTCAATGTTGCATCAATAAATAATAATTTTATTATTTTAAATACTACAATAACTGAAGATTTATTAAATGAAGGACTTGCTAGAGAAGTAGTAAGCAAAGTACAAAACCTAAGAAAAACATTAGGCTTTGATGTTGAAAATAGAATAAATATATACTATGATGCTAGTTTAGAATTTGATAAACATATTAAAGATTATATACCTTATATTAAAGATGAAACCTTATGTGTTAACTTAATAAAAGAAACTTTAGACACTGAAACTATTAAAATAAATGACTATGATGTTAAATTTAGATTAGAAAAGAATAATTAGTTTCTTTTCTTTTTTTTTGCTTTTGCTATTGCCTTTTAGTTCTTAAGAAAACACATAAAAAAAATATTATTCTTGAATATTATTAAATAATATTATATAATTAGTTGTAGGAATAAGGTTGATTTTATGAATATAATGTATCGAATGGTTAAATGTATAGGTTATCCTATCTTTAAATTATTATATAGACCTAAAGTAATAGGTAAAGAGAATATACCCAATAGGGGTCCCGTCGTTCTAGCGGGAAATCATACTAGTAATTTTGACTGTGCCACTTTAATATGTTCTAACAAAAGAATAATACATTTTCTTGGTAAGAAAGAATTATTTAATAAAGGAATTGGCAATTGGTTTTTTACTTCTATGGGTACTATACCAGTAGATAGAAGTCGTAAAAATCCTAATGCTATTAATGAAGCACTTAAGGTACTTAATAATAAACAAATAATTGGTATATTTCCTGAAGGTACAACTAGAAAAAATAAAGGAGAAATACTTCCCTTTAAATTTGGAGCGGTTTCTCTTGCTAAAAAGAGTAATGCTTTGATCGTACCATTTTCTATTACAGGTGAGTATAAAATATTTGGAAATAACCTAGTGATTAGATATGGCAAGGCATATAAAATAAAAGATGATGATTTAGCTAAAGAAAATGAATTATTAAGAAATAAAGTAATAAAATTAATTGGAGTAAGCGGTGAATATAATGAGCAAAAATAGAAGAGATGCAAAATTAATTAAACAAGATAATGGAATATTTAATTTAATATATTATCTTAAACCTAAAAGGGCTTATGCTGAAGTATACATTAACAAAAAGTTTGATGTTACTAATCTTGTTAAATATATGGAAAAATTAAAAGAAGAAGATAGTAGTTACACATATTTTCATTTATTTACAACAGCCATTAGCAAGTTAGTATATGCAAGACCTTATTTAAATAGATTTATTATTGCCGGTCGCATGTATGAAAGAGAAGAAGTTACTTTATCATTCGTTGTCAAAACGACATTCAATGATTCAGTCGAAGAATTAATGACCGTTATTCCTGTATCAAAAGAAGACAATTTAGCCATGGTCAAGGATAAAATACTTTCTAGTGTCAACAAAATGAGAAGTAATAATAGCCATGATAAAACCAATGACACCATTAACAAAGTAGGCAAATTACCTAGATTTCTAAGATTTATTATCATGGAAATTTTTAAATTCATGGATAGTCATGATATGTTACCTGATAGTTTAACTAAAGATGATATTTATCATGCTTCCGTTCTAGTATCCAATTTAGGAAGCATTAAATGTGGTGCAATATATCATAACTTAACTGATTTTGGTACTAACAGCCTCATTATAACAATTGGTGATATTCACAAAGAAGTAATCGTTAATGATAAAGGAAAAAGTGAAATAAGGGACATATGCGAGTTTGGAATTACTATTGACGAAAGAATAGCGGATGGATTTTATTTAGCCTCTTCAGCCATCATGCTCCAAGAATACTTTGATAATCCAGAAATACTAAAGGAGAATATTTATGAAAAATGTACTAGATAAGATAGAAATGATTTTTAAAAAGAAGAAAGAAGTTAGACAACCATGGTATGATTTCTATGGAAAACAAACACCTCATTTGGATTATCCTGACTATTCTATGTATGAATTAATTCACCAAACAGCCCTAAAATATCCTAATTATATAGCTATAGAATACTATAAAAACAAAGCCACTTATAAAGAATTCATGAGATTAATTGATAAATATGCTAAATCCTTAAAAGCATTAGGAGTACAAACTGGGGATGTTATTACCATCTGTATGCCTAACACACCATCTTCTATTTATATGTTTTATGCTATTAATAAAATCGGAGCCATAGCTAATATGGTTCATCCCATGTCTAGTGAAAAAGAAATTGAATTATATTTAAATATGACAAAAAGTAAATATATATTAATAATAGATGCAGTCTATAAAAAAATAGACAATGTCGTAAAAAACACTAATGTAGAAAAAATAATTATTAGTTTTCCAAATGATGACATGAAAGTTGTAATGTCTAGTTTATATTGGTTTATGAAGGGAAGAAAGAACAAAGTTAAAACTAATGATAATACTATTACTTTAAAACAATTTCTTGATTTAGGAATTAATTATAAAGAAGAAACTTATGTTGAAAGAAAGGGAAGCGATGTTGCCGTTATCCTTTACAGTGGAGGCACCACCGGTGAACCAAAAGGTATCATGTTATCCAATTTGAACTTTAATGCCGTAGCATATCAGGCTGAATTTATGTGTGATCCTGCTAGTGCTGGAGATTCTATTCTATCAATAATGCCTATTTTTCATGCCTTTGGACTTGGCGTATGTGTACATACCATTCTATATATTGGCATGAAATGTATTTTAATACCAAGTTTCAGTCCCAAAAAGTTTGGAAGCATGATTAAATATTATCGCCCTAACTTTCTCGTAGGAGTTCCAACCCTATTCGAAGCTCTTTTAAAAACTAAAAGAATGGGCAAAAAAGATTTGTCATCCTTAACTTGTATCATATCAGGTGGAGATAGTTTAAGTCCATCCCTAAAGAAAAAAGTAGATGAATATTTAAATGAACATGGCTGTAAAACAAAAGTAAGAGAAGGTTATGGTCTAACCGAAAGTACTGGACCAAGTTGCCTTTGTCCATCACTATTTTATAAAGAAGGTACTATTGGTATTCCATTTCCAGATACCATTTATAAAATCATTAGAGTAGGAACTCATGACGAAGCGGACATCCTAGAAGATGGCGAAATATGCATAAGTGGGCCAACAATTATGCTTGGTTACCTAAATGACGAAAAAGAAACAATGAATGCTATTAGAATGCATGAAGACGGCAAATATTATCTTCACACAGGAGATATTGGTTGCATGGATAAAGATGGCTTTATTTTCTTTAAATATAGACTCAAAAGAATGATAGTATCATCTGGTTACAACATATACCCATCTTACATCGAAAATGTCATTGATGCTCATCCTGCTGTTTTAACATCCACCGTAATTGGAATAGACCATCCATACAAAGTACAAGTTGCCAAAGCCTACATTGTCTTAAAAGAAGGATATAAACCAACTCATGAAATAAAGAAAAGCATCAAAGAACATTGCATAAAAAATCTAGCCAAATATTCAATACCATACGAATTTGAGTATCGTGATAACTTACCAAGAACAAAAGTAGGAAAAGTTGATTATAATAATTTATTAGAAGAAGAAAAAAATAAGAACAGGAGGTAGTTTTATTGAAATTCAAAGACATATTCAAAATAAGAAAAAAAGAAAAAGAAATGTCATGGTATAAAACCTATGATAAAGAAAACATCAAAAGACACATAGACATACCTGACATATCTATGTTTGGATTATTAAACAAAACAGCAATTAAGTACCCAACTTACATTGCTTATAATTATTATGGTAAAGAAAAAACATACCATGAATTTGTATTTAGCATTAGAAAATGTGCTAGAGCGTTCAAAACTCTAGGCATAAATAAAGGAGACATCGTTACCATCTGTATGCCCAATACTCCAGAAGCATTAATTAGTTTTTATGCTGTTAACTTAATCGGGGCTATTGCCAATATGGTTCATCCCTTATCTAGTGAAGGAGAAATTAAAACATATTTACAAATGACAAAAAGCAAGACCATTGTTGCAGTGGACTTCACATGGGATAAAATTAATAAAATCATAAACGAAACTGATCTTAAAACCATTATTCTAGCATCCGTCGATATCTCCATGAACAAAATTACCCAAATTGGTTACTTTCTAACCAAAGGAATGAAAATTAAAAAAGTCAAAGACAATGACAAAGTCATGTACTGGTCAAAATTCTATGAACTAAGCAATAACTATCATGAAAAACTATGTGATAACAACAAAGGTAACACTCCTGCTGTTATCCTTTACAGTGGGGGTACTACAGGAACTCCAAAAGGAATAATCTTATCTAACATGAACCTAAATGCCTTAGTATTAGAAGACCTAGAAGTTTGCAAGAAATTAGGACCTCAAGTCTCTATTCTATCAATAATGCCAATTTTCCATGGTTTTGGACTTGGATGCTGTGTCCATGCTTGCTTTGTCGCAGGTGGTAAAAGCATATTATTGCCAACATTTTCTCCAAAAACATTTGACAACTTAGTAATAAAATATAAACCGAACATTATCGCGGGCGTTCCAACTCTTTTTGAAACATTGATAAACAGTAAAAAACTAAGCAACAAAGACTTATCATATTTAACTTGCCTAATTTCTGGAGGAGATAGCCTCAGCTCTTCTCTAAAACATAAAATAGATGATTTCTTAAAAAGCCATGGTTCCAATACCATAATTAGACCAGCCTATGGCCTAACTGAAGCAACCGCTGGAGTTTGCATGACACCCGTTAATGAAAGCAGAGATAATTCCATCGGTGTACCAGTACCAGATACTTATATCAAAATCGTGGTTCCAAACACTCACACTGAAGTTGCAACAGGTGAAGAAGGAGAAATATGTATAAATGGACCAACTGTTATGATGGGATATTTAAATAATCCTAAAGAAACTGCTCAAGCCTTACAATACCACGAAGAAGATAAAAAAGTTTGGCTTCATACAGGAGATTTAGGATATGTAGATAAAGATGGCTTCGTTTACTTCAAACAAAGATTAAAAAGAATGATAGTATCATCAGGATATAACATATATCCATCATACATTGAAGAAGTAATAGAAAAGCATCCTAATGTCCTAACATCCACCGTAATTGGAATAGACCATCCACACAAAGTGCAAGTAGCCAAAGCATATATTGTCTTAAAAGATGGAATTAAACCCACAAGCGAAATAAAGAAAAGCATCAAAGAACACTGTGAAAAAAACATTGCCAAGTATGCCATGCCATATGTCTTTGAATATAGAAGTGATTTACCTAGAACAAAATTAGGAAAAGTCAATTATCAAGCCTTAGAAAGCGAGAATAATATAAAGAAGTAGGTGTATTATGAAGGAATTACTTAACAAACTAAACAAAGAAATAAAAAATAATTTAAATGATTTAAAACATAAAGAAACAATAATCAAACAAATTCCCAATTTACTAACTTTTTCTAGACTTATAGCCCCTTTAATCATAATACCATTAATTATATTAAATCATTATTATACAGCAATGGTTGTTACCATATGCTTTGCCTTAACCGATTTAATAGATGGAAGAATTGCTAGAAAATATAATGTAGTAAGCGAATTTGGTAGACAACTAGATCCTGTCTGTGATAAAGTGTTTGTCGGGGGAATTATTATTCCATTAGTATTTAAAAATAAATTATTAATAATATCTTTAATACTTGAACTATTAGTATCTATCTTAACCATATATAGCAAAAGTAAAAATGGAAATCCCAAAACTAATTTCCTAGGTAAAATTAAAACCACCTTATTATATATATTAATTGCATGTACTTATTTAACCTTATTTAAAAACATAAACAACACAGTATATTTTATCATCTATATAATTACACTAATCATTCAAATAATATCCTTAATAGTATATACAAATAATTTTCTAAAAGAGGTGAAACATGGATAACATTGAATATCAAAAAAAGACACGTGGCTATAAAAGACTAAAACCAGTTATGAAATTTCTATTTAATAGTTATTTTAAACCAAAAGTAATAGGAATAGAAAACATTCCCAAACAAGGTGCTTTTATCCTATGTGGTAATCATACCAACGTCCATGACCAATTTCCTATCATGATAAATACCGATAGAGTAATACATTACATGGCCAAAAAAGAATATTTTGATTCCAAAATGGGATGGTTCTTTAGATATGTTTCCCAAATACCAGTTGATAGGGGATCAGATACCAGTACTGCCAAAAGTGAAGCCATAGAATTACTAAATGATGGTCATGCTATAGGAATATTTCCTGAAGGAACTAGAAATAGAATTTGTTATAAAAAAGATAAAATAAAAGAAATAGCTAATATTTTAAATATTGATAGTAAAGCATATAAAAAAATAGCATATGATAAACAAATAAAATTATCTCAAATAGAAATAATAAAAAAATTAAAAGAACAAGAAATAATAAATAAAAATAAATACCTAGAATTATTAATGAATCCCAGTAAATTAAAAGACATACTTAGCAAAGAAAAATATAATGATAGCTTATTACTTCCCTTTAAATTTGGAGCAGTCTCTTTAGCAAGTAAGACCAATTCCTACATAGTACCTTTTGCGGTTTTAGGTCACTATAAAAGAAAATATAAAGATTTAGTCATAAAAATAGGAAAACCATTCAAAGTTAGTGATGATTTAGAAAAAGAAAACAAAGTATTAAGAAATAAAATATTAAATCTATTACTAGAAGAAAAATAATAGAAAACACTAGAAAAAAAAGTATTTATTTGATATAATAGGTGTAGTTGGAGGAATTATTATGAAAAAGATATTTAATGTAATTATAATATGTATGTGTTTATTCTTTATAACAGGATGTGGTAAAGAAAAAGAACCTGAAAAGACAGAATTCACTATGGGAGATACAATAAGTATTAAGAATTTTGATATTACTTTTGTTAATTATTCTTTAAGAGCCCCAGTAAGTGAAAGAGAAGAATATAATACTTTAGTATTTTTAGAAGTCAATGTTAAAAACACCTCAAAAAGTGGTGCTAAGTTTAAATCAGGTGCCTATAACGTATATGGTCCAAATAACTTAAGATTAGATAAAATTACTAGTTCAAAATATGAATCAGTAGTATCTAATTTAGGTAACATTAGAGCAGATGGTACAACCACAGGACATTTTGTTTTTCCTTACATTGGCACTGGTGAATATTACTTAGAATTTATTAATAAGAATAAAAAAAGAATTACAGTAGAATTTACTATATATGAAGAAGAGTAATCTTCTTTTTTTAGTTTTATAATTAACTAATAATTTACTTGCATTATATAGATAACATTAATTATAATATTTGACATTTACCAATGTAAATAAACAAAAGTATAAGAATGTATTGCTTTATATAAATAAATATGATAATATTTAAATGTAGAGAGTAATCTACATAATCATAATAAAAAAAAGAAAGGAGAAAAATTATTATGAAAAGAAAAATGCTTGTTATTGTTGCAATGATAGCTATGATATTTTCATTGTCTGTAGTAAGTGCAAAAGAGGTAGAAGTTAATGATGCAGCAACATTATTAGCGGCATTTAAAACTGCTGAATCAGGTGATGTTGTAAAATTAATAGATAATATCACATATGCTGGCTCTGGTATTATGGTAGAAGGTAAGAAAACAGTAACACTTGATATGAATGGCTTTAATATTACGATTGATCCAACCATAAACGAAAAAGATGAACAAGGACAATATCGTTCTATTACAGTAAACGATAGCACCCTAATCATTAAAGGGAAAGGTACGATTACCCACGAAACACACTCTGCAATAAATGTCTGGGGTAAAGAAACAGAAGATGCTGAATTTGCATCAAAACTTGTTGTAGAAAAAGATGTTACCCTAAAAGGAAAACAAGGAATTGCAATTTTTTGGGACACTAAAATGGGAGCGCATGGAGTAACTGTAGATTTTGGTGGTAAAATAGAAGCAACTGTTCATGGTATCACTATTCAAGGCATAATTAAAAATGCCGAAGGAGCTCCAGTAATTAATATTTTAGATGGAGCAGTTATTAATTCTGAACAAACTGGTTTATATGCAGCGGGAAATGGAACATGGAATATTGGCAATGCAAATATTACAGGTAAAGAATCAGCTATTGGTATTAAATCAGGTAAAGTAATTATTAATGGAGGTACATTTACTTGTACTGGTGAATCACAAATGCCAACAGAAGGATATTCAAATGGTATTAATGCTTCTGGAGCAGCAATACAATTAGAATCTAATAAAGATTACTATGGTAATGTTGAATTAATCATTAAAGACGGAACATTTACAAGTAAAAATGCTGTTAGTATTTATGAATATTTAGCTAAAAATATTAAAAAAACCAATGTTAATAAAATTGAAATTCTAGGTGGTAAATTTGTTTCTGCAAGAGGCAATAATAACTTCTTATTATCTGAAGAACTAGATTATAAAGGAGTAGTAGAAGTATCAGGTGGAACTTTTAGTGCTAATCCTGTTTCTTATTTAAAACCAGCACATAAAGTTACATTTAGTGAAGAAAAATATGTTGTAAGTCCAATAAATGTTGTAGAAGGAGCATTTATTATTAGTGGAACAATTGCTAATGGTAATAATGCTAAGGTTCAATTAATTCAAGGTGGTAATGTTTTAAAGGTTGTTACTGCTGATGACGAAGGTAAATATGAATTTACTAAAGTAGAAAAAGGAAAATACAATATTGTATTTATAAATGGTAATAATTCAACTACTAAATTAGTAGAAGTATTAGATAAAAATTTAAAAGTTGATGCTGAAATTAAAACTGGAAGTGTTACTGTTCTAGTTGGAAAGGATACTCCAAATGTATTAGTAGATGGATTAGATAAAATAGATGGACAAATAGAAGTAATTGTTCAAAAAGAAGAGAAATTAGAGAATAATGAAGCTCAAAATAAGATACTTGCTGAAACAAAAAATAAAGAGATGTTATTCTTAAATATAGGAATAAAAAATAATGGACAAACACTATCTAATACTGATAATGTATTACATTTTATTATTTCATTTGATGCTTTAAATAAAGAAAAAATAGAATTATATCGTTATCATGGTCAAGAAGTAAATAAATTTACTAAATTAGATAAGATGCCTACTGAATTAAAGGATCAAACATTCTATATAGATGAAGCTAATAAAGAATTACATATTTTTACTGATAAATTCTCTACTTATGGAATAACTTATAATAATGTAGAAGTAATAAATAATCCAGTCGTAGAAAATCCAAAAACATTTGATGCGACATTTGGTTATATATTATTAACACTTATCAGTGTACTTGCAATTGCATCAATTACGATTTATAGAAAAAAAGTATCAGTTAGATAGTAAAAATTAAAGGAAGAAAACTTCCTTTTTTTTCTTTAATCTGCTATAATATTACTCACAAGGAAGTGATTTTAGTGAAAGTAGCAATATGCAGTTTAGGTTGCAAAGTTAATATTTATGAAAGCGAATACGTTATATCAAAATTAAAAGAAAATGGTTACGAAATAGTACCATTTAATTCTCTCGCAGACATTTATATCATAAACACCTGCACAGTTACAAATACGGCGGATAATAAAAGTGAAAAAATGATTAGACAAGCAAGAAAAAATAAAGATGCCATTGTAGTAGTTATGGGGTGTCATTCTCAAATAAAAGGAAATAGCATTGACGCTGATATCATAATTGGTAACAAAGATAAAAGTAAAATAGTAGAATTATTAGAAGAATATATAAAAAATAAAAAAGAAATAAAAAAAATATACGATTTAACCAACGAATCATTCGAGGATATGGAGATTAATGATTTTAATTCTCATACAAGAGCATTTGTTAAAATACAGGATGGATGTGATGCCTTCTGTGCATATTGCATTATTCCCTACAGTCGTGGAAACATAAGAAGTAAAAATGAAAATTTAGTTATTGAAGAAGTAACAAACCTAGTTAACCGTGGTTATAAAGAAATAGTCTTAACAGGTATTCATACAGGTAAATATGGTCGTGATATTAATACTAATTTAGAAAACCTTCTCAAAAAATTAATAAAAATACCTAATTTATATCGCTTAAGAATATCTTCAATTGAAATAAATGAGATTACTAATGGAATAATTGAAATAATGAAAAATAGTAATATTATTGCCCATCATTTACATATTCCACTTCAAAGTGGAAGTGATAAAATACTCAAACTAATGGAAAGAAAATATGATACCAAGTATTTTCTTGATAGAATAAACTATATTAGAAAAAACATTTTAGACATTTCTATTACTACCGATTTAATTGTAGGTTTTCCTTATGAAGATGACAATCTATTTAATGAAACAATTAACTTCTTAAACAAAATTAAATTCAGTAAAATACATGTATTTCCTTATTCTAAAAGAGAAGGAACAAAAGCCTGTACCATGGACAACCAAGTATCTCAAGAAATTAAAAAAATACGTACTAGAAAAGTAATTGAGTTATCCAATGATAATGAATTAGAATTTTATAAAAGCATGTTAAACAAAGAAGAAGAAATTATTACCGAAAGTTATAAAAATGGTTATACCAAGGGATTTACTAGTAATTATATACTTGTCCATATCAAAGGCAAATATGATACTAACAAGATTATAAAAGTTAAAATAGATAAAGTAGTAGATAAAAACACAGTCATTGCAAAATTAGTATAAAGCGAGTAATATTGTCATATAGAAGTAAGTATTACTTGCCTTTTTTCGTTTTTTTTGCTAAAATTAGTTTCAGGATGTGATAATATGGCACTTGGTTTTAATCGCAACAGAGACACACTTGATATATTCAATGATCGCTGGAAAGCTAATCATAATACTAAACAAGTAAGTGATTATAAAGAAGCAATGAACAGAATTAATAACAAAATGTTTGGTAGTTACACTAATTTTAATAACAAAAAAGAAACAAAAGAAGATAAAGTAAATAACTTAAATAGACAAATACAAGGTAATAAAGAAATAAATAGAAACAACAAAATAAACTCCATAATAAATAATTTTAGGAAGTAAGATATGGTTGATTTATATAAATATGAAAAAGAACTATATAGTCGTAACATCTCTCTCATTGGAGGTGTTGACGAAGTAGGAAGAGGCCCTCTAGTAGGCCCAGTCGTAGCCTCTTGCGTTGTATTACCCAAAGATTTTGTTTTAGAAGGATTAACTGATTCAAAAAAATTAAGTGAGAAAAAAAGAGAAATATATTATGATTACATTATGAACCATGCTGTTGCAATAGGAATTGGAATAATAGACAAAGACATAATTGATAAAATAAATATCTATGAAGCCACCAAACTAGCAATGAAAGAAGCAATAGAAAATGTAAGAAAACAAATAAAATTAGAACATGTTCTAGTGGATGCCATGCCCCTAGAATTAGATATACCAGTAACATCAATCATCAAAGGCGATGCTTTAAGTATTAGTATCGCTGCGGCTTCAGTCATTGCCAAAGTAACTAGAGATAGAATGCTATATGAATTAGACAAAAAATATCCAATGTATGACTTTAAAAACAACAAAGGTTATCCCACAAAAAAACACATCAAAGCCATCGAAGAATATGGCATCATCAATGAACACCGAAGAAGCTACGGACCAGTTAAAGATTATATTACCAAACATAACAAAAACAACCAAGGCTTCACACTGATTGAATTACTAATTGTTATCTCAATATTAGGCATGCTTGCCATTTTGCTCGTACCCAACGTAAGTAGTTTAATTGATAAAAGCAAAGAAGAAAACCTTAATAAAATAAAAAATAGCATTATACTATCAAGTAAAAACTATGCTACTGATAACATGACCACTTTATTTAAAACCTGCCATGACAAAGCAACAATTACCATAAATGATTTAATAAATGAAGACTACTTAAAAGGCTCCTTAAAAACTCCTAAAACAAAAGAAGATATCAGTTTAGATAAAGAAATTGAATTAGAGTATAACTGTGAAACAAAAAAAATAAATGTAAATATAGTATTAGAATAGGGTGAAAACATGAAATCAAATTATGATGAAAGTTCAATTAAAATATTAGAAGGCCTTGAGGCCGTTAGAAAAAGACCTGGTATGTACATTGGTTCCACCGACAAAAGAGGCTTACACCATCTAGTCTGGGAAATCGTTGACAATGCTGTAGACGAAGCACTAAATGGATATGGAAACAGCATAAAAATAATCATGCACAAAGATGGTTCTGTCAGTGTTACCGATAAAGGTAGAGGAATCCCTGTAGGAATGCATGCTTCAGGAAAAAGTACACCCGAAGTAATATATACAGTACTCCATGCCGGTGGTAAATTTAGTGATGGCGGATACAAAGTAAGCGGAGGTTTGCATGGCGTTGGAGCATCAGTTGTTAATGCATTAAGTAGTAAAATGGAAGTAATAACTAAAAAAGATGGGGGAGAATACTATATTGCCTTTGAAAACGGAGGTAAAGTAAGCAAACCACTAAGAAAAATAGGAGAAGCCAGAGGCACAGGAACAACCGTAAGATTTTGGCCTGATCCCACAATATTCCAAACTACTAGTTTCAGTTTCTCAACAATATGTGAAAGAATGCAAGAATGTGCTTTCTTAATAAATGGCCTCATTATTGAAATAATAGATGAAATTAACGATAGAGAAGAAAAATATGTCTATGAAAATGGATTATCAGCATTTTGTGATTACCTAAACGAAGGGAAAGATGCTTTACATAAAGTACTATGCTTTTCTAGCACCAAAGACAAAGTCAAAGTTGATGTAGCCTTACAATATACCGATAGTTATGCTGAAAATATCATCAGTTTCGTCAATAACGTAAAAACCACTGACGGAGGCACCCATGAAGTAGGATTCAAATCTGCGATTACCAAAGTAATAAACGACTATGCCAAAGAAAATAACTTCCTAAAAAACAAAGATAAAACATTTGAAGGCAGTGATGTAAGAGAAGGCCTAACAGCAATTATAAGCGTCCAAATACCAGAAGACTTATTACAGTTTGAAGGACAAACAAAAGCCAAACTAGGAACCCCAATAGCAAGGAGCATAGTAGAATCCATTACAGTAGAAAAACTAAAATATTTCCTAGAAGAAAACAAAAGCATCGCCACTAAAATAATATCTAAAGCATTAAAAGGCAAAGAAGCAAGAGAAGCGGCCAGAAAAGCAAGAGAAGAAACAAGAAAAGGTAAAGACAATAAAAAAATAGAAAAAATATTAAGTGGTAAACTAACCCCAGCTCAAGGCAAAGACAAAAGCAAAAACGAATTATTTATAGTCGAAGGTGATTCAGCGGGAGGCTCAGCCAAACAAGGAAGAGATCGCAAATATCAAGCAGTATTACCATTAAGAGGAAAAGTAATTAACACCGAGAAAGCTAAACTAGAAGACATCTTCAAAAATGAAGAAATAAATACCCTAATTCATACTATTGGAGCTGGAATTGGTAATGAATTTAATGTAAAAGATAGTAACTACGATAAAGTAATTATTATGACCGATGCTGATGAGGATGGAGCCCATATTCAATGCTTATTACTCACATTCTTCTATAGATATATGAAACCACTTATTGAAAATGGACATCTATATATAGCAATGCCCCCATTATACAAAGTCGAAGAAAACAAGAAAAAAGTTACCTATGTATATCCTGGAGAAGACCTAAGAAAAGTTGTTTCCAACATGAAAAATTATACTATTCAAAGATATAAAGGACTAGGTGAAATGAACTTTACCCAACTATGGGAAACAACAATGGATCCTGATAACAGAATGCTTGTTAAAGTAGGCATTACTGATGCCGCCTTAGCGGAAAAAAGAGTAAGTGTCTTAATGGGCGATGCAGTAGAACCAAGAAAGCTTTGGATAGAAGAAAATGTTGAGTTCTCACTAGAAGATAGTTATAAAATAAAATAATTTATAAGGAGTTTTATATGACAATACAAGAATTTATTAATAAAAAGAATAGATATAAGGTTGATTATAATTATCAAAGACCCGTTGATGTTTGGTCTAATCAAGATAATCAATGTTTTATAGATACTATTTTAAGAGAAGAACCTATTCCAATGTTTTTCTTTAATGCGAAGACTGATGAAAATGGCGATACTGTATTTTATATAGTAGACGGGCAACAAAGATTAAATTGTATTAGGAAATTTTATGATAATAAGATTAAGTTAAGTAGTAAGTTTTCAGGTGAGAAATTAGATGGTTGTACTTTTAATGGAGATAAATGTATTCCTGAGGAATTACAAGATAAATTTTTAGGGTATGATCTTAAGGTTCATATTGTACCAGATTATGATGATGAAAGGGTTAGAATGATTTTTTCTAGGTTACAAAGAGGTAAACCTTTAAATTTAGGTGAAAGATTAAATGCTTTACCAGGAGATATTGTTCTTACAATGAGAAAACTATCTAAGCATAAGTTTGTTGACGAAGTTATTTCCATTAATAAAAATAGATATAATACTTATCCAATCGTGGCTAAAATGATGTATTTTGAGCAGTTTGGAACTAAAGAATCTTCTACTGAGTATTTATATAAATATTTTGATGATTATAAGAATGAGGCTATTAATGGGAAAATATATAATACTGTTAATGAGAATTTAAATTATTTATTAAAATGTTTCCCTAGTGGTGGTAAATACTTTTGCTTAGAAAAAGATGCTAGGATTATGTCAATATATACTATGGTGAGTTATCTTAGAAAATATTATGCAATGACTCAACAGGAAGATAATATTAGGAAGTTTTGTACTAATTTCTTTAATAATGTTTATAATGAAGATTTTAGGCGTTCTAATTATATTTATAATAAATATTATGATATTAGTCGTGGTGGATGGAGTGAAAATTTAATTACTTTAAGACAAAAGTTATTGGTAGATGAATTTTTAAAAAAATATAAGGTTTTAGATTTAGATGTGGCTAGACAAATTACTGAGGCTGATAAATCTATATTGTTTGAGAAGCATCCTTATTGTGAAAGATGTAAGAAGAAGTTTGAGTTTTATAATGAACCTGAATATCATCATATAAAAAGATATGCTGATGGTGGTAAGAGAGAAGATAATATAGAGATATTATGTAAGGAATGTCATGATATAATTCATAGTCAGGATATTAAGAATATTAAGGCTTTAGAGGAAGAAATTAATAATTGTGAAATAGAAGAATAAAAAAATAAACATTTTACTTGCATAAATTATAAAAGCATGATAAGATTAATACATAAGAATAGCAAAAGAAAGTAGGTGTTTAAAATGAATAGAATATACTCAATAAATAACAGTATCCAA
>OIEN01000486.1_pt1 | contig 24324 bp, 20 predicted proteins | sample 1581741 | NCBI WGS metagenome assembly OIEN01 (sample SAMN01760944, study PRJEB22395) | human gut metagenome | reverse complement strand
TATCTTTAGGTGAGGTTATGCTTCGTCTTGATCCGGGCGAAGGCAGAATTCGTACAGCAAGAAGCTTCAGAGCATGGGAAGGCGGCGGAGAATACAACGTTGTTCGTGGACTTCGCAGATGCTTCGGCTTAAAGACTGCAGTCCTTACTGCATTTGCTGATAACGAAGTAGGTAAGCTTATGGAAGACTTCATCCTTCAGGGCGGTGTTGATACATCTCTTATCTGCTGGAAGAAGACAGATGGTATCGGACGTCTTTGCAGAAACGGTCTCAACTTCACAGAAAGAGGATTTGGTATCCGTGGTGCTAAGGGTTGCTCTGATAGAGCTAACACAGCTATTTCTCAGGCTACTCCAGAAGATTTCGACTTTGATTACATCTTCAAGAACAAGAGCGATGGTGGTTTAGGTGTTCGTTGGTTACATACAGGCGGTATCTACGCTGCTCTTTCTGAGCAGGCTTGCGAGACTGTTATTGCAGCTTGTAAGGCAGCTAAGAAGTACGGTACAATCGTATCTTACGATCTTAACTACAGACCATCTATGTGGGAAGCTATTGGCGGTTTAGCTAAGGCTCAGGAAGTTAATAAGGAAGTTGCTAAGTATGTTGACGTTATGATTGGCAACGAGGAGGACTTTACTGCTTCTCTTGGCTTTGAGGTTGAGGGTAACGATAAAGACCTTAAGTCGCTTAATATGGACGGCTACTACAAGATGATTGAAACCGTTACAAAGGCTTATCCTAATTTTAAGGTTATTGCTACAACCCTTCGTACAGTTAAGACTGCAACAGTAAATGATTGGAAAGCAATCTGCTGGGCTGACGGAAAGATATATAATTCAATTGAATTTCCGGGTCTTGAAATTATGGACCGTGTAGGCGGCGGTGACTCTTTCGCTTCAGGTCTTGTTTACGGTCTTATGACTTATGAGGATGCGCAAAAGGCAGTTAATTACGGCGTTGTTCACGGCGCACTTGCAATGACTACACCGGGCGATACTTCAATGGCTTCTCTTAAAGAGGTTGAGGCTAAGGTAAACGGCGGCTCTGCAAGAGTTCAGAGATAGTATACTGTTACTGAATGCGTAATTGAAAAAACGTAGGGGCGAACATTGTTCGCCTTGTCGTTGCTTCGTTGTCGCTTCGTCGTCGCAAACTACGTATCACTCAAAATAAACTTTTGTATATTATTTTAGCAAAGTTATTTATCATTCACTTCGTTGCTCCTCCTCTCCCCAAAAAGCTCACGCTTTTCGGGGACCCCGATGGTGTGACTTATTAAATTAATAGGAGATATAATTATGTCAAATAAAATTGAAACACTTGCAAAAATTCAAGAGGTCGGCATTGTTGCAGTAGTTCGTGCTACTTCAATTGAGCAGGCTGAAAAAATTACAGACGCTTGTATTGCCGGTGGTGTTGCAGCTATCGAGCTTACTTTTACCGTTCCTCACGCAGACAAGCTTATCGAAGCTATGAGGGCTAAATATTCAAGCGGCGAAATCATTATCGGTGCAGGCACCGTTATGGATGCGGCTACTGCACGTATTGCTATTTTGGCAGGCGCAGAATATATCGTTTCTCCATACTTTGACCCTGAAACAGTTAAGACCTGTAACCGTTACGGTATTCCGTCAATGCCTGGTATTTACACTCCTACAGAGGCTGTTCACGCTATGGAATGCGGCGCAGACGTGCTTAAGGTATTTCCGGGCGATATCGCAACTCCTTCATTTATTAAGGATATTCACGGCCCTATTCCTAATGCGGTTATGATGCCGTCGGGCGGCGTTGACGTTGATAACGTTAAGGATTGGATTAAGGCAGGCGCAGTGGCAGTCGGTGCAGGTTCATCTCTTATCAAAGGCGCTAAAACAGGCGATTATGATTTGATTACCGAAACAGGTAAGCTCTTTGTTGAAAGAATTAAAGAAGCAAGAGCAGAGATGAAGAAATAAAATTGCTGATAAATATGAGGCGACCAATGGTCGCCCCTACGATACGTCGAAAGAAATTACGTGTTTGAATGAATTTCTTTGAAATTCATAATAAACACATTAGTTATCACTTGCTACGAAACAGTACACTGTACTGTTTCTCCCAAATTCACAAGTGAATTTGGAGCCACGTGTCTCTTGTGCTTCGCACAATTCACTCCTTTTCCCCAAAATGCTTGCGCTTTTCGGGGACCCCTAATGGAATTTTATCAAAATAAACGCAAAGAAAAAGTGGCTTGGACATTACGTTCAAGCCACTTTTTAATGATATTAAAATTTTATTTATCCTCTGTTTCGATTTTGCCGTTTTCTTTTTCAAATTCTGCAACTCTCTTTTTAAGATATTGCTCAATTTCTTTATTAGCCGAGCGCCCTTCGCTCTCGGCAATATATCTGAACTTCTTAAATAATAGCCTATCTACTCTTAATGTGTATCTTACAAGTTTTTCGTCCATAGCAGCAACCTCTTATATATTATGATGTCATTATGACTTAATTATAGTGAAATTATTGCACTAAAACGAAAGTGGTGGTATAATGACGTAAAAATGGTGTAATGAATTTGAGGTGTTATTATGATTTTAGGACTGATGAGCAGTAATGAAATACTGATAAAGAATATTAATTATTATGTTTCAAAAGATATAACACAAATTGTATGTGGGTGTGAAACGCTTATTGACAATGAAGTGATAAAATATGCAAATTCTAATAATATTGAATTGAAAGTGTTTCCTCTTGATAAAACAATGAGCGAAATTCAAGCACATAATTTGCGTAATGAATTGATATCTGATTATGCAAATGAATTTACAATCTTTTGGGATGGGAAAGATAATTATACAAAAGATTTGATTGATATGTGCAAATTAAAAGGTAAAAAAGTCTTTGTTGTTCAAGTTATTTTACCAAAAAATATCCCTCGAAGCTTTTAGCGCTTCGAGGGATTGTTCGTTTTTACTTTAATTAAAATTTATCCACATACCACAAAACAGGGCCTGTCGGAGGATAAGTCATCGCAACGTCGGTGCGATAAGGAGTATACTCCTGCTTTAATAATTCCTCTTTTTTCTTTTTGCCTTGGTTTTGGCAATATGAACGTCTTATTGCATCCGTATGCTCGTGATCTTCTTTTTTATAAAAGATACGATATTGATCGTAATATGGTGCCCAGCCGGAGCCCGGTTGACCCAAAACATTGCAAACATAAAACATATGAAGTGCCCAATCGTCGTGCTTTGTATCGCCGTAGAAATATTTGCCACATTCGCCGCAAAGCATTGAATAGTTTTCTCCGCCCGGCTCATATACTTCATATTTATCTTGATAGTATTCATATTCTACTTCGCTGAAGGTATCGTCATAAGCTCCGCCCTCGTGAATACATTTGAGCGTGCCGCTGTCATAGTTTAAATCACCGCAGGCAAGATAGAAGTCAAGCGCTTGAGAATATGATGAAAGTGTGATGCCGTATTTTTACTTTACAATTTCAATATATGCCTTTGGATTGAAGTGTGCATTTGGGCAATATCCCTTTGGAAGCGAGTTCTTTATAAAATATCTTCGAACTGCCGTGTTGTTACCCCAAGGCTTGCCGCTGTCAACCATAACAACCTGATATTCGTCATAGTAAGCGTTGTTGTAAATCTTTATATAATCGGTATCAACCTCTTCAAGATAATCTTTTTCGCTGAGCTTTTTATATTTTGGCGTGAGAGTTACGCTTTTGCCGATTTTAGAACCGACGTAATATTCTGTGCCTTTGTTGTACCAGCCAACAGTCCTGTAGCCCTTTTTATATGCTACGGGAAGCTTAGTAATGTAGCCGCTCTTTGTTTTGAGTGAGCCGCCTATTATTCCGCCGTTTGCGTTGAATTTGACTGTCTTATTGCCGACCTTTGCGGTGGCTTTAGCCGCTTTCTTAACCGTTATTTTGAGCTTGACTGTTTTTTTCTTATATTTAACGGTAATTGTTGCTTTACCTTTTTTGACGCCTTTAATTACCCCACCTTTTTTGGTTACCGTTGCAACTTTTTTATTGCTTGATTTGAAGGTGGCGCCCTTTTTGATTTTCTTTTTGTGGTATTTAACTGTTATTTTAGCTTTGTTGCCGGTATAAATTGTGGTTGAAGCCGACGCACTTAATTTTCCGCTTTTGACGGTTTTTGCATATGCTTCAAAATTCGCAAAGCAAAAAGAAGTGACAATTAATGTGAGCGCTAAAAGGGTTGATATGATTTTTTTCAATATTTTTACCTCCGTGACTTTTAATATTGATAATAGCTTACATCATTTGCTTTTAACTGCCGTGTTTTCACTTCCCCTGAAAACAACGAATTTGTCATAAAGAAATTCTGTTATCATATTGCAAGCCATTGTGCAGCCTAAAACTATGTAGTTGATAGCGGCAACGTCTGCAAATTTTGCCGTGAAGTGATTGCCCAAAAGCGTTGAAACGGGAGTGAATACACAATAAAACGCAAGCACCTTGAGCATTGCTATAGGTACGTTATTAGCAGACTTAAATGTGAATTTACGGTTAAAGGTGAAATTCCAAATTACTGAAAGAAGAAGCGCAATAAGGTACATAGGGCCGTATTCGTTTTGCATAATTTTTTCAAATGTTGCATTTGTGTCCATAAGATTTTGAAGTGCAGGAAGCTTGATGATTACTTCGCTCATAAGAGTAAAACTCAATATCTGAATAATACCTGCAGACGCCGAGAAAAGCGCAAATTTAATAAACTGCCATACTCCGCCTTTTGATTTCTTTTCTTCACTCATTTGAAAAACTCCTTATATTCAAGATGCTTTTATTTTATCACAGTAACTTTTTTGTTGCAAGATTACCAATCATATTTTGTAAGCTTTCCCTTTTGGCTCAATGCCGGATATCCCCACTGCCTTAAAACTTCATAAGTGCCGATTGCAACTGCGTTTGAAAGGTTAAGACTTCTTATAATTCCCCTCATAGGAAGCCTTACGCAACTGTCGTGATTTGCCTTTAAAAGTTCTTCCGGAAGGCCTTTGGTTTCCTTGCCGAAAACAAGAAAAGCATTATTTTTATATTCCATATCCGAATGTGCAATTTCAGCCTTGGTTGAAAAATAATAAAAATCTGCGCCCTTGTTTTTTTCAAAAAATTCCTCTTGGCTGTCATAAAAAGTTATATCAAGCTTGTCCCAATAGTCAAGACCGGCTCTTTTAACCTGTTTGTCGGTAATGGTAAAGCCCATAGGACCCACAAGATGAAGCCTTGCGCCCGTTGCCGCACACGTTCTGGCAATGTTGCCTGTGTTTTGCGGAATTTCAGGCTCAATAAGCGCAATGTTAAGCGAGTATTCCATTAATATATACCTCTTCTATATCTAAATTCTCATTAAGCGCAACCAAATCGGCGCACTTTCCGACTGCGATTGAACCGATGTTTTTATCTTCATTTATTGATTTTGCAGGATTTATTGTGCACGATTTAAGCGCTGTTTTAAAATCAATTCCAAAGCTAATAAGATTTTTAAATTCGGTGTGAATATTTGAAATTGAAGCGGCAATCGTTCCGTCCTCCAAAACGGCATATTTACCGCCGGACTTTACGAAACCCCCCGGACCGCCAAGCTCAAATTCTCCCTCGCCAAGCCCTGCGCCTCGCATTGAATCGCTGATAACTACCGCTCTGCTTTCGCCTAAAATTTTAAATGCGTTTCTCAAAACAGTAGGGCAAATATGGCCGCCGTCGCAAATAAGTTCACACATAACCCTTTCATCATCAAGCACCGTGCCTGCTATACCTGCCTCTCTGTGTGCCATAGGTGTCATGGCATTGAAAAGGTGAGTTGCGTGGTTTATACCGCAGTCAATAGCTTTTTTACATTCGTCTGCATTTGCTGATGAATGACCGATTGAAACGTTTGCGTAATCTTTTGCGTGATTTATAAATTTTTCACTGTCAAATGCTTCGGGTGCAATGGTGATAAGCTTAACAAGCTTGCCGCTTTTTGCGTATAAATCGTCAAATTCCTCAATCGTGCCGCCTCTTACGTACTCGGCATTTTGAGCGCCTTTTTTGCTCATTGCAATAAACGGACCTTCAAGGTTAATTCCCATAACCTTTGCGCCGCCGTGGTTTTCTTCTTTAAATTCCTTTATCGCTTCAACAATGCTTTCAAGCCTTTCTTTCGGCAGTGTCATTGATGTTGGGCAAAATGACGTTACACCGTGCTTTGCAAGCTCCTTTGCCATTTTTTCAAGACCGCTCTTGTCAGCGTCGGATGCGTCGCCGCCTGCACAGCCGTGAATATGCACGTCAATAAAACCGGGTATAATAATCTTGCCTGCCATATCTTTGCCGTCGCCGTCAATAATTCCGATTTCATTTATTTTTCCGTTTTCTATTTCAATATCGCCGTATTCTTTTTCAAAATTTTCGTTAAAAAAGGTGCAATTTTTTAAAATCATTACTCATTTTCCTTTGCAATTTTATATGCAAGCTCCTCAAGCTGCTCAAAGTGCTCAAAGGTGCTTATTTCCTTTCTAAGCGCCGCACCGCCACGTATGCCTTTTGTGTAATATGCCGCATGGTGCCTTGCCTCTCTCATTGCGGTGTATTCGCCCTTGTATTCAATAATTTTTTGAATATGCTTTAGCATAACTGCCATTTTTTCGTTAATGCTTACATCAGGCAAAACTCTGCATTCGCTGAGATATGCGTTAATTCTTCTGAATATCCACGGATTTCCGAGTGCGCCCCTGCCAATCATAATAGCATCGGCATTTGTCTTTTCAAGCATAATTGCCGCTGACTGCTCGTCAACAATGTCGCCGTTTGCAATAACCGGGATATCAACCGCTTTTTTTACCTTTGCAATTATGTCACAGTCAACCTTGCCCGAATACATTTGCATTCTTGTTCTTCCGTGAACGGTAATTGCCGACGCACCGTTTTTTTCTGCAATTTGCGCAAGCTCAACCGCCGTAATGTTTTCATCATCCCAGCCTTTTCTTATTTTGACTGTTACGGGAATGTCGACTGCATCGCTTACCGCCTTTACTATTTTCCCCGCAAGCTTGGGATTTTTCATAAGGCTTGCACCGCCGCCGTTCATTGCGATTTTAGGAGCCGGGCAACCCATATTTATGTCAATAATATCAGGGTGAAATTCAAGGCATTTTTGCGCCGCCTGCGCCATAATCTCCGCATCGTCACCGAAAATCTGAGCACCTGCCGGATTTTCAATTTCGCCGAGTGTTAAAAGCTCTTTGCTTTTTTTGTCGCCCATTGTAAGCCCTTTGCTCGATACCATTTCAGTCACGGTGTATCCTGCGCCGTAGTTAATGCAAAGTTCACGAAACGCTCTGTCCGCAATTCCTGCCATTGGCGCTAAAAATATATTGTTTTCAAATTCAATATCTTTAATTTTCATTTTATTTACCTTTTTATTTTTACTTGCAATTAATATATCACATTATTAATTGTAAATCAATCAATTATATGATATAATAATATGATTTTAAATGTAAGGAACTGAGTTTATGAAGCTTCTTGTTTTAGACGGTAACAGTATTGTAAACCGTGCTTTTTACGGCATAAAATTATTAACTAATAAAAACGGAGAATATACCAACGCAATCTACGGCTTTTTAAATATTCTTTTAAAGCTTGAGGATATTTGCTCGCCTGATGCACTTGCCGTAGCATTTGACGTTCATGCGCCTACTTTTAGGCATAAAATGTATGATGAATATAAGGCAGGACGTAAGGGTATGCCTGACGAGCTTCGTGCTCAAATGCCTATCCTTAAAGAAATGCTTAAAAATCTCGGAATTAAAACGATTGAAAAAGAAGGCTGGGAGGCTGACGATATTCTCGGCACTCTTGCCGCTGTATGCAGGAAAAACGGTGACCAATGTTTTATTGCAACGGGTGATAGGGATTCGTTGCAGCTTGCTCACGGCGGTGTTAAGGTGCTTCTTGCACGCACAAAAATGGGGCAGGCAGTTACCGATATTTATGACGAAAAGGCGATTGGCGAAGAGTACGGTGTAACGCCTGAGGAACTTATTCAGGTTAAGGCGCTTCAGGGTGATGCGTCGGATAATATTCCCGGTGTTGCCGGAGTGGGCGCTAAAACTGCGCTTGACCTTATCGCACGTTTTCATACTCTTGATAATATTTATAATAATCTTGACGAGCTTGACATTAAGCCGGGTGTTAAGGCAAAACTTAAAAACGATAAAGAAAAGGCTTATCTTTCTTTAAAACTCGGCACAATCAGCACCGAAGCACCGATTGACACGGATATCAATTCTTATGTCATTTCAGGCAGGGACGAGCAAAAGGCGGTTTCTCAATTTGTAAGGCTTGAACTTTTCTCGCTTATCCCTAAATTTGACCTTGACCCTAATAAAGCAGCCGAGGCTGAAGAAGAGGAAACGATTGAGAGAAATATCAGCTTGTCAAATTGTGACAATGCCGGCGCTTTGCTTGAAAGAGTTAAGGGAGCTGATGTCTATTTTTATCCCTTAATCATTGACGGCAGTGTGACGGATTTGTATTTTGCGTTTGATAATGAAATTGTTGTTATTTCACCTGAGACGCAGGGATACAAGGATTTTATTTGTGAATTTTTTGAGGACGAGAGCGCAAAAAAATACAGTTTTAACACGAAAGAGCTTCACCGTTTGGCGTGCAAATTAGGTGTTGAATTAAAGGGCGTTAAGGGCGATTTAATGCTCAGCGCCTATCTTTTAAGACCGAGCGACAGCAATTACGATATTGCTCACCTTTGCCTTGAATACGGTGTTAAAATTCCCGAATTTCTTAATTCTCTCGGCACTAAGGATGAAAATGTAGAGCTTGCTTCTGTAATTAAGCCGCTGTTTGAAAAGACGGATATACTTATTGACGATGCGCAGGAAAGGCAACTTCTTGAAGATATTGAGCTTCCGCTTTCACGTGTTCTTGCTAAGATGGAATACGTCGGTTTTGAGGTTGATAAAAACGGAATTGAGTCTTTCGGCAAAATGCTCGGTGAAAGAATTAAGGCTTTAACCGATTCTATTTACGAAAGTGTTGGGTATGAATTTAATATCAATTCTCCAAAACAGCTTGGCGTTGCACTTTTTGAAGAACTTAAATTACCGTGCAAGAAAAAGACAAAAACAGGATATTCAACCAATGCCGAGGTACTTGAAGGCTTAGTCGGCGAACACCCTGCAATCAGCCAAATTCTTGAATATCGCTCGCTTTCTAAGCTTAAATCCACCTATTGCGACGGACTTTTAAAGGTTATTGCAGATGACGGCAGGATTCATACCCGCTTTAATCAGGTTGAAACAAGGACGGGCAGAATTTCATCTCTTGAGCCTAATTTGCAAAATATTCCGATTAGGACGGAGCTTGGCAGCCAAATGCGTAAATTCTTTATCGCAGGCGAGGGCAAAAAGCTTGTTGATGCCGACTACAGCCAGATTGAACTTCGTGTTCTTTCTGATCTTTCAAATGATAAAAATATGATTGACGCATTCAATTCAGGCGAGGATATTCATACGATTACCGCTTCTCAGGTGTTTAATCTTCCTGTTCAAATGGTTACCCCTCAAATGAGAAGCAGGGCAAAGGCTGTTAATTTCGGCATTGTTTACGGTATCAGCGCATTTTCTCTTGCAAAGGATATCGGCGTTTCAAATAAAGAGGCTAAGCAGTATATTGAAAATTATCTTGCCCATTACAGCGGTGTAGACGATTATATGAAAAAGATGATTGACCTTGCAAAGGATAAGGGCTTTAGCGAAACATTATTCCACAGAAAAAGATATTTGCCCGAACTTGCTTCGTCTAACCGTATGATGCGTGCATTCGGCGAACGTGTTGCAAGAAATATGCCTATTCAAGGCACCGCCGCCGATATTATCAAAATCGCAATGGTTAAGGTTGACGATAGGCTTACAAAGGAAAATATGAAATCACGTCTTATTCTTCAGGTGCACGACGAACTTATCGTTGAATCGCCGGAAAGTGAGGCGCAAAGGGCGCTTGAAATCGTGTGTGAGGAAATGGAAAATGCCTGCAAAATGAAGGTTCTTCTTCGTGCAGACGGCAAAATCGGCAATACGTGGTTTGATGCTCATTAATGTAATATGATTAGTATAGAAAAATTTAACATAAAATATCTTGATGATGTTTATAAAATAGAATGTGCCTGTTTTGCTCACCCGTGGAGCAAAAAAGACCTTGAAAATCAGCTTTCGCTTGATACCTCTCACTTCCTTGTTGCACTTGAAAATGAAAAAGCAGTCGGCTATATGGGACTTCAGATTTTCTCCGGTGAGGGTTATGTTACAAATGTTGCCGTCTTGCCCGAATATCGCAGACGTGGCATAGCTCAAAGGCTTATATTTGCCGAGTTTGAAAATGAGATGGATTTTATAACTTTAGAGGTGCGCAAAAGCAATACCCCTGCAATAAGGCTTTATGAAAAAGCAGGCTTTGAAAATGTCGGTATCCGTCCTCATTTTTACACTTTCCCCGACGAGGACGCAGTAATTATGACTAAGAATTTTGAAAAGGACGAAAATATATGATGGTTCTATTTTTTATGTTGTTGATAATTGTATTGGTTTGCGTTATAAAATATGCAGGTTACGTTAATTCGACATATTATAAAATTACTAAAAAACCGGTTCTTGCAATGAGAACCGATGTCGGAAGTTATGGCGAATACTGTATATTTAAATTACTCAAATCATATGAAAGCCAAGGAGCAAAATTTCTTTTTAACGTTTATTTGCCAAAGGGCGAAAATGAAACTACGGAAATTGATGTTCTTATGATTTGTTCGCACGGAATTTATGTTTTTGAAAGCAAAAATTACAGCGGTTGGATTTTCGGCAATGAAAAATATAAAATGTGGACTCAATCTTTACCGCAAGGTAAAGGCAGACCGTCTAAAAAAGAAAAATTTTTAAACCCGATTATGCAAAATAAATTACATATTAGGTGTTTAAACGAATATTTGAAAGAGGAATATCCTGTTTATTCGGTTATTGCATTTTCGCAACGATGCGAGCTTAAGAAAATAGAGCTTGTAAGTGATAATGCCGCTGTTGTAAAGAGAAATGATATACTGAAAGTGCTTGCCAAAAATTCAAAATATGTAGGACAATTAGACGAAAAAACAATATCGGAAATTTATGACAAATTATATCCGCTTACGCAGGTAAGTGAAGAGGTTAAAAAGCAACATATAGAAAATATAAAAAAGGAAACAGAAAATGAAAATTTTGGGAATTGAGTCCTCTTGTGACGAAACGGCATGCGCTGTTGTTGAGGACGGACGAAAAGTATTATCAAATATTGTTGCAACCTCGCTTGAGGAGCATAAGCTCTACGGCGGAGTTGTGCCTGAAATAGCATCAAGGCGGCACGCAGAATCAATCAGCGGCGTCGTTAAAGAAGCGCTTGAAAAGGCTGACTGCACTTTGGATGACATTGAAGCGATTGCGGTTACTTACGCACCGGGTCTTATAGGTGCGCTTTTGGTGGGCGTTAATTTTGCAAAGGGCTTATCGTTTGCAACAGGTACTCCGCTTGTGCCTGTTCATCATTTGAGAGGTCATATTGCATCAAATTACATTTCAAGCGATGTTAAGCCGCCGTTTTTGTGCCTTGTTGTCAGCGGAGGTCATTCGCATATTGTTGCGGTTAACGATTATACGGATTTTGAAATTATCGGCAAAACACGTGATGATGCGGCAGGTGAGGCGCTTGATAAGGCGGGCAGGACTATGGGCCTTGCGTATCCAGGCGGAATAAGCATTGACAAAATCAGCAAGCAGGGAAATGAAAATGCTTTTAAATTTCCTCATCCGAGAGTTACGGGCAGTGAATACGATTTTTCGTTTTCAGGTCTTAAAACAAGCGTTATCAATACTGTTCATAACGCAAAGCAAAAGGGTGAAGAAATTAATATACCCGACCTTGCGGCTTCGTTTCAAAAAAGCGTTGTTGATTGCCTTATTCAAAATCTTGAAAAAGCGGCAATTGACAAAAACTTCAAAAAAATTGTAATAGCAGGCGGTGTTTCTGCTAATTCTAAATTAAGAAGAGAAGCAGAGAAGCTTTGCCAAAAGCATAAATGGCAGCTTTATTTGCCCGAACTTAAATATTGCGGCGACAATGCGGCAATGATTGGCTCGCAGGGCTATTATGAGTTTATAAGCGGTGTTGAGGCTGACGAAAGTCTTAACGCTTATGCCACAATGCCTATCGACGAAGCGTACAAAAGCAATAATTGACAAAAAATTCACATAAAGTGATTAATTTGATTTTATGTTATTGTTACATTTTAATGAATTTTTGGCAGTTCTATTGAATTTTAAGGATTTTTTGGTATAATTAATGAGAATGAAATTGGGGAACTTTGATTGTTTTTCAATGAGTTCAATTTGTTTGTAAATAATTTCAAAGGAGAATAAAGATATGGAAACAAATCTTACTTCTAACAAGTCACTTCTTGATTGGCTTGACGAAAAAGTAGAACTCCTTAAGCCATCAAACATTGTATGGATTGACGGTTCAAAGGAACAAATCGACGCTCTTAAAAAAGAGGCTGTTGAAACAGGCGAAATGATTAAGCTTAACGATGAGCTTCTTCCTGATTGCTATCTTCACAGAACAGCAGAAAACGACGTTGCACGTGTTGAGGACAGAACTCTTATCTGCACAACTAAGGAAGAGGATGCAGGTCCTACTAACCACTGGATGGCTCCTGATAAGTGCTACAAGATGCTTTATGACATCGCAGCAGGCTCTTATGAAGGCAGAACAATGTATATCATTCCTTATTCAATGGGCCCTGTAGGTTCACCTATGTCTAAGATTGGTATTGAGATTACAGACTCAATCTACGTTGTTCTTAATATGAATATTATGACAAGAATCGGCAAGAAAGTTCTTGATACTCTCGGCGATTCAAACGACTGGGTACGTGGTATGCACTGTAAATGTGACGTTGACCCTGAAAAGAGATGGATTTGTCAGTTCCCTGAGGACAACACAATCATTTCTGTAAATTCAGCTTACGGCGGAAACGTACTTCTCGGTAAAAAGTGCTTCGCTCTTCGTATTGCTTCTTACCTTGGTAAGAACGAGGGCTGGCAGGCAGAGCACATGCTTATCCTTGGTCTTCAAAAGCCAAACGGAGAAATCAAGTATATCTGCGCTGCATTCCCATCAGCTTGCGGTAAGACAAACCTTGCTATGCTTATCCCACCTGAAGGATATCAGAGAAAAGGCTACAAGGTATGGTGCGTAGGCGACGATATTTCTTGGATTAAGAAGGGTAAGGACGGACGTCTTTATGCTATCAACCCTGAAAATGGATTCTTCGGCGTTGCTCCCGGTACTAACGAGAAGTCTAATCCTAATGCTCTTGCATCAACAAAGAAGGGCACAATCTTTACAAACGTTGCTCTTAACCTTGATAATAACACAGTTTGGTGGGAAGGTCTTGACAAGAATCCACCTGCAAATGCAATTGACTGGAAGGGCAATCCTTGGAACGGTCAAACAAGCGAGGAAAAGGGTGCTCATCCAAACTCAAGATTCACAGCTCCTGCTGTAAACTGCCCTTGCATTTCATCAGAATTTGAAAATCCAAACGGTGTTCCTATTTCAGCATTCGTATTCGGCGGCCGTCGTGCTAAGCTCACTCCGCTTGTATATCAGTCAAAGAGCTGGAATCACGGTGTATTCGTAGGCTCAATCATGGGTTCTGAAACAACTGCTGCTGCTACAGGTCAGGTTGGCGTTATTCGTCGTGACCCTATGGCTATGCTCCCATTCTGCGGCTACAATATGGGCGATTATTGGAAGCATTGGATTGAAATCGGCGAAACTCTTGACGAGGATAAGGCTCCTAAGATTTTCAACGTTAACTGGTTCCGTAAGGACGACGAAGGCAACTTCTTGTGGCCGGGCTTCGGCGATAACCTCAGAGTTCTTGATTGGATTATCGACCGTTGCGAGGGTAAGGTTGACGCTCAGGAAACAGCTATCGGTTATCTTCCTTATGCTAAGGATATCAATCTTGACGGTCTTGATATGACTGAGGCTGACCTTGAGAAGATTCTTGACGTTGATAAGGACGCTTGGAAGGAAGAACTCAAGGGTGTTGACGAGCTTTATGCTAAGTTCGGCGATAAGCTTCCTAAGGAGCTTGAGGACGTACTTGAAGAAGTTAAGTCAAACCTTGACAAATAATTATCTCTTTTGAAATAATAAAATACAAAACACGGTACAAAATTTTGTACCGTGTTTTTTTAGACTGTCGATAAAGTGGCTAAACCGTGCCGTGCTTAAATTATCATAAAGTGATGACGTTGGACAAGGATTTGCTCTTGCCGAAATAAAATCAAAAATATATTTATAGAAAAGGTGGCTTGAACACTACGTTCAAGCCACCTTTTGGCACTTTCCGTCTTTTGCTCGGGGGCAGTACCAACGTACAGCACCCGCTCGCAAAATACGAAATTTATCTCACTTTCTCGAAGTCTTTCAGCGTGTTATTATAAATTATTTTTCTTTTTTATTCCGACTAAAAATGAAAGTGAGACGATAAACGTGATTGCTTCGGCGACGGGGAATGCAAGCCATACGCCTGTCATTTTGAAGAGATATGAGAGCAAAAATACGCTTGCGATAATCACAACAAAGCCACGCATAATTGAAATGATAAATGCCGGAGCCGCCTTGCTCATAGAGCTGAATGCAAGGGACAAGAAAATATTAAGCCCTGCAAAAATGAAGCCTATAAAGTAAATTCTCAAACCTTTGACTGCATAATCGGTAAGTGCTGCAATATGCTCGCTGTTGAAAACATTTGCGATTGGGGCAGCAAAAATATTTACTGTTACTATTATTATTCCTGCAAGGCAAAAGCAGGTGATAATGCCAAGCTTGAGTATTTTTGAAACATTTTCGTTTTCGCTTTTAGCGTAATATTTGCTGATAAGCGGCTGCGAGCCTTGCGCAACACCGTTGAATACAGACACGGCAACGAGCGAAATATTAGCAACAACGCCGTAAGCCGCAACGCCGATATTGCCGACTAATTTTAATATAATCATATTAAACGCAACGGTGATTACACCTGAGGAAAATTCGCCTACAAAGGCTGAAACACCGAGCTTTGCGCAGTTAAATAATTTAACGAAAGACGGCACGCAGGGCTTAAAGCTTATGTTGTTTTTCTTTGAGAAAAAGTGAATACAGCAGATTGCACAGCCTACAACAGGACTTAAAGCCGTAGCCAAAGCCGCACCTGCCATACCCATTTTAAGCGGAAACATAAGCACCCAGTCCATAACAATATTGAAAAGACTGCTTATAACCGTAGCCGCCATTGCGATTGACGGTGCGCCGTCATTTCTGACAAATGCGTTGCAAATGTAATTCCACATAAAAAGCGGAGTAAAGCACATAAATATTTTTGTGTAAGGTGTGCCAACCTTTACAATCTCACTGCTTCCGCCTAATAGAACGACAAGTTTATCGGGTATAAAAACACCGATTGCCATAAAAATCAAGCTAAAAAGTGTTGTAAAAAACATTGCGTTGAAAAAATATCTGTTATTTTTTTCTCCCTGATTTTTAGCTATTGCAAATCGGATTGCCGAGCCTACGCCAATCATTGAGCCTATGGCAAATATTAAATTATATAAGGGTAATACAAGATTTAATGCGGTAATGCCGTTAGCACCGACTGCCTTTGATATGAAGAAGGTGTCAGCCAAAATGTAGCACGACATTCCAATCATGGCAAATACGTTTTGCGATACGTATTTTGCAAACTCTTTTGACGCACTTTTGCTTTTCATAATAGATTCCTTTACTTGTTTATATATTATGGCGATTTTAACATATATATATTTAATTGGCAAGTGCTATTTAAAATGTCGTGTTTTTATTTATTTAACATATTATTTAATAATGTTCATATTTATTTCACACGCAGTATATTTATGAATATTATAGTTGTAGTTGCAAAGGGAAAGGTGCTACTTCCCGATGCGTATAAAATATTTTTCATCCTTACCTCCTCTTTTTTATATTGATAAAAAGAATAGAAACACCGAGACGTAAAAGCCTCGGTGTTTTTATTTTGTTAATTATACAATTTAAAATTCTATTTTCGTTTGTTTATAATCCTTATCGTGGGCAGTCAGCACCGCAACGCAGTTTTCGTTTTTATACATTTTATTAAGCCAACGAAGAGAAATTTTCATATTTTGAATATTATGTATCGGGCCGGAAAGAATAAGCTCGCTCCACGATTTTTCACTTATTCCGTTGTCGCCGGCAATTACTGCCATTTTGCCGTTTTGCTTAATCACAACGCAAACAGAGCCTGCCGAATGACCGGGAGTATAAACAATTCTGATGCTCCCGTCGCCGAATAAATCGCAGCTTTTGCCGAAAGGCGCACGGGAGTCGTAATTCATTTCAATCGGTTCAATTTCAACACCCTGCCAAAGCGCTTTACGGTATCTTGGGTTTGGAAGAAGCGAAATTTCAAGTTCTTCTTTTGTTGCATAAATATGCTTAGCATCCTTTAAATCCTTAAGCCCGCTTACGTGGTCGCAGTCAAGATGAGTTAAAATTATCGCATCAAGCTGCTTTGGAGTAATGCCGAGTGCGTTAAGCTGCCTTGCAACACTGTCGTTAAGAGTAACGGTGGGCTGACTTGAAAAGTAAAGAGCAAGTCCGAGATGATGACGTGGGTTTATTGCGCATTGCTCGCTCCAGCCGGTATCAACAAGAACGTTTTTGCCGTTTATTCTTATTAAAAATGCTTTGACGGGCACTTCGTTTCTGCCTTTTTTGCTTTGAAAAAGACCTGTATAAGCAAATTTTCCGCTCTTGCTGTCCCTGTTATGAACGGCACTTGATACAAGCATTTTGCCCGTTTGCAGTACGTCGATTTCAGCCATAAATTCGTCCCTCTTTTGACTACAATATAATAACAATATAATATCATATTCAGCTTATTCATTCAATAGAATTTATACTGATTTATATATTTGTAAAAAAGTTATTTTGAAAGTGACAATCTTGCTTTGTTTTGATATAATATAGAAAGCAAAAGGAGTTGGTAGCGTGAAAAATATGCTTGATTATATAGAGGAATACGGTAATTATTCATTTAAAGAAAAGCCTTTTAATGAAATAGATAATCTTATATTTTCACAGCTTGCGTATACTGATTTTAAAAATATTGCAGATAAGCAGAGTGTGTCGCTGTTAAAGGGCGCAAAGCTGTTTTTTGCAATGTATACTCAGCAGGAGATTGACGAGCTTATTGCAATCAGTGCAAAAAGTGCCGATTTGCTCAGGCGTTGCAGTATGGCAAAGAGGTTTCAAAACATTATTTTATGCGATTATATTAATAATGTAAGCGACGATATCGACAAGCAATTTTCAGCAATCCATTTTCTTCTTGATGACGGGTGCGACGTTGTTGCATTCAGAGGAACCGACGTTACGGTTACGGGTGTTAAGGAGTCGGCAATGCTTTCCTATATGTTTCCCGTTCCTGCGCAAATCGAGGCTTTGTATTATTTTCAGGAAACGTGTATGCGCCATTCGGGCGATATAATTCTCTGCGGTCATTCAAAGGGCGGAAATCTTGCCGTTTTTGCCGCAGTTAATTGCTCAAATTCGCTCAAAAAAAGGCTTAAGGCGGTTTACGAGGACGATGCGCCGGGCTTTCCGAAATATTTTTTTGACAGATACGATTATTGTCAGATTAAAGATAAAATTCATTTCTTTACCCCGCAAGGCTCAATTATCGGCAGAATGCTTTTTCACGATACCGAGCCTGCTATTGTTCACAGTGAAAATTCGGGTCTTAAGCAGCATCAGGTCTCTTCTTGGGAGGTTGACGGTGACCGTTTTAAATATGAGGAAAAATATGATCGTACAAGCGATTTTGTAAGCGATTATATAAATGAACTGATTGATTATATCTCCGACGAGGAGCTTGAACTTTTCTTTGATACACTTGAATATGTTGCCGAGAATATAGGCATTGAGGATTTTTATGATATCAAGGAGCTTGATATTATAAAAGTGTTCGGTTTGATTGACTCTATTACAACTCTTGATGACGAACATAAAACGAAATTTAAGCAAATTTTGAAAAAAGTTATAGCGGATTTCACAAAGGAGTATTTGTCTCAAAAAACCCAGACATATAAGAATATTTTAGAAAGCTTTTCATTGAAGAAAAAAGAAAATATAGACAGCAATACGGATAAAAATGAGGTAATAGCAGACGGCAGGGAGAGATAACGTGATTTTTTGCTTTATTAGTATTGAAAAATGAAATTAACGTGCTATAATATTTTTTATAGTATTATTATAATTATAAATTTCATAGGCATTGGGTAAAAGTCTTTGCCTCAAATATAGGAGATGTTTAAAAATGCAAAAGAAAGATATTGATTGGTCAAGCCTTGGCTTTGGCTATGTTAAGACTGACAAACGTTTTGTAGCTCACTACAAGAACGGCAAGTGGGACGAAGGTCAGCTTGTTGAGGACGATACGATTACACTTAACGAATGTGCTGGTGTACTTCAGTATGCACAAACTTGCTTTGAGGGTCTTAAAGCATATACAACTAAGGACGGCAGAACTGTTTGCTTCCGCCCTGACCTTAATGCAAGCCGTATCGCAGATTCTTGCCGTGGACTTCAAATTCCGGTTGTTCCTGAAGAAATGTTTTTAAGAGCTGTTAAAGAGGTTGTAAAGGCTAATGAGGCTTGGGTTCCTCCTTTTGGCAGCGGTGCTACTCTTTATATTCGTCCGTATGTTTTCGGTGTTAATCCTGTTATCGGTGTTAAACCTGCAGATGAGTATGAGTTTAGAATGTTCTGTACTCCGGTAGGTCCTTATTTCAAGGGCGGCGCAAAGCCTATCACTATCCGTGTATCTGACGTTGACCGTGCCGCACCTCACGGTACAGGTAATATTAAAGCAGGTCTTAACTATGCTATGTCACTTCGTAACATTGTTGACGCTCATGAGCATGGCTTTGACGAAAATATGTATCTCGACCCTGCAACAAGAACAAAGGTTGAGGAAACAGGCGGCGCTAACTTCCTTTTTGTAACTAAGGACGGCACTGTTGTTACTCCTAAGTCAGATTCTATTTTACCGTCAATCACCCGTCGTTCTCTTATGGTTGTTGCTGAGAAGTATCTTGGCCTTAAGGTTGAACAGAGAGAGGTTTATTTTGACGAGGTTAAGGATTTTGCAGAGTGCGGCCTTTGCGGTACTGCAGCTGTTATTTCTCCTGTCGGCAAGATTGTAAACCACGGTGAGGAGATTTGCTTCCCATCGGGTATGGAGGAAATGGGCCCTGTAACCAAGAAGCTTTATGAAACTCTTACAGGTATCCAAATGGGTGAGATTGAAGCGCCTGAAGGCTGGATTTGTGAAATTAAATAAGTCGGCCACGAATAAACAGCCATAATCGTGCCGAAATAGAAAAGGGAATTAGAAATACGTATTTATCTACGTTTTTCTAATTCCTCTTTTTTTATATTTTTAAATGTAAACTTTTTATAAATCTATTGAATATTATATAACTTTTATTTATAATAATGGCGAAATTTGAAAAGAGGTAATATCGTATATGAAATTTAAAAAGATATTGTCAATATTTTTGAGCCTTGTGCTTGTTTTGTCTGTTTTTGCAGGGCTTGAAATAAAAGCTTTCGCCGCAACAAGCGGAACATCGGGCGGTGTAAACTGGAATCTTGATAAATCAACAGGCGTTTTCACCATTACAAAAAACGGTAACGGCAGAGGTGCCGATTATTCAAAATATCAATTTTTTGGCGGAAACAATCAGCCTTGGTATAATGACCGTAAATCAATTAAAACGGTTAATGTTGAAGAGGGCGTTATTCAAATCGGCTCATATTGGTTTTACGATTGTACTAATTTGACTACGGTTAATTTTAATTCTTCAACCCTTGATACCTTGGGCGATGACCTTTTCAGGGGCTGTACCTCACTTCAAAGTATTAATCTTCCTGAAAATGCGACTTACTATTATAGTGAACTTTTCCTTGATTGTACTTCGCTTAAGTATGTTTCGCTCCCGTCAACCAATAATACCGATAACTATAAGGGCAAAATCCCCAACGGTACATTTAAGGGTTGTACTTCGTTAGAGCAGGTTTACGTCGGCAGCGGCCATACGGGTATGGACGTTAATGCTTTTAATGGTTGTTCAAAGCTTAAGGGCATTGTTTGGACAAGCGGTAATCTTTCGTCTGTTGCAAGCTCAGCTCTTACAGGCGTTGCGTCAAGCTGTAAACTCGTTGGTGCAAGTTCTCTTGTTAATGCGACAAGTGCGCTTTCATTCCAAAATGTAAACGGCTTTTGCGGCACGGCTTTAAGCTATAAATATGATGCACAAAACAAGAAGTTAAGCGTTTTGGGCAGCGGCGATATGACCTCTAACCCTTGGAGCGTTTACTCCGCATTTATTAGCGAACTTGATTTTTCGGGCACAAACGGTAATTTTACAATTATGGACGGTGCTTTTCAAAATTTGATTAATTCAACTTTTTGGGTAAATATTCCGTCAAATTGCACTGAAATAGGAAGCAATGCTTTTTACAATGCAAACTTTAATTACAACAGATTTTTAGGCAATAAAATCACTATCGGCGATAATGCTTTCCAAAACGGCTCAGGCTCGTATGCACGCTTTTTCGGTATTGCAAATTCAGGTGTTCGTGATTATGTAAAAGAGGGTCAGGCTAAGGGTTACGATTGGCATTATTACTGCCTTGACGATAAGCATAATTATGTGACTAAAACAGTTGCGCCTACCTGCGTTGAAAAGGGATATGATTTAACCTATTGTACTGATTGCGATGCAGATGAGGTTAAGTCTAATTATACGGACGTCATCGGTCATAAGTACGAATATACCGGCACAAACGGTCCGAGCATTGTTTATAAATGCAGTGTCTGCGGCAAAACAAATCTTCAGCTTGACGCACTTACTCTTGTTTCAAGCTTTAAGGATGCAATAACAACAGACGATAAGGCTGCGGCTTATACTCAGTCAAATTATGACGGTAAATATGACCTTAACTATAACGGCTTTATCAATGCTAAGGATTACAGTATGCTTAGCAAGATAATTAATAATATTGATACAACGAATAAGCAAACAACTATTGATACTTCAACAACTTACCAAACAATTGAGGGCTTCGGCGCTTCTGCCGCTTGGTGGGCACAGTATGTCGGCGGCTGGGAAAATTTAGACGAGATTATGGAGCTTCTTTACAGCAAGGAAAAGGGCGCAGGTCTTGATATTTACCGCTACAACCTCGGTACAGGGTCGCAGGATGATACGCATATTACAGATGTTGACAGAAGAACGCAAGGCTTTTTGCAGAAGGACGGCACATACGATTGGAGCCGTGACGCTAATGCTCAAAAGGCGCTTGCCTCTGCTCAAAAGGCTAACAAGGATTTAAAGGTTACCCTTTTCTCTAACTCCGCTCCTGTTTGGCTTACGAAAAACGGCAAGGCATATTGCTCAAACGGCTCTAATTCTAACCTTGATCCAAGCAATTATGACGCATTTGCCCAGTTCGTTGTTAAGTGTTCGGAGCATTTCATTGACGAGGGCTATAATGTAACAGAGGTTTCGCCTATCAACGAGCCTGAATGGGCTTGGGCAGCCGATACAAACGGTAACGCCGGACAGGAGGGTTCTCATTGGGAGGATACTGCGGCAAGAGATTTCTATAATAATGCAATGATTCCTGCTATTAAAAAAAGCGAAAAGCTTAACGGCAGAGTCGGAGTTGACGTTTGGGAATGTGCTCAGCTTAATCACTCAACATATTTCAACGGTTTTCTTAATAATATGTTCTCATCATCAAGTATGTACCCTAACAATTACGGCAAAAATAACTCTAATATCAGAAATTATGTTGACTCTCTCGGCACACACTCCTATTGGGCATCAACAAGTGACAGGGAAAAGGTTGCAAGCACACTTGCAGGCAATGCGCTAACTAATAATTACACCGCTATTAAAAAGGTACGTTGCACAGAATATTGTCAGATGACAAATGACGGCAATTCGGGTGTTTACGGTCTTATTCAAAAAGAGGGCACAACCAACGGTCTCGGTATCGAATACGGTCTTGCTCTTGCAGATATTATGCATCAGGATTTAACCATTCTCAACGCTGTTGAATGGGATTGGTGGGTAGCTGTCGGTCCGGGTGTATATCCCGACGCACTTATTTATGTTAATAAGGAAAATCACAACGATGTTCAAACCTCTAAACGTCTTTGGGTAATGGGTAACTACGCAAGATTTATTGAGGACGGCGCAAAGAGAGTTTCTGTTTCAACAGGCTCAAACTTTGCCAAAAATCTTGTGACAAATACAACTTATTCTTGGAAAGACGGCAAAACAACGCTTACCGATAAGAATAATTACATTGAGCAGACCGCTTATCAAAATCCTGACGGAACAGTTGTAGTAGTTTATATCAACAATTCAGATACAAACGAATATACAAAGTTCTCATCATCGGATTATAAGAAGTTTGAAACTTATGTAACAGATGAAAACCGTGACCTTGAAAAATATCAAAGCGGCAACACAAATGTGGCTGTTTCAATTCCTGCAAAGAGTGTAACAACAGTAGTTCTTACACCGAATGCACAATAATAAAAAAATAATAAAATTAACGGGCGAACACTGTTCGCCCCTACGGTTATCGTATAATTTGATTTTCGTAGGGGCGATCACCGATCGCCCGCTTTTATTTTTCTATTTCCAATACTGTTAATTTATCCCTGTCAACCTTAAATTTCACGTTCATATTATCAAATGAAATGCCGTAAATTCTGTTAGAATCATTTTGATAGGCAGGACGTGGGTCGCAACTTAAAATGCCTGTTAGTGCGTCAATTTTATCACTTGGTATAAGTGACGTTATATTGTCGCTTATTTCAATTTCAAGCCTGTCTGCTTCGTGCACATCTGCAAAGCTGCTTTTTGCTTCGGGGCGGCAGTCGGCATATTTTATATAAGGTTTAATGTCATAAATCGGAGTGCCGCTTTTCATATCAACTCCGCCTACCGTAAGCACTGTGCCGTGCTCTTTCGTTTGTTCAACCTTAATCAGCTTTACGCACGATAAGCCGATATTGTTAGGCCTAAACGGTGAACGGGTGGCAAAAACGCCTTTTCTTTTTTCTCCTCCAAGCCTCGGAGGCCTTACAGTCGGTGAAAATTCATCTCTTATACTGTCTGAAAACTGCCATAAAATCCAAAGGTGAGAAAATTCCTCTATCCCGTCAAATGCTTCCTTAACATTATACGGAGAATCAAGAATTATTTTGCCCTCAAGCTCCTCAACAAGACCGCTTTGGCGAGGTGCGCCGAATTTTTCAGGCAAGGGTGTATATATTTTTCCTATAGGTTTCATAATTTTATACCTTTATTTTTGATAAAACCTCACCAACCTTGTCGTGAATAACAAGGTCTGCATTTTTATCCATCGGTGTTTCGTCACGGTTTATAAGCACTAAGTATTTGCCCCTGAAATATCTTACAAAGCTTGCCGCAGGATAAACCGTCAGGCTTGTTCCGGCAATAATCAGGCAGTCGGCAACGCCGTACGAATTCCCTCAAAACTGCCCGGAATGCGGCTCGCGTTTGGTAAGGTACGGCGCAATTTATAGATGCCCAAATTTGTCCTGTCCCAGCCAAGTACGCGGCAGAATTGTTCATTTTGCATCGCGCTCGTGCATGGATATTCAGGGGCTTGGCGTATCGGCAGTAGATAAAATCGTGGAAACTCTCGGAGTCAAAGATCCTGCCGACCTATATAAGCTAACACTCGGCGACCTTCTAAAGCTCGAAAATTTCAAAGAAAAGAGTGCGGGCAACTTGTTATCGTCCATTGAGGCGTCCAAAAACCGCGAACTTTGGAGGTTGATTTTTGCGCTCGGCATACTTGAAATCGGCGAGCAATTCGCAAAGGATCTCGCGCGAAAATACGGTACGCTCGACGCGCTCATGGCGGCGGAGCTGCTCCGGCCCGCGCTGCTCATCGGCGTGCCGGTCGGCTTTGTGAACGTGGTCGAGAGCAAGGAGCTGATCATCGAGGGCGGCCGCGCGCCCTATATCGTCGCCCGCGGGCGCAAGGGCGGAAGCAACGTCGCCGCCGCCATCTGCAACGCGCTGCTCTATCAGATCCTGCGGTAACATG
>OIEN01000481.1_pt1 | contig 24687 bp, 17 predicted proteins | sample 1581741 | NCBI WGS metagenome assembly OIEN01 (sample SAMN01760944, study PRJEB22395) | human gut metagenome | reverse complement strand
CGCGCAACATAAGTTCCTTGGTGTAAAAATCAACCCTTGACCCCGGATTTGGAATCCGGTATGAACATGATGTCTTATATGTAAACGGGGAAGAGCAATATTCCTTTCGTTTTTTTCACTTCCTTTTCTGCACTTTTTTTCATGAATTCTTCGCGACTCCCTTCCATCAGCATTATCCTGACCGGGCATAATCAGGAGCATTGCATCCGGGATGCCATCCGGAGCGTATTCGGGCAGGATTATGAAGGGCCGGTTGAAATCATCCTTTCGGATGACGGATCTTCCGACGGAACCTTCGCCGTCATGCAGGAAATGGCGGCTCAATACAGGGGGCCGTACCGGGTAATCTTAAACCGGAATGAAACGCCGCTGGGGCGCGGGCCTCATATCCGGCAGGCGGTTGGTCTGGCTTCCCATGAATGGATTCTCCGTCAGGATGGGGACGATTGTTCCTTCCCCTGGAGATGCAGGTTTTTTGCCTGGGCAGTGATGGAGTATCCGGATGCTGTGGCTGTAGTCAGCCAGATGATTAACGTCTATGAGGAACCGGGAGTTGCGTTTGAATTCCCGGCATTTCCCTCCGTTCCACGGGAAATGCCGGCTGTCGTGCTCCAACAAGGGGCTTTTTCTTCTTCAGCTCATTATGGACCTGCTATGATCATCAGAAAAAGTGCATACGAGTGGGGAAATGCTTTTCCGATAACGGCTAATTTTGAGGATGATCTAATGGCATTTCACGCATGGTTGCAGGGTAATATTTATGAATTGCCGGATACGGCTCTGTGTTATTACCGTTTTGCAGCACAAAATATCTCCGCTGTCAGTAGCGCATTCCGGTTTGCCGACATGCAGACGGCAGAGGCTTTTGAAAGGAAGGACTTAGTAATGTTGGAGCAGTTGAAAGAAAGCGTAGAAGCGGGGATGAAACTGTGCGGTGAGTTGCTGGAGAGCTTTGTTCTGGTCTTTCGTTCGCGGAAAGAATTGCTTGCTGAAATAGAGGAGAGGAGAAAAAAGATAAGCTATATTGATCAGTTGCAGAATTGGTGGAATTATTCCTTTTCTCAAAGATGGTCCTTAAAAGGACCAGGAAAAAGGGGTATAGCCCGTTGTTTGCCGCAAAAGCTGTATTTATTTTGCATGGTCTTCTTTTTCAAGCTTAGGAAAGTGAAACGGGCCGTTTGCGGCGCCCGGCAGGATTTGGAATAAGGGTAAGGAAACGCTTGAAGAAGGAGGGGAACTTTTGCTCGGACGGGTTCTCTCCGGTCCGGCGTTGTTTTTGATGGAGAGGGGGGCGGAAGATGGCTTCTCCGGCTCGAAAGAAGCTGGATTGATACGTGGCGGTTTTTCTCCGGAAAAAGAAAAAGCGCCTTTCCAGAAAAGATGGAAAGGCGCGGTGACAGGTTCAAGGGGGAGATCCCGAATTAGTACACGTCCCGCTGGTAACGGCGGTGCTGTTTCATGTCCGCCACATATGCCGCGGCTTCCTCCGGAGTTTTATGGCCCCAGGTCTGGATGACTTCATGAAGGGCGTTGTCCACGTCCTTCGCCATGCGGGAGGCGTCCCCGCAGACGTAGAAGCAGGCGCCGGCTTCCAGCCATTTCCAGAGCTCTTCGCCTTCCTGGACCATGAGGTGCTGCACATACACCTTCTTTTCCTGGTCGCGGGACCAGGCCACGGACAACTTCAGTTTGCCGGTGCCGGTCAACTGGTTCAGCTCGTCTTCATAACAGAAGTCGGTGGCCCTGTACGGATTGCCGAAGAACAGCCAGTTGCCGCCCTTGGCGCCGGAAGCGGCGCGTTCCTCCCAGAATGCCCGGAAAGGGGCGATGCCGGTGCCGGGGCCCACCATGATGATGGGGGTGTCCCCGTCTTCCGGAAGGCGGAAATTCTTGTTGGTATGTACGAATACCCTGGCCGTATGGCCCGGCTGGAGGCGGTCCGCCATATAGGTGGAGCAAACGCCGCCGCGCTTGCGGTCACGGGCCGTATAGCGCACCGCGCCCACGCACAGGTGAACCTGTTCGGGATGGGCGTTCGGGCTGGAGGCGATGGAATAAAGGCGCGGCATGATCTTTTTCAGGATGCCGACGAAAGCCTCCGCGGATTCGAAGGAAGCGGGGTATTCCGTGGCCAGATCCAGCACGTCCCGGCCCCACAGGAAATCGCTGAGGGCGTCCTTATCCCCGGCCAGAAGCGTGTCCAGCTCCTGGCTGCCGGAGGCGGCGGCCCACTTGGTCAGCAGGGCTTTGTTGACATTGGTAATGTCATAGCAGTGAACCAGGGCGTCTTTCAGGCTTGCGGTTTCCCCTTCGGGCGTGGGAACCTGGGAATCCGGGCTGAGGCCGAGCTTGTCAATCAGAGCGTCCGCCAGGGCCGGATCATTGGCGGGAATAACGGCCAGGGCGTCCCCGGCAATATAGTTCATCCCGGAACCGTCCAGGCTGTATTCAATGTGGATGGTTTCCTTGGGGCTGCCTTCCCCGGTGATGTGCCTGACGGAGAGGACGGGAGCGGGAAACGGATTTTTTTTGCCGTATGGTTCAGTGGTCATGATGATGGAGGGGGGGTGAAAAAGAATATTACCAGCGGATAACGGCGGCGGACCAGGTAAGCCCGGCGCCGAATGTGACCAGGACAACGTTGTCTCCCTTGCCGAATCTGCCGGAACGGCGCGCTTCGTCAAAGGCGATGGCGACGGCGGCCGCGGACGTGTTGCCGTACTTCTCAATGTTCACGAACACCTTATCTTCAGGAATGGAAAGGCGCTGCGCTACGGCGTTAATGATGCGGAGATTGGCCTGGTGGGGAATAATCAGCTGGATATCGTCCGCCGTGAGGCCGGCGCGTTCAATGACGCTGGCGGCGGAAGCCTTCATGCGCGTGACGGCATGGCGGAAGGTCTCATTGCCGCGCATGGCCAGGGTAGCCAGGCGTTCATGGGCGTTTTCCGCTGTGGTGGGGCAGCGGGAGCCGCCGCCCGGAATCTGGAGCAGGTCATGCAGGGAGCCGTCCGAACCGATATCCGTGGCAAGGACGGAACCTTCTCCCTCTTCCCCTGTGGAAGCCTGGAGCACGGCTGCCCCGGCGCCGTCCCCGAACAGGACGCAGGTGCTGCGGTCCTCCCAGTTGACGACGGTGGAAAGTTTTTCAGCGGCGATGATGAGCGCCGTTTTCATCTGGCCGGTGCCGATGTACTGGACGGCGGTCTTCATGGCGAACAGGAAGCCGGAGCAGGCGGCGGAAATGTCAAAGGCGGCGGCATTCTTGGCGCCAAGGGCATCCTGGATATAGCAGGAAGTGGAAGGGGTGAACGTATCCGGCGTGATGGTGGCGACGATAATCAGGTCAATATCCTCCGGCTTCAGCCCGCAGGATTCCAGAGCGCGCTGGGCGGCCTTCGTCCCCATATGGGAAGTGTACTCGTCAGGGGCGGCGATGCGGCGTTCCACAATACCCGTGCGTTCAATAATCCATTCGTGGGAAGTGTCCACCATCTTCTCCAGATCCGCATTGGTCAGGCGGCGTTCCGGAACATAGGAACCCGTACCGATAATCTTGACGGGCAGTCTTTTAAAGGAAATATCAGAATGTGCGGCCATAGCTTTGGGCGTATGATGAACAGAAAACGTCCTGACGTTTTATGTGGAAACAGTCTAAAAGAAAGCGGGCCTGATGACCAGCACAAAACGCAGCACTCCTTCCATGCCGTAAATGAATGGCCTACAACAGCCACCCCTGGCCGTTGGCGGGCGGCGCGGCTCCCATCTTGAGATAGGCGGAAGGCATCGCCACGCGCCCCCTGGGGGTGCGGCTGATATACCCCTGCATAATCAGGAAAGGCTCGTGCACGTCCTCCAGCGTGGAAGCGTCCTCCCCTACGGCCACCGCCAGGGAGGAAAGGCCCACCGGGCCGCCGTTGAACTTGTAAATCATCGCTTCCAGCAGGCGCTTGTCCATCTCGTCCAGGCCATCGTCGTCAATCTCAATCATGGTCAGGGCGTCGTGCGCCAACTGCTCCGTAATCACGCCGTCGCCGCGCACCTGGGCGTAATCCCGCACCCAGCGCAGCAGGGAATTGGCCACGCGGGGCGTGCCGCGGGAGCGCAGCGCGATCTGCAGGGCGCCCTCCGGGTCCACGGGCACGTTCAGCAGCCCCGCGGACCGTTCGATAATGGCGCACAGCTCCTCCCGCGTATAATAATCCAGTCGGTTCACCAGGCCGAAGCGGGAACGCAGCGGGCTGGTCAGCATCCCGGCGCGGGTGGTGGCCCCCACCAGGGTGAACTTGGGCAGGTTGAGCTGGATGGAGCGGGCGTTCGGCCCCTGGTCGATGATAATATCCAGCCGGAAATCCTCCATGGCCGGGTACAGATACTCCTCAATGGCCGGGTGCAGGCGGTGGATCTCGTCAATAAACAGAATATCCCCCTTTTCCAGATTGGTCAGCACGCCGGCCAGGTCTCCCGCCTTTTCAATCTGGGGGCCGGAAGTCGTATGAATGCGGCAGCCGACGGCATTCGCGATAATATTGGCAAGCGTCGTCTTCCCCAGGCCCGGGGGACCGCTCAACAGGATGTGATCCAGCACGTCGTCGCGCTGTCTGGCGGCTTCCACCATCAGCATCAGGCGGTCCTTAATCTTCTCCTGGCCGCAGAACTCGCTGAAAGCGGGCGGTCTGAGGGACAAATCAAAAGCGGAGGAGGGGGCCTCCGTGGTGCGTGTGTAAAAGGACTCTCCCATGCGCAGGACTAGCAAACCCGTCTTTGGGGCATCCGTCAAGGGGGAAGTGTGGTCGGGAAACGCCTTTTCCGGGACATGCCGAAAGCCTTTGGCCTTTTTTGAGGACGGAAGGAATGCGGAGCCGCGGAAATGATGATACGCGGTGAAACGGCATGTTCTGCCTTCTCTTCTTACAGTGTGGATTCCCATTTCTGCCGCGTTTTCCCGGAACTCGCGGAATCCTTCAGTCTTCTCTTCCCGTCTCGCTCCTGAAACTTCTCAAACGGCTGCAGGTCAATCCTAGAGCCCAGATGGAAGCAAGCTTATCAATAGAGGTTCTTACCTGAACCTTGCCCGATTGCCCGGAAGCCGCAAAGGTGGAGAAAGAGAAAAATTCTTATTTGCTCCGCGGGAAAAACAGGGCAGGGAGGGAGGAAATCTGCCATGCCCTCATGGATAATTTTTGTGAACCACGGAAACCTGTTCCTTTCAAAACTTCTGAAAATACGCTTCGTTGCTGTTTATGCCCGTTGAAGATTTCCTCGCGCTGCCGGGGCGCTTTTCATCCTTTTCGAGCAACAACCGGAAACGTGAAAAAACTCGGGGGAAACGGAAAATTCCTTCCGGATGAAAAAAAGATTGCCAAACCTCTCTTCTGCCGTTATTCTACCTCTGCTTTCCTATCTAGCACAATCTCTAACGGGCAGGTGTCAGAGTGGTCGAATGAGCACGCCTGGAAAGTGTGTGTACCGCAAACCGGTACCGAGGGTTCGAATCCCTCCCTGTCCGCCATTAATTTTACGCCGCAATATATTCGTAATGAGTATATTGCGGTTTTTGCTTATAGGGGCATGGGGAAAATATTGGGGAAAATAAATAGATTTTTTCTTGAAACCCTAAGATGGATAGAGGCAATATGATTTTGTGGTAATGAAAAGAGAAGTCAAAAAATTCATTAGAGATTACTCCTCTGAAATTTTAGAAGGAAATGTAGCCATATTTGCTGGAGCAGGACTTTCTATATCTTGTGGGTTGTCTTCTTGGAAAGAATTGCTTAGAGATATTGCAGAAGAACTTGAATTAGATATTAATCGAGAAAATGATTTATTATCTATTGTACAGTTTTATCAAAATAGGAATGGAAGAGGTAAAATAAATCAACAACTTATCAATGCATTTAATAAACAAGTTGATTTATCTGACAACCATCGTATTTTAGCATCACTTCCTATTTCTACTTATTGGACAACGAATTATGATCATTTGATAGAACAATCTTTAAAAAATGAAGGTAAAATTGTTGACGTAAAAAAAACAGCAGAAAATTTAGCACAAACTGTACCACGTAGAGATGTTGTTGTTTATAAAATGCATGGTGATATAGATAATCCAAGTAAGGCCGTGTTATCAAAAGAGGATTATGAAATGTATCATCTAGAGAATGAATTATTTACAACTACTTTAAAAAGTGATTTATTATCTAAAACATTTCTTTTTATAGGATTTAGCTTTGATGATCCAAATTTATCATATATATTGAGTAAAATAAGAATATTGCTCGAAAAAAATACGAGACAGCACTATTGCATATTTCGTTCTGTTCGCAAGGATGATTTTGAGGATGAGGAAACTTACAAATATGAAAAAATACGTCAAGAATTACGTATGGATGATCTTAGAAGATATGGAATACAACCAATCCTTATCGATGATTTTCAACAAATTACAGATATATTGCTTTTTATAAAATCGAAAGTTTTATCAAAAAATATATTTATTTCTGGAGCCGCAGAAAAATATGATCCTATGAATTCTGATGATGCAAATAAATTTGTATTTGAAATAGCCAAAAGGCTTGCAGCTAGGGGTAATAAAATAGTGTCAGGATTTGGTTGGGGAGTCGGCAGTAGTGTTATAAATGGAGTTTTATCACATGTATATTCAACAACAGGAAGGTTATTAGATAATCATATTGTTTTGAGACCTTTTCCACAGAACATAAGTGATACTGACGAAAGAAAACAAAAATGGGCTTTGTATCGAAAAGATATGATTTCTCAAGCAGGAATTGCTATATTTTTATTTGGAAATAAAAAAGAAGGAGATAATATTGTTCTATCAGATGGAATGAGAGAAGAATTTTTAATCGCAAAAGAAAATAAATTAATAATTATACCAATATTAGCAACAGATTATATGGCCAAAAAAATATGGTCTGAAATAGAACAGAATTTAGATGAATATTATCCTTCAGAAGAATTAAAATCTTCAATAATTATTATGAACCAACTTGCTAATAATCAAATAGATGCATTGTTAAATTCCGTAATAGATGTAGTAGACAAATCCCAAAAATTATTTTAATATTATGGCTCATAAAACATTTATATCATACAAATATAATGAAGCACAAAATTTGCGTGACCGAATTTTGGAAAAACTAGGAGACGACGCTTCTTATTATCAAGGAGAAACGTCTGATTCTCCAGATCTAACAGATTTCAAAACAGAATCAATCAGAAATAAATTAAAAGATATGATATGGGGGAGCAGTGTAACGATTGTCATCGTTTCTCAAAACATGACTCGAAGCAACTGGATTGATTGGGAAATAGAATATTCTCTCAAAGCCATATCAAGAGATGGAAAAACGTCTCATACAAATGGAGTAATAGCGGTAATTCAGAAATGTCCTTATTTGGGATATGATTGGATCAGAGAAAAGGTTACCGGCAATGATGGGTGTTCGTATGTTTGTTATAATAATGATAAGCTTTATCCTATCATTGTTAATAATAGATTCAATCAATCACCAATGAAATATACTTGTGAGGTATGCAAAACAGTAAATGCCTTGACCGGTTGTTATATTAGTATTGTAACAGAAGAAGAATTTCTAATGGACCCTAATAAATATATCGAAAAAGCTTTTGATAAAAGCAAAAATCTAGAATCTTATAAAATTTGTAAAAATAGAAATATTTGATTTTGAGATATCTAAAAATCAAATTACTCCCATCTTATTATTTAAAAATTTCATTTTGGTATTTTTAAGAGCCTTCCATTGCACCTATACATTTTTCTCTCATTCATTTCTTCTCTTTATTTGCTTACGTAATGCTTTTCACTATCACGAAGTCTCCATAGAAATCATTTTGGGATTAATTGCTTCCGATTATTTTAATTAAAAATGCCTTCGTACAAAGCTGATTGACCTTGGAAATTCTGGAATCTGGTCATACATAATCATACATTTATAAATTCCCTATTTATTATATTCATACATTGAGTGAGATCATTTTTCTTATAACTTATTTGTTTCCATGTGCTCGTGAATTCCATGGGATTTTCGGGGAAACAATACATGGAATACAGCGGTATACATTTGAAAACTCTCTTTTTATCTTTAATATACATTGTATGAGACCATATTTTTCATAAATTGCTCATTGCAATATATTTGTAAATTTTAAACCCGTCTTTATAAGCCTATTTTGTCCTTCATTACTCCATAGTACAGGATCATTTAGAGAATCCATGGTTGAGGAAATTCAGATTATAGTATACGGAGAATCATCTACACGCTGGTTATTTTATTCTGAATATCCCCAGAATTGATTATACGGATTTCAGAGGAATGATGGGTATTAACTCCGCAAATTTGAAAAATTACCCTTTCAAGTGAAAGTCTCCTTGTAAATAGGGATAGGCTGCTGATTGGGGGAGTGTGTTTGATTTGGTAGGGTACTATGCTATTTGTTGTGCCCTATATGGCAAGGAATATCGTATAGGCGTAAAAATGAAAAAGGATGGAATCAATATTGATTCCATCCTTTGGGGAGGGCATTTAAACTTTTAGTAAGCTTCCATCATCAAAAATGCTTTCAAAAGAATTGAACTTGAGCCCCTGTTTTTCTTACCCGTTCGCAGCATATTTGATGATTAAAAGGAATTGTCGGAATTGCCGAATCACGTTACTCGCTTAATTCGGTGATGTCGGTTTCAGGTTTCGGGTAGCCTTTGCCGGCAATCCATTTTTTCGTTTCCGCCGCCATTTCGGGGGTGACGTTAAAGTCGTATTGGGCATAGTCGCCGATGTGGAATTTTCCGGGCTTGAAGAATCCCCATTTCTCAAAGAAGTCCGTCAGGTCGGTTTTTGTGACGTCACAGCATGCCTTGACGAATTCGAACTGGTATTTGACGGTCTCGTTTCCTCCGTAGTTTCCCGCGTTGTTGCGCAGGTACTCCATGACGTCAGGATAGAAGTCGGGGTGTCCGTTTTTGGTAAAGTAAAGATGGAGCTGCCACAGGGGAACCAGCTTGTTGAAGACGTCCTTGGATTGCAGGTAGGCGATTTCCCCTTCGATGATTTCCTTGCGCGCCTTGTCGTAGCTGCCCTGGCGCTTCAGGCGGCTTTCATTGCCTGTTTTGGCTGCGGCCTGCAGGGAAAAGATGTTGTTGCTGACTTCCGTCATGCCGCCCCAGGTCATCGGGCGCATTTGCATGACGTGTCCTACTTCGTGGGAGAATCCCCAGCAGGCATCGCCCTTGAGAACATTTTCAGGGTCGGTGACCATACGCATTGTCCCGTCGTTTCCAAGGTAGGCGACTCCGTCTCCGTCGCGGAACATGTAGTAGTTGAAGTTCACGCGGGCCAGGACGCGGTTTTCCGGGATTTTGCCGTATTTATCCAGGCCCATCAGCTGGTATTGGATGCCGATGAGCTTGTCGTAGGCGTTGATGAGTTCGGTTCCGCGGTCTTTGGTGAATTTTTTCAGGAATTCTACGGGGTAGGCAACCTGGATGTATTTTCCCCGGGCATCCATGATTGGAGAGACGGCCTGGTCAAGCAGGCGGACCCAGTCCTTGTTGGTGTCGCCCCGGGTGGTGTCAAAGTAGCCGTTGGCTTTGCCGGTCACGAAGTGGACGGGGATTTTCGGTGCCTTGCCGGCGTCTTCGGTGAAGTAGCTGATATAGGCGTTGGCGGGCGTTTCCACGTCAATGATGTTGATTCCTTCCTTGAGCGGAATCTGCTTTTTGTGCAATCCCCAGCCGTTGGGGTCTTTTGTGGGTTGCACTCCTTCGGCCGGCTTGCGCATCAGGTTCGGCAGCAGGAGGCTGATTTCCTGCCCCTCCGTCTTGCCGACCAGGACGATATGCTTCCCCTTTTCCAGATAGACGCCCGTCATGTTGTCGTACTTGCTGAATCCGTCGCCGATTCTGAGATTTTTCCCCGTCTGGCGCGGTGAGGGGAGGGCCCGGTATTCGGCATACAGGTAGTCCGGCTTGTAATGGCCCGCCAGGATTTTGGCCGCGAGTTCCTTCATCGCGTCAGACTGGAAGGCGGAGGTGTCTTTGACATCCGGCTTCAGGAAGGTGCAGGAGGAGTCTTTGAACAGTTTGAGGTCGTTGCCGATGTGTTCCGGCGTGTTGGCGGCAAATGCCGCTGCGAGCGACAGCAGGGGCAGGGATAGTAATGGAAGGATTCGGTTCATGACAGTACGGGAAGCAGGTGGTTCCGTGATGTTACAAGATACAGGTTCCGGTTTCTTCTTCTTTCACCATTTTTTCTTGATGAATAAATAGGCAGGCAGTCCGTCAGGAGAAAGGCCGGGCGGTTGATTTGTGGAATGGTTTTGGCGTTGCGGCAGGTTTTTTCCAGCTGGTTTCATGTTTCCGGATATTTCCCGTGTTCCGGCGGGCGCTTTTCCGGGGCGCCGTATCCGGATGGGTGCGTTCTTTGCTCCCCTCTTGAGTTTTGAACCGAAGCCTTCCGGGCTTCCCGGCGGCAGTATTGCGTTCCTGCCGCGTGTTTCTCTTTATGTTCCTTTTTCTCTGGTCTTGACGCACATGCATGACATGGTTGTTGTGCGGAAGGGGAAAATGGAATAAGGTGGAGAGGATGATGAACTCCGTATTCAAGTGTTTGATGAGTGCCGTATGCGCCGTGGCATTGCCGGCGTTCGGGCAGGAAGAGAAAACCGATTTCCCTACGGACAGGGCTGTGACCGTATTCAGCGCCGGGGAGGGTAATCCCTATGCGTCCATCCGTATTCCCGCCCTGCTCAGTATCGGCAAGGGCCAGCTCCTGGCATTCGCCGAAGGACGGTACAAGAATACCGACCAGGGGGAGAACGATATTATCATGAGCGTCAGCAAGAATGGCGGGAAGACCTGGTCCCGTCCCCGGGCGATTGCCAAGGCCCATGGCGCCACGTTTAATAATCCGTGCCCTGTTTATGACGCCAGAACCAAAACCGTGACTGTCGTGTTCCAGCGTTACCCTGCCGGCGTCAAGGAGCGGCAGCCCAATATCCCGGACGGATGGGATGATGAAAAGTGCATCCGCAATTTCATGATTCAGAGCAGGAACGGAGGTTCCTCCTGGACGAAGCCGCAGGAGATTACGAAGACGACCAAGCGTCCTTCCGGAGTGGATATTATGGCGTCCGGCCCGAATGCGGGAACCCAGCTGAAGAGCGGCGCCCACAGGGGCCGCCTGGTGATTCCGATGAATGAAGGGCCGTTCGGCAAATGGGTGATTTCCTGCATTTACAGCGACGACGGCGGCAAGAGCTGGAAGCTGGGCCAGCCGACTGCCAATATGAAGGGCATGGTGAACGAGACGTCCATTGCGGAAACGGATAACGGCGGCGTGGTGATGGTTGCGCGCCATTGGGGCGCAGGCAATTGCCGCCGCATTGCGTGGTCCCGGGATGGCGGGGAGACCTGGGGACAGGTGGAGGACGCTCCGGAGCTGTTCTGCGACAGCACCCAGAATTCCCTGATGACGTATTCCCTGAGCGACCAGCCCGCCTACGGCGGCAAAAGCCGCATTCTGTTTTCCGGGCCCAGCGCGGGACGGCGCATTAAGGGACAGGTGGCTATGAGCTATGACAACGGCAAAACCTGGCCGGTGAAGAAACTGCTGGGCGAGGGAGGTTTTGCCTATTCCAGCCTCGCCATGGTGGAACCCGGCGTCGTCGGGGTGCTTTATGAGGAGAACCAGGAGCATATTAAAAAGCTGAAGTTTGTTCCCATTACCATTGAATGGCTGACGGACGGAGAAGACACAGGGCTGGCTCCCGGCAGGAAACTTAAATAGGAAGGGACTTTGGGAAACAGCTTTTCCCGATCCTTTTTTGTTTGTGATAAGCGCCGTTGTCGTAACGGTTCCGGTTTTGATGCCGGTCCGTGATTATCCCTGAATACGGGGATGCCGGGCCGGCATGCCGGGGTAAAGGCAGATGGCGGGGAGCATGTAAACAGAAGCGTCAAACAATATTATTTTGTCATTAGAAGAGCTTTCTTCATGAAGTAGCGGTTTTCCGTTTGTCAGATTGCCTGTAACAGGTACCACGATGGAACTTGTACAGGACAGAGGCGGGATTCCGACCCGGATGCCCGTGTTGTTCTGTATGACAGGGTGTGGAAGAGTTGCCTTCTTGATTCCAGGACGCTTGCGGGTATTCTGCAAGGCATCCGTTGCCCTTGGAGCTTTTCCCATTTGGGAAGGCCGGTGAGCGGAAGGTGATTCCCCGTTTCAATATATGTCCTGGATTTATCTGGTGTTGGCCGGTCTCTGCGAGATCGGATGGCCTCTGGGTTTCAAACTTTCTCAAACGCCCGGCACTGGGCCCGGCAAATTCGCCGCCTGTATCGCCTGCTCCGTTTTCAGCATGGTTCTGAGCGGTTTTCTTTTGTGGCTTGCCCAGCGGAACATCCCCATCGGCACCGCTTATGCGGTATGGACCGGCATTGGCGCGTTGGGCACGTTCCTGGTTGGTATTCTGTGGTTCGGGGATTCTTCCAATATCTGGCGCATGCTGGCGGCATCCTTCCTGCTGATAGGCATTATCGGGCTGAAGTTGGCCCCTGGGCATTGATGCGGTCTTCGGCATCCTTGCCGGGTTCCGGGAAAAGCCGTCTCCGTAACTTTCCGGATAGGAGGTCTCAGTAGTGGGGGACGGCTTTTTCCCACACGGTCCCGCAGGCGTCGGAAGGCATGCGCCAGTCCCCGCGCGGGGAAAGGGAAATGGTGCCCACCTTGGGGCCGTCCGGCATGCAGCTGCGCTTGAATTGCTGACGGAAGAAACGGCGGATGAAGATGCCGAGGCAGCGGCGGATGAAGTCCGGCTGAAATTCGCCGCGGAAGGCATGTTCCGCCAGGTGCAGGATTTTATCCGGTTCCGCACCGTATTTAATGAAGTGGAAGAGGAAAAAGTCGTGCAGGTCGTAAGGCCCAAGCACATCTTCCGTTTTCTGTTCAATGGTGCCGTCGTCCGACGGCGGCAGGAGTTCCGGGCTGACGGGAGTGTTGTTGATGTCCGTGAGGGTGGCTGCCAGTTCCGGGGATGATTCTTCCGCGATGTGTTCAATGAGGCAGCGTATCAGCGTTTTCGGAATGGAGCAGTTGACCGCGTACATGGACATGTGGTCCCCATTGTAGGTGCTCCATCCCAAGGCAATTTCCGACAAGTCCCCTGTTCCCACGACCAGCCCCCCGGTTTTATTGGCCAAATCCATCAGAATTTGCGTGCGTTCGCGGGCCTGGACGTTTTCATAAGTGGTGGTTCGTTCGGCAGGATCGTGCCCGATGTCGGCGAAGTGCCGGAGGCAGCATTCCGAGATGGGGATCTCCCGAAGTTCCACGCCCAGAAGGCGGCACATGGTTACGGCATTGTCATGGGTTCTGTCCGTGGTGCCGAAACCGGGCATTGTCACGGCCAGAATGTCCGAGGCCGGGCGCTTCAGCGCACGGCAGGCGCGGGAGCAGATGAGCAGAGCCAGCGTGGAGTCCAGCCCGCCGGAGATGCCGATGACGAGCCGTTGCGCGCGGGTATGTTCCATTCTTTTGGCCAGACCTGCCGTTTGGATGGAGATGATTTCCTCACACCGTTCCCGGCGGCGGGACGGAGAAGGCAGAAAGGGCCGTGCCGGGTTGAATGCGTATTCCAGGCCGGGCGCTCCGGGAACCTGTTCCGGCAGGGCCAGATGCAGGGCATTCCCGGCAGGGAAAAAGGATTTGCTATCATTGAAGGAGCTTTCAGAGAGGCGCGCCGCCTCCAGCCGTTCAAAATCCACGTCCGCAAAGATGAGGGTGCTTTCCCTGCAGAACCGTTCCCCCTCCGCTGCTGGCCTGCCGTTGTCCGCAATGAGGGACTGGCCGCCGAATACGGTGTCTGTGGTGGATTCATGCACACCTGCGGAGGAAAGGACATAGGCGCAGAGGCATCTGCCGCTCTGCTGTCTGACCAGTTCCCTCCTGTATGCGGCCTTACCGGTGAGTTCCGTTCCTGCGGAAGGGTTGAGAATGGCTCTGGCACCCAGAAGAGCCAGTTTGGAACTGGGAGGAATGACGCTCCACAGGTCTTCGCATATTTCCACGCCAAAACTGAAGGGAGACGATTCTTCATGAAAAACGATTTCCTCCCCGAACGGGATATGCACCCCATTGATTGTGACTTCCTTCACTCCTGTACCCAATTCCCTGCCGGAGGTGAATTGCCGCTTTTCGTAGAATTCCCGGTAGTTGGGGAGCACGGTTTTGGGCACCAGAGCCAGAATGCGGCCGGACTGCACTACCGCCGCCGTATTATACAGAGCGTCTTCATGAAGGAAGGGCAGGCCCATCACGGCAATCGTGCCGGAGCCTTCCGTGGCTTCTGTAAAGCGGAGCAGGCCGTTCAGGGCTGCTTTCCTCAAGTTCGGCTGGAAGAAAAGGTCTCCGCAGGAATAGCCCGTAATGCACAGTTCCGGGAAAACGACGACCGCCGCCTGCTGTTCTGCGGCTTTCCGGAATCCCTCCGTAAGTTGGTCGACATTGTAGTCCACTTCAGCCACGCGGAGCTGGGGGACGGCGGAGGCAAGTCTGTAATATCCGAACATGGGCGGCGCAGTCTGAAAAATGGAACCCGCAGATGTTCGTTTTTCCCGTAGTCAGGACACAATCCGGGAAAGGCGGGCCTGAGCCGAATACTAAAAGTTCATGAAGGACTTGTAAAGCCATCTGTAGGGACTGCTCCGTCCATGTTGCCGGGGAATGGGCAAGGAACGCAATCTTTCCCGCATGCCTTTCTGCATGACGGTCACCGGGCAAATCCGTTTTTTCCCGGGCTCCCGCAGCATGGCGGCTTTTCTTGAGCCGGGTACGGCATTGAGGCTGGAACAGCGGGAGAAAAGGAGTAAACCATACCCTGAAAACTAATGAATAATACTGACCGATTTACTGGAAAAGCCCGGGCTTATGCCCAGGGCAGACCCGATTATCCCGCCTCCGTTGTTGGGCTTCTGACGCGGGAGAGCCGCCGGGAGAATCCCCGTCTGGCGGATATAGGTTCCGGAACGGGCATTCTTTCCCGCGCCATGCTGGAGCGCGGCTGGACCGTGTATGGCGTGGAGCCCAATGATGACATGCGGAAGGAAGCGGAGAAACGGCTGTCCGCTTTTCCCCGTTTTCATTCCGTGGCGGGAACGGCGGAGCGGACCGGGCTTCCCGGAGCTTCGGTGGATCTGGTGACGGCGGCGCAGTCATTCCACTGGTTTGACGCCGCCGCGTTCAAGAGGGAATGCCGCCGTATTCTGTCCGGAGGAGGCAAGGTTGCCCTGATTTGGAACTCCAGGGTGGAAGACAGTCCCATTGCCCGGGAGGAAGGAAATATCCACCGTCTTTACTGTCCGTGTTTTTATGGATTCAGCGGAGGGCTGGCGAAGTTGACGGACAGCATTGGAGCGTTTTTCAACCACCGTTTCCAGATATTCCGCTTTCCAAATGATTTGTCCTACACGCGGGAGCAGTATCTCCGCCGCATGATGTCCACCTCCTATGCCTTGACGGAGGGCGGAGAAGAGCGGTCCTCCTGGCTGGACGCCCTGGAAAAGCTGTTTGACCGGTTTGAAACGGAAGGACGCGTTACGGTTCCGAATGAAACTGTGGTGTATCTAGGGAAGTGCTGAGGATGCGGCGTTCATGCATGGCCTCCGGAAAAGGAAAGGCCTCTTTTCGGTTCAGGAACTGAAGATGATGACGGCAAGGACGGCAATGATTGCCAGAACGACAACGATGGCGGTAATATAGCCGGGTTTGTGGGCATCAAGAGTCCACTCCTTTTTGAGATGGGAAAGATCCTCCCCTGCCGCATAGCGTGAAAAAAGGTCATGGAGCCGAGAGTAGTCCAGGTCTTTGGGCGTCATGTAAAGCTCACTGTCCTTTCCGCTGGCAAACGAAATTTCGCAATGGTAATTTTCCGGACTATTGCAGGTGGCCTGGAGGAATTCGTCACCGCGGCTGCAGATAATGAAAGCTTCCGTGTTATTTTTAATGCCGGACAGGGCTTGATCCCGCGTTTCACAGGGCTCTCCGGAAAGTTCCCAAACGATGGAGGGGGCGGAATGAAGGCTCATGGAATAAAAAATCAGAAAATATAGTAGAGAATTATTTTTCCTGCCGCCAGTAAAAACTTTCCTTTCTTCTTCCTGGGCGGAAAGTGTTCCCTGGCGCAACACTCCGGAGAGCGCTGGGAGCGCTTGAGGGTTGGGGCATTCAATGGCTGTTTTTCCGCTTATCATTCCGGTTTTGCATGGGTTCTTTCTGCCGGGGCGTTCCCTTCGCGTTTTTCCAGCCATGCAGGCTGACGTTTCCATTCCTCTGGAAATAATCATTCCGCGGCTTCAGGCATGGCTATTTTCTCTCGCTATTCTTGCTTTATTAAGGCAGGCCATCCATGTTACGATTATTTACTGCCATGGTGCATCAGACTTTTTCCCAAGAGCCTTTTCTGGTTTCCGGATTGCATGGGGACCAGATTCTGGGCGCCCGCAGTAACCAACAGGATTCTTTCTCCATTCTGGCTGGAGAGGACGCATTGGTACTGGTGCTGGCGGACGGCATGGGTGGGTATACCGGCGGAGAGTTGGCCAGCCGCGCGGCGGTGGAAGGCTGTTCGCGGGCTTTTGAGCAGAAATCCGGTTTGCCCGGAGAGAGAATGAAAGCTGCAGTGACCGCCGCAAATGAACAGGTATGGTCCGCCCGGAAGAAAAGAGGGGAGGATGACGAGATGGGGACGACGCTGGTAGCAGCCTGGATAGGGGCGGATGGGCTGAGGTGGGTCAGCGTGGGGGACTCCCTTCTGCTGCTTATCCGGGAAGAGAAAATGTTTCTGCTTAATGAGCTGCACCAGTATTCCGCGGAATTGGAGCGCATGGCGGATGAAGGGATCATCAGCCGGGAGGAGGCTTTGAGCCATCCTGCCCGCCATTCCTTGACTTCTGCCCTGATGGGGAAGGAAGTTCCTTTGGTGGATTTGCGGGAGGAATGCTTTCCCTTATTTCCGGGGGACCGTGTTTTGGTCGCCAGTGACGGAGTGGGGCCTTATCTGGATTCCCTGGGGCCGGCAGGGATGCGGTATTTGTCCATGCTTTCCGCGGAGGAACTGGTGCGTTCCGTGCTGGACGGCATTAACCGCGACGGCGCGCCCAACCAGGATAATGCCACATTGATTTGCGCAGAGATAGCAAGGGCTTGATCTGCATTAGTGCGGCAAGTAGGTAATCTGCGGACGGGCGATTTTTGAGATTCACATCCTCCGTCTGCCGGATGATGAATAAAACCCCGCATGCGTTTCAGGCATGCGGGGTTTTATTGAAATAGCCGGAGTATTTCCCGTTCAGGAATGGTATTCCTGGAGGGAACGGGGTGATACCTTCACGTGCTGGGCGGAGCGGATGCCCTCCACCGTGGCCCTGGCGGCTGCGATGGTAGTCATGTACGGAATTTTCTTCTGGATGGACTGCATGCGGATGAAGGAGTCGTCAATCATACTGGTGCGGTCCACCGGAGTGTTGATAATCAGGTCGATCTGCTTGTTGGTGATCATGTCGCCCAGGTTCGGGCGGCCTTCATGCAGCTTGTTGACTACTTCCGTTTCCACGCCCTGGCCGCGCAGGTATTCTGCGGTGCCGCCGGTGGAGATAATCGTAAAGCCCAGGGAAATCAGGTCCCGGGCGATGGGTTCGATGAACTTCTTATCCCGGTCGGAAACCGTGACGAGCACCTTGCCGGAGGTAGGCAGAATGCAGCCCGCAGCTTCCTGGGCCTTGTAGTAGGCCATGCCGAAGTTGTCCGCAATGCCCATGACTTCACCCGTGGCGCGCATTTCCGGCCCCAGTACGGGGTCCACTTCCGGGAACATGTTGAAGGGGAAGACAGCTTCCTTCACGCCGATGAAACGGCAGGCGCGCGACTTCAGGCCCAGCTCCTTGAGTTTCTTGCCCAGCATGATTTCCGTGGCGTAGCGCGCCAGGGAGATGCCCGTTACCTTGGAGACGATAGGCACCGTGCGGGAGGCGCGGGGATTGGCCTCAATGATGTAAACCTCATCGTTGCAGATGGCGAACTGCACGTTCAGAATGCCCTTTACCTGGAAGTCCTGGGCAATTTTGGCGGCATGTTCCTCAATGGTGCGGATGTGCTTGGGAGCGATTGTCACGGGGGGGATGGCGCAGGCGGAGTCGCCGGAATGGATGCCGGCCAGTTCAATGTGTTCCATGACCGTGGCTACAAAAGTATCCGTGCCGTCGGCCAGAGCATCCACTTCCGCCTCAATGGCATTGTCCAGAAAACGATCGATCAGCATGGGATATTCCGGGCTGACCTGGATGGCCTCCACGCCGTAGCGCTTCAGGTTTTCTTCATCGTAAATGACTTCCATGCCGCGGCCGCCCAGCACAAAGGAGGGGCGCACCATGACCGGGTAGCCGATGCGGCGCCCCAGTTCCACGGCCTCCTCCAGGGAACGGGCCGTGCCGCTTTCCGGCTGGCGGATATTCAGGGCGATCATGCGTTCACGGAAATATTCGCGGTCTTCCGCCAGACGGATGCCTTCCGGTTGGGTTCCCATGATTTTTACGCCGGCGTCTTTGAGGGCCTGGGCGATGTTAAGCGGGGTCTGGCCTCCGAACTGGACGATGACGCCTTCCGGCTTTTCTTTCTCGTAAATAGCCAGCACGTCTTCCACGGTCACGGGTTCAAAGTACAGCTTGTTGGCCGTGTCAAAGTCCGTAGAAACCGTTTCCGGGTTGCAGTTCACCATGATGGATTCATACCCGTGGTCGCGCAGGGTGAAGGCGGCATGCACGCAGGTATAGTCGAATTCGATGCCCTGGCCGATGCGGTTGGGACCGCCGCCCAGAATCATGATTTTCTTCTTGTCGTTCACGGGAACTTCGTCCGCCGCGCCGCTGTAAGTGGAGTAGTAGTATTCCGCGTGTTCCACGCCGCTGACGGGCACGATTCGGAAGGTGGCCGTGATGCCGTCTTTCTGCCGGCGGGCGCGGACGGCCTTTTCCGGCACCCCGAAAATCTGGGCCAGGTATTTGTCGGAAAAGCCCATTTCCTTGGCCTGGCGCAGGGTTTCCGCGGAAAGGGAATCCCAGTCCTGCCCATCCAGGGAAAAGTCAAAGTCCGCCAGTTCCTTCATCTGTTCAATGAAATACGGAGTGATGCGGGTCAGCTTCACGATTTCCTCCACGGCTACGCCGCGGCGCAGGAGTTCGTAAATCTGGAAGAAGCGTTCGCTGTTGCCGTACGTGATTTTTTCACGCAATTCCGGGGTGGAGAGGGCTTCCAGCTTTTTCACACGGCCCAGGCCGGCACGTCCGATTTCCAGAGAGCGCACGGCCTTCTGGAAAGCTTCCTTGAAATTCTGCCCGATGCTCATTACTTCTCCCACGGCTTTCATCTGGGTGCCCAGCTTGTCGGCTGCCTTGGGGAATTTTTCAAAGGCCCAGCGTGCGAACTTCACGACCACATAGTCGCCGTAAGGTTCGTATTTTTCCAGGGAGCCTTTGCGCCAGTAGGGAAGTTCGTCCATCGTGACGCCGGAGGCCAGCTTGGTGGAGACGGAGGCGATAGGGAAGCCGGTGGCCTTGGAAGCCAGGGCGGAGGAACGGGATGTACGGGGGTTGATTTCAATAACGATGATGCGGTTGTCCTCCCGGTTGTGGGCGAACTGCACGTTTGTGCCTCCCGTAACGCCGATGGCGTCCAGAATGCGGTAGGAATAATCCTGAAGTTTATCCTGCACTTCCTGCGGAACGGTCAGCATGGGAGCCACGCAGAAGCTGTCTCCGGTGTGCACGCCCATGGGATCCACGTTCTCAATAAAGCAAACAGTAATCTTTTGTCCCTTGGCGTCGCGGACGACTTCCAGTTCCAGTTCCTCCCATCCCAGCACGCATTCTTCCACCAGCACCTGGTTGATGAGGGAGGCGGCCAGGCCGCGGGGGACTACCTGGCGCAGTTCCTCCACGTTGTAAACGATGCCGCCGCCCGTGCCGCCCATGGTGTAGGCGGGGCGCAGCACGACGGGGTAGCCCAGTTCAGCGGCCACCTTTTCAGCTTCCTCCACGGAGTAGACGGGTTCGGACTTGGCGACCGGCACGCCGATCCTGTCCATGGTTTCCTTGAAAATGATGCGGTCTTCGCCGCGGGCGATGGCTCCCAGATCCACGCCGATGACTTCCACTCCGTACTGTTTCAGGATGCCTTCCTCATGCAGCTTGGAAGCCAGGTTCAGGGCCGTCTGGCCGCCTAGGTTGGGCAGCAGGGCATCCGGGCGTTCCTTCTCAATCACGGCCGTGATGCGGTCCACGGTCAGAGGCTCAATGTAGGTGTGGTCCGCCATGCCGGGGTCCGTCATGATGGTGGCGGGGTTGGAATTCACCAGAACGACGTCGTAACCTTCGGCGCGGAGGGCCTTGCAGGCCTGGGTGCCGGAGTAGTCGAACTCGCAGGCCTGGCCGATGATGATGGGGCCTGAGCCGATAATGAGGATTTTGCGGATATCTTCGCGTTTTGCCATGGTATGATGCCTCTATGTGGTCCGTGGTGGTTAAAAATAAATGCCGGAAACAAGGTCCGCCCAAGGTGCGTTGCCTCTCCGCTCCGCATACCCGGCGCGTGACCTGACGCACAGTACGGGACGCCGGGCGATAAGTCCAGACAAAACAACAGGAATTCCGGGGAAAAGGCTATGGCCTTCTTTCCTTTTCGTACAGTGCCGCACGCAATCCGCCCTTGATATTTTCCACCGTCCGTATACCCTGCGGAGCAAGGATGAGGAACGCCCTGACATTGATTTGCTGTCTTGGATTGCTGTGCTCCGCAGCATCGGCTGCGGACCTTTCTTCCACGGGGCGGGGGAGCGCCGTGCCTTCGGGGGAGGCTTCCTGGTACCAGGCCCTGCGGACCGGACTTTCCCAATTCCGGAACGGCGGCGGCTACGAAACCAGCAGGGAAGCCATGCAGGCCCTTGCGGAGAAAGCCTGCCGCTGGGACCCCCGCACGCGCCGTCCCGTTTTTCTTCTCCGTAACGCCGCTCCCTCCTTCTGTTCCTCCGCCTGCTACCTGCTCCTTTTGAAATCCCTGCAGATATGGGACTCTGCACAGCCGCGGCCCGTTATTTCCGAACGCGCGTGGCTGGCCCTCATCCCCCGCTTCGGCCAGCATGACGGGGAAGGGCCGTGGGGATGGGCGAACGCCAATGGCCCCGGCCTGGCCGTCCTGGTGCACAGGCTGGGAGCCGGCATCAACTTTGAGGACTGGAGGAAGGCCCGCCCCGGCGACTTCATGAAAATTTTCTGGACGGACCGCATCGGGCGCCGGGAATCCGGCCATCTGACCGTCCTGGTGAAGGATGGAGGGGACCAGGTAACGTTCTGGTCCTCCAACATTCCGGACGGTTACGGAGCCAGGACGGTGCCCAAATCCCGGATCAGGCGCGTCATTTTCACGCGCATCACCAGGCCGGAACGGTTCAACCTAGCCCCCTCCGTGGGAAGCCACCCGTGGCTGTCCTCCCTGCTCCGGCAGGAAGTGGGCATGAAGGAAGTGCGCAGGCATTCCGGCATGCAGAACCCCTGACCGTTTCCCGTAGTGAAAAAATGCTCCTTCCCTCCTTCCGTCACCCCGGACTGTTCCGTGCTGGTGCTCGGTTCCCTGCCGGGAGACGAATCCCTGCGTCAGGCCCAGTATTACGCCCATCCCCGCAACGCGTTCTGGAAAATCATGGGGTCCCTTCTGGGGTTCGACCCCTCCCTGCCATATGGGGAACGCCTGTCTCTGCTCAACCGGGGCGGGGTGGGGCTGTGGGATGTGGTGGCCTCCGGCGTCAGGCCCGGCAGCCTGGACCAGCACATCTCCCAGGAACAGCCCAATGACATTGCGGCCCTGCTGGATAGCTTCCCGGGCATCGGCGTGGTCTGCTGCAACGGCACCGCTTCCCATAAATACCTTAAACGGTATTTTCCCGAACTGTTCCTTCGGGAAACGCTTTCCGTCATTCAAATGCCTTCCACCAGTCCGGCGGCGGCGCGGCTGACGTATGAGCAGAAATTCCGCGCCTATGAGGAAATCATGGCGCCCCTGCTCCGGAAGGAAAAGCAAGAATACTGACCTTCTGCGCCTTTTCCAATGCCGTGCGCGGCCCGACGGTAACAGGCGGGGGTGTTCGGTCAGCAGGACCCGACGGCCGCCAGCAGGTGGACATCCAGGGCCAGGGCTTCGTGAATATTGAAATTCAAATCATCACGGAGCCTGTTGAGGGCCTCCATGCGCTTCAGCAATTCGTTCACGGGCATCTGGGCGGCCAGCGTGCGCACCTCCGGATGAATCGGAGTGACTTCCGGGGCTCCTGAGGCAATCAGGGCTGCCTGGCCGAACCAGCTGATGAGCAATTCCAGGGCCTGATTGCGCTGTTCCAGGTATTCCGTCTCTATCTGGGCGGCGTTCGCGTCCTTATTGCGGGCCTCCCAGTCGGAGGCGTCCGTACCCTGGGCCGCTTCCCTGGCTTCATCTTTCAGAGCCTGGTTCAGGTTTTTGGTGATGGCGGCCTTGGCTTCCGCCATGACTTCCATGAACCTGCTGCGGAAGGCCAGAGCGGCCAGGTCATTATTCAGATTGCGGCAGGTCTCCAGCCAGTGCGGGAGCAGGGCCTCCTGAATGGGGGTGAGCCTGAATTCCCCGGATTGCAGCAGATTGACGCGCACGCAGCGGGAAATAATCGTCTGAAGGAGCTGGTCCGGCTGGGAGGTGGACAAAATGAGCAGGCACTGTCCGGGCGGTTCCTCCAGGGTTTTCAGGAAAGCGTTGGCGGCCTCGTCATTCATCCGCTCCGCATCCATGAACACGGCTATCTTCCATTTCCCCTCTGCCGCGCGCTGTTGCAAAAAGGGTTCCACGGCGCGGATATCATCCCGCAGGATGCGGCGCGACTTGGACTTGGGGCGCACCAGCCGGCAATACTCGTCCCTCACACTGTCCAGGTGGTCTGCCCGGATGCCGTTCATTAGCTCCAGCAATTGCAGGATCAGGCGGGAGGCTCCCTGGTGCTCGTCTCCCACGATGAGCAGGGCATGAGGAAGCCGGTTGCGGGAGAAGGCGGTGCGCAGCAGGTCGAACGCTTGGGATGCCGTAAATGCCATATGCTCCTATGAAAGCATTTCGTTGCGTCAGGGCAACAGAAAAGATTGGTATATGTCGGATATTTCATGTACTAAGGGGGCCGGTTATGGAACAAAATGACATCTCATCCCGGATTGTCTTTGCCGACCGCGGCAAGGTGAATGTGGAAAAAGGCGTGGAATTCGCCCCCAAATTTGACCAGAATGGCCTGATCCCGGCCCTCGCCATGGATCATATTACCCATGAACCGCTGATGCTGGCCTATATGAATGCGGAATCCCTGCGCATGACCATGGAACTGGGGGAAGCCGTTTACTACTCCCGCAGCCGCCAGGAAATCTGGCATAAGGGCGCAACCAGCGGCCACGTGCAAAAAGTGAAGCAAATCCTGGTTGACTGTGACCAGGATGCCCTGATTGTGCTGGTGGACCAGTGCGGCGCCGGCGCCTGCCACACCGGGCACCACTCCTGCTTTTACCGTTCCGTTCCGTTCGGAGATGAACTGAAAGCCCAGCCCCAGGGGGCACCCGTCACGCTGCGTGAAGCGGACGGAGGCGTCGTTTTTGATGCCGAAGCCGTGTACGGCAAGGGCCATTAACTCCTTTTGCGCGTCAATCTGCGTTCGCCGGATTGACGCGCCTTCTTTTTCTGCTGTAAAATCATGAATGTGAAAAAACTGTTTCTCATGATGGCTGCCGTTTCCGGGGCGCTGGCCCTGTGCCAATGCTCTTCGGAGGCGCCTCCTCCCCCCGGAACCGTCCGTATGGTGGATCAGCAGGCGATTGCCCTGATGCAGGAAGCCAGGGCAAAGGAAGCGAAGAATGATCTCTCCGGGGCCATTAAAAAATACAGGCGCGTGGTGGAAAAGCACCCCCTTTCCAGGGAAGCTCCCCAGGCCCGGTTCAGAATGGCAGAACTCTATGAGGCCCGCAAGGAACCTGCGGATGCGTTTGACCAGTACCAGAAACTCATTGACCGCCACCCGGACAGCCCCCTGTACAGGCAGGCCATGGCCCGGCAGAAGGAAATGGCCTTCGGCGCTGCGAGCGGCGCGTTGACCAACCGCGTGCTGTGGATGTTTGACGTCAGGATGGATCCCACGAACGTCACGGAATGGCTGAAGCATGTGCGCGACAACGCCCCGTATGCCCCTACCGCCCCGCAGGCCATGAACGTGCTGGGCAATTACCTGGCCGCGCGCGGCCGGATGAAGGAGGCCATAGAGGCATACCAGAACCTGGTGGACAATTACCCCAATTCTCCGTTGGCCCCCACGGCCCAGCTCCAGATAGCCACCCTGTATCGCCAGGCTGCTGCGGACGGAGACCGCAACCACGTCAATGTGGCCCGCGCTCAGGAAGCGTATGAAGACTACCTTCAGCGTTATCCCAACAGCGCCCGTGCGGGAGCCGCCCGTGCCGATCTGGCGGCCATGAAGCGTGAGCTGGTGGCCCAGCAGCTGGAAGTGGCGGAATACTACCTGACCAAGATGAAAGATGCGGATGCC
>OIEN01000479.1_pt1 | contig 24734 bp, 21 predicted proteins | sample 1581741 | NCBI WGS metagenome assembly OIEN01 (sample SAMN01760944, study PRJEB22395) | human gut metagenome | reverse complement strand
GATGGCTGCCGAAAAGATAAGTGCAAACCACGACAAAAAGGGTATTCTTCTTTGTGAAGGCAAAGAAACAAGTTTCGATAAAGTTTTGTATTCTGCTGTTTATCCGGAACTTATTGTTGTGCCTTCAAATGGTTGTACCGATATTATAAAGTTGCTACCTTTTATAAAAAAGTATTCAGAGTATCCCAGCTTTGGGATAATAGATCGAGACAATTGCTCGAAAAGATTGATTCGCAAACGTGAACGGGAAGATGGGATATACTCAACGAAGTTACCTTTTATTGAGAACGTTATTTGCTGTCCAGAGGTTTTGAAAATCTTATGTAAGATTTATGAGAAAAACTATAGCGAAGTTTTGCGTGAAGTTCGAACTGCTTTGGCAGAGATTTTAGCAGATAAGATGAATTTGCTAAATCCTTTTAACATTGAACTACCGAGAGATGAAGTTGTGCAGTCTGTTTCAATTAAAATTGTTACAAAGAGCCGAACTGTAGTAAAGAACATTGAGTTGTCAAACATCATGTACACTTTTCGAGACAAAGCGATAGTTGGCAAAGTGGCTGATGCAATGGGCTTTCGAAGTCGTGAAGTTTATTACAAGGCTTTAAAAACACAAATGGATAGCGAGAATGGTTATGCATTAATATTTGCGATGGCAAAGTATTTGCCAGACATTAAGTATTTTGAGTAAACGAAAAGAGGCTTTTTACAGCCTCTTTTTTAGTACAATTTGTTGAATTTTGTTAACAATTGTGGTATCATAAGCGAAGATTGTATATAAATTCGGAGGAGATATTTATGAGATTAAGTAAAGATTTTTTCTACACATTAAGAGAAGATGCAAAAGATGAAGACTCAGTAAGTGGTAACTTACTTGTGAAAAGTGGAATGATAAAAAAAGTTAGCAATGGTATTTATATGAATATGCCACTTGGTGAAAAAGCTTCTCAAAACGTTATAAAAATAATAAGAGAAGAGATGAATGCCGCAGGTGCATGTGAGGTTTCTATGCCACACATATTACCTATGGATTATTTCGAAGCTTCTGGTAGAGCAACTTCTTTTGGTAACAGCATTTTTAAATTAAACGATAGATATGGTAGACCTTATGCTTTAGGACCAACACATGAGGAATTTTTTGTTTTAGCAGCTCAAAGCAGAATAAAGTCATATAGAGATATGCCATTTACAATATATCAAATTGGTGAAAAATATCGTGATGAAGTTAGACCTAGACTTGGACTTATTAGAGTTAGAGAGTTTATTATGAAAGATGCATATAGCTTTGATACAGATGAAGATTCTATGCAAGAATCTTATCAAAAGATGTTTGATGCATATCATAAAATTTTTAAAAGAGTTGGCTTAAAATATAATGTTGTAAGAGCCGATACAGGTGTTATGGGCGGACTTTTATCAGAAGAGTTTCAAGCTATAACAGATACAGGTGAAGATATATTAGTTCTTTGCGATAGTTGTGATTATGCTTCAAATATCGAGGTTAGTAATTGTGTGCCAAATACAAAAATGGAAGAAGAAGCAGAAAAAGAATATAGCGAGATTTATACACCAAATGCTGGTTCTATAGAAGATGTTACAAACTTCTTAGGTTTACCTGTAAGTAAATTTGTAAAAACTATGATATATAGAGCTGATAATAAATTCTATGCTTGCATGGTGGAAGCAGATAGAGAAATTAACGAAGTAAAACTTTCTAAACTTTTAGGAGCAAATGAAGTTGAACTTGCTTCAGAAGAAGATGTTATGAGAATAACAAATGCTAAAGTAGGTTTCGCAGGTCCTGTTGGACTTGAAATTCCAATTATCATGGATGAAAATATTAAAGTTAAAAAGAACTTTATAGTTGGTGCAAACAAATCTGATTATCATTTGAAAGATGTTAATTTGAAAGACTTTAAACCTGAAATTATTGCCGATATTAAAAATGTAAAAGAGGGCGATGTTTGTCCAAAATGTGGAGGAAAAATTCACTTCAAAAAAGGTATTGAGATTGGTAATACTTTTAAACTTGGAACAAAGTATTCTGAAAAATTAGGACTAAATTATTTGGATAAAGAAAATAAGTTACATCCTGTACAAATGGGTTGTTATGGAATTGGTGTTGGTAGAATTATTGCTGCTTGTATTGAACAAAGTCATGATGAAAAAGGTATCATTTGGCCAATGAGTATAGCACCTTATAAAGTTGCAATCGTTTTGATAGATAGAAAAAATGAAGAGCAAGTGAAAGCAGCAGAGGACTTATATAATAAGCTAAATTCAATGGGCATTGATACAATTTTAGATGATAGAGATGAACGTGCTGGAGTTAAATTTAACGATATGGAACTTATTGGTATTCCAGTAAGAATTACTGTTGGTAAAAAAATTACTGAAGGAAAAGTTGAGTTGAAATTAAGAACAGAAGCAGAAAACGAGATTATTGATTTAGAAAATATAGTAGAAAAAGTAGAGAAAATTGTAGAAAAAGCATAAAGCCCATATACTAGAAAAAACTTATATTTGAGAAGATAGATATAAATTATATTTGTCTTCTCTTTTTTTATAATTAAACAAACACTTGCAATATTTTCGAAATTATGTTAATATAAGTGTGTTAAAAGGGTGTTCTAGTAATATACCAATAATTTGGAAAGGAGCTGTGTCGTTGTCTCAATGGTGGCTTAGAAGCTTGACTTGACGCAAGGAGGAATTAGATGAATAATAATTCTAACCACGAGCAGGATAACGGTGGTTGCATGGTGGTTCTGGTATTCCCGGTGGCATGCTTCTGGATTTGGTTTGCTATGGCATTCGTCGATATTCGACTTTTACTTGGAGGATTAGTTGGCTCTGTAGTTTCCGGATTCGTTTTTTTTAAAGTAAGACCGATGAAAGATATGCTTGACCGGTTTCATGTTACTTTGATTATTGCTTGCGTAACTGCAGCAATAGTTAATCTTTTGATGGGAATCCCTGTCTTAAAAGCTATCTTGATTCCGCTAGTTATGTTGCCTGGCATTGTAGTAACGTACAAACTTTACTACAACGTAAAGAATGATAAGTGATGAGATATGATAAGAGGGTGGAATTTTTCTACCCTCTTTTAGTGAGTATAAAGCAATTTGAAAAGGTGATTGCATATTTTTATGAAAAAATAAATCTCACATTTAACGTAATTTATTGGTTTAAAAGAGGCGATACATATTTTGCAATATGTAACTTGCCAAATCCTAAAAAATATAGTATCATATAATACGCTATGATTAATGAGAGGTGTAAATATGTTTGATAAGTTAGAAAATGTTGAAAAACGCTATGAAGAATTAAATGAAAAAATTAGTGATCCAGAGGTTATTGCAAACCAAAATGAATGGAAAAAGCTTATGAAAGAACATGCAGATATCGAGGAGATAGTTGAAAAGTATAGAGAGTACAAAAAAGTTCAAAATTCTATTGAAGATTTAAAAGAAATGCTTGAAGATAAAGAAATGCATGATTTGGCACAAGCAGAACTTGATGAAGCAAGGGTCAATTTGCCTAAAATTGAAGAAGAGTTAAAATTACTTTTAGTTCCCAAAGATCCTAACGATGATAAAAACGTTATTGTTGAAATCAGAGGTGGAGCTGGTGGAGAAGAGTCTTCTTTATTTGCTGGTGATTTATTTAGAATGTATAGTATGTATGCCGAAAAGAAGAGATGGAAACTTGAGGTTTTAAATCTAAATGAAACAGAACTTGGAGGAATAAAAGAAGTTACTTTTATGATTACAGGTAAAGGAGCTTACAGTAGATTAAAATTTGAAAGTGGTGTACACAGAGTTCAAAGAGTTCCAGATACAGAATCAAGTGGAAGAATTCATACTTCAACTGCCACGGTTGCAGTACTTCCAGAAGTTGATGATGTTGAAATAGAGATTAATCCAGCAGATTTAAAAGTTGACACATTTAGATCTAGTGGTGCGGGTGGACAGCACATTAACAAAACAGAATCAGCAATCAGAATTACACACATACCAACAGGTGTTGTTGTTGAATGTCAAACAGAACGTTCACAGATTCAAAATAGAGAGACAGCTATGTCTATGCTTAGAGCAAAACTTTATGAAGCAGAACTTCAAAAACAAGCAAGCGAACAAGCAAATACTAGAAAGAGTCAAGTTGGTAGCGGAGACAGAAGTGAAAAAATCAGAACATATAATTTTCCACAAGGAAGAATTACAGACCACAGAATAGGTCTTAGCATATATCAAATGGATAATTTTCTAAACGGAGATTTAGACGAAATGATTGATGCATTAAATGCTGCAGATAGAGCCGCAAAACTTTCAGAAGAAGATTAATATATGTGTCTTGAGCAAGCGAGGGAAAAGTATACCTTGCTTGCTTTTTGCATAATAAGTGTGATAAACAACACAATAAAATACAAGCTAATAAATTTGAAAAATCAGTATAACTTCCTATTTTATAAATCTTATAAAAGATAAAATTATACCAAGTTTTATGCTTGAACGTGGATATGATTTCTAGAATTTTATAAGACGTGGAAATAAGGTCTGACCCCTTATTTCCCTAAGAAAAAATGAAAGAAAATTGTTGACATATAAATAAGAAGATGATACAATATAGTCTGCATTGTAAAATGCAATAAAAATAACTTTAAGGCCTTAGCGCCTTAAGATAAATTACAAATTATAAGGAGGTGAACAAAACAAAATGCCAACGATTAATCAATTAGTTAGAAAAGGAAGACAAGACAAAACTTCTAAATCAAAGGCTCCAGCTTTACAAAAAGGTTACAACTCAAAATTAAAGAGAGTAACTAATAGTTCAAGCCCACAAAAAAGAGGTGTTTGTACAGTAGTTAAAACAACTACACCTAAAAAACCAAACTCAGCTTTAAGAAAAGTTGCAAGGGTTAGATTAACAAACACTCAAGAAGTTACTGCTTATATCCCAGGTATTGGACATAACCTACAAGAGCACAGTGTTGTTCTAATAAGAGGTGGAAGAGTAAAAGACCTTCCAGGTGTTAGATATCACATTATCAGAGGTGTATTAGATACAGCTGGTGTTAAGGATAGAATGCAAGGACGTTCTAGATATGGTGCAAAGAGACCTAAGAAATCTTAATTTTAGAAGTTGTGCTTTTTATATAAACTAAAATCGTGGCTATGTTTTGTGGTCACCAAGTAAGGAAATATATAAAGCACTTAATGGAAGCTATAAAGAGCTTTCAGAGTACCTTGACATACGGTATTTTTATAGTATGTTAGTTTTATAAGGAGGGAAGAACAGTGCCAAGAAAAGGTTATGTAGCTAAAAGAGATATTTTACCAGATCCAGTGTATAATAGCAAAGTTGTAACAAAACTTATTAACAATGTTATGGAAGATGGTAAGAAAACAGTTGCTCAAAAAATTGTTTACGGTGCATTTGATATGGTTTCTGAAAAGACTGGAAAAGATGCACTTGCTGCTTTTGAAGAAGCTATGGAAAACATCATGCCTGTACTTGAAGTTAAAGCAAGAAGAGTTGGTGGTGCAACATACCAAGTACCAATGGAAATTAGACCTGAAAGAAGACAAGCATTAGGTTTAAGATGGTTAGTTAGATATTCAAGAGAACGTAACGAAAAAACAATGAAAGAGAGATTAGCAAACGAGATAATCGATGCTATAAATGGTATGGGCGGAGCTTTCAAGAAGAAAGAAGATACTCATAAGATGGCTGAAGCTAATAAAGCTTTTGCACACTACCGTTGGTAGTTTGAAATGTTATACATTCGATAAATAAAGAAGGAGGAAAATATAGTGGCTACCGAGAGAAAAGTTTCACTAGAAATGACTAGAAATATTGGAATAATGGCTCACATTGATGCTGGTAAAACAACAACAACTGAGAGAATATTGTTCTATACAGGTAAGACTCACAAGATTGGTGAAGTTCACGAAGGTGCAGCAACTATGGACTGGATGGCTCAAGAGCAAGAAAGAGGTATTACAATTACTTCTGCTGCGACAACTTGTTTCTGGAAAAATCACAGAATCAATATCATTGATACACCAGGTCACGTTGACTTTACTGTAGAAGTTGAGAGATCTCTTAGAGTTCTTGACGGATCTGTTACAGTATTTTGCGCTAAAGGTGGAGTTCAACCTCAATCTGAAACTGTTTGGAGACAAGCAGATAAATATAATGTACCAAGAATGTGCTATGTAAATAAAATGGACACAACTGGTGCAGACTTCTACAGCTGCGTTGAGCAAATGAAACATAGATTGCATGCAAATGCAGTTCCTATTCAATTGCCAATCGGTGCAGAAGATCAATTTAAAGGTGTTATAGACCTTGTAAAAATGAGAGCTTTCGTTCATAAAGATGACTTAGGAAAAGAAATCGAAGAGACAGATATTCCTGACGATATGAAAGAAAAAGCTGAAAAATTTAGAAATGAAATGATTGAAGCTGCTGCTGAGCAAGACGAAGAATTAATGATGAAATATTTAGATGGTGGAGAGTTGACTGCTGATGAAATCAGAAAAGGTTTAAGAATTGGTACACTTGCTTGTAAAGTAACACCAGTTTGCTGCGGTTCTTCATATAAAAATAAAGGTGTTCAAGAATTACTTGACAACATAATTTATTATATGCCTTCACCAGTTGATATCCCTGCTATCAAAGGTGTAAACCCAGATACAGGCGCTGAAGAAGATAGAAAGCCAAGCGACGACGAACCATTTGCAGCTTTGGCATTTAAGATTGCAACAGACCCATTTGTTGGAAAACTTTGTTTCTTCAGAGTTTATTCTGGTACACTTGATGCTGGAACATCAGTATTAAATGCAAACAAAGATAGTAAAGAAAGAATCGGAAGAATTCTTCAAATGCATGCTAACCACAGAGAGGATATCGACAGAGTTTTCGCTGGAGATATCGCTGCAGCTGTTGGACTAAAAAATGTTACAACAGGTGAAACACTTTGTGATGAAAAGCATCCAGTTATACTTGAATCAATGGAATTCCCAGAGCCAGTTATCTCTATTGCTATAGAGCCAAAAACAAAAGCAGACCAAGAAAAAATGGGTATTGCTCTTGCGAAACTTGCTGAAGAAGATCCTACATTCAAGACATATACAAACCAAGAAACAGGACAAACTATTATCGCTGGTATGGGTGAGTTACACCTAGACATTATCGTTGATAGATTGAAGAGAGAATTTAAAGTTGAAGCTAACGTTGGTGCACCACAAGTTGCATACAAAGAAACTATCAGAAAGAAAGTTAAAGCTGAAGGTAAATTCATCAGACAATCAGGTGGTAAAGGTCAATACGGTGATGTTTGGTTTGAACTTGAACCACTTGAGCCAGGTACAGGTATTCAATTTGAAAGCAAAATCGTTGGTGGTGCAGTTCCTAAGGAATACATCAAACCAACTGAAGATGGTTTCAGAGAAGCTACAAATACTGGTATCTTAGCTGGTTACCCAGTTGTAGACGTAAAAGCTACTCTTGTTGATGGTTCTTATCACGAAGTTGACTCATCAGAAATGGCATTCAAGATTGCTGCTTCTATGGCATTCAAAGAGTGCTGCAAATTAGCTCAACCAGTACTTCTAGAGCCTATAATGAAAGTTGAAATTGTAGTTCCAGAAGAATATATGGGTGATGTTATTGGTGATGTTAACTCAAGAAGAGGTAGACTAGAAGGTATGGAAGCAAAAGGTGGAATGCAAGAAATTAGATGTTTCATCCCACTATCAGAAATGTTTGGTTATGCTACAGACCTTAGATCTAGAACTCAAGGTAGAGGAACATATTCTATGGAACCTAGCCATAACGAAGAAGTTCCAAGATCTATTTTGGAAGCTATCACAGCTCAAAAAAATAAATAAGATTATATGTTGATTTTTTAAATCAACTCTAGTAAAATGTAATCATTAAAATGACTTTAAAATTTTTAAAATATATAAAAAATAAGGAGGAAATTTATAATGGCTAAAGAGAAATTTGAAAGAACTAAACCACACGTTAACATTGGTACAATCGGACATGTTGACCATGGTAAAACAACTTTAACAGCTGCTATTACAAAAGTATTATCATTAAAAGGAGAAGCTGAATTCAAAGCTTATGATCAAATCGATGGCGCTCCAGAAGAAAGAGCAAGAGGTATCACAATCAATACTGCTCACGTTGAGTATCAAACAGATAAGAGACACTATGCACACGTTGACTGCCCAGGACATGCTGACTATGTTAAAAACATGATCACAGGTGCTGCACAAATGGACGGTGCTATCCTTGTTGTTTCTGCTGCTGATGGCCCAATGCCACAAACAAGAGAACACATTCTTCTTGCTAGACAAGTTGGTGTTCCTTACATCGTTGTATTTTTAAATAAATGCGATATGGTTGACGATCCAGAATTATTAGAATTAGTTGAAATGGAAGTTAGAGACCTATTAACTAAATATGATTTCCCTGGTGACACAACTCCAATTATCAAAGGTTCTGCATTAAAAGTACTAGAGTCTACTTCTACAGATTACAATGCTCCAGAATATGCATGCATCAGAGAATTAATGGATACAATCGACGAGTATATCCCAACTCCAGAAAGACCAGTAGACCAACCATTCCTAATGCCAGTTGAGGACGTTTTCTCAATTACAGGTAGAGGAACAGTTGCTACAGGTAGAGTTGAGAGAGGTGTTGTTAAAGTTTCTGACGAAGTTGAAATCGTTGGTATCGCTAAAGAAACAAGAAAAACAGTTATCACAGGTGTTGAGATGTTCAGAAAACTTCTTGACCAAGCTGAAGCTGGTGATAACATTGGTGTTCTTTTAAGAGGTATTCAAAGAAATGAAATCGAAAGAGGACAAGTTTTAGCTAAACCAGGAACAATTCACCCACACACAAAATTCAAAGGTCAAGTTTACGTATTAACTAAAGAAGAGGGTGGAAGACACAAACCTTTCTTCTCTAACTACAGACCACAATTCTATTTCAGAACAACAGACGTTACAGGTGTTATCACATTACCTGCTGGTACTGAAATGGTTATGCCTGGAGATAACGTAACAATGGATATCGAGTTAATTACTCCTATCGCTATCGAAAAAGGATTAAAATTCGCTATTCGTGAAGGCGGTAAAACAGTTGGTGCTGGTATTGTTGCTGAAATCGAAGGCTAATTTGAATATTAGATAAAAATTAAGAAGCATTCTTTTGAAGAGTGCTTCTTTTTTTGTTATTATAAAAAGTTTTGAGTACATACTTGGCTCGGTTTTGTTTTAATTGAAATTTATTCTGGGGATTGCTAGAATTTGATTTTAGATTTTTATTAAAATGTATTTGGTGTACTGTCGTAATTTGATTTTAGTTTTTCATTAAAATGTATTTGGTGTACTGTCATAATTTGTTTTTAAATTTTCAACAAAGTTGTATTTAGCATTATTATAATTTACCATATAAAATTTATTTATTATATTGTTTGAATTTATTTTTTAGTTTGTTGTAAAAATTATATATATATTTATAAAAATCTCAAAAGTGTTTACAAAAAGTGTTGACAAAAGATAAACTTTTATGATATGTTATGGGAAAACAAATTTTTATAACACCTTCGGACTAATAGATAGGAGGTTGTACAATGGAGAAGCGGATTTTCAAGATTGCTGTGACTGGAGGACCGTGTGCTGGAAAGACTACTCTTCTGGACAAGATTCGCAGGGAAGCGACTAGCATTTCTAACGTGAAGGTGTTTTTTGCAAAGGAAGCAGCCACTTTGATTAAGCATTGTGGCATCAATTTCATGGATGCGGGTGGTGACTCTACTTTTCAGGAACTGATTATTGAGCAGCAGGTTCTTGCGGAGGATAGGGCATTTCGGGTAGCCAATCGGTATTCTGAGAGCCATCCGGACACTAAGGTTATCATCATTTGTGATCGTGGTATCATGGATGGTGAAGCCTACTTCGATAGTCCGAGCGACTTTGCGAAGATTTTGCTTCGGTATTCTCTCACTAAGGAAATCGTTTACGCGCGTTATGATGCTGTGATTTGCCTTAGGTCCGCTGCTATTGGCGCGCGTGAATTCTATACTACGATGGATGGTACTCCGCGTGATGAAAGCATTGATGAAGCTGCGATGCTTGATAAGAAGGTTTGTGCAGCTTGGAAGGGACACGAGAAGTATACCGAGATTGACAATTCTTTCAAGTTCTACGAAAAGCTTGACAAAGCGATTAGCAAGATTTTTGCTGTTGCTAGTGTTGAGATTCCCAAGGAGATTTGCAAGAGGTATGTTGTTGAGACTCCCAATCTTTTCGAACTCGTCGGTAAGCGCAATTCCTCGCTTTTCGTTGATCAGACTTTTTTCCTCAAAGAAAGTGATGCGAATTCTGTTTCGGCGATTAAGATTAGGCGTAGTGGCGATAATCCTAATTATTTCCTGAGTAATCAGCGTTGGGATTTTGTGAAGAATCCCATCAGTAACGAAATGGTTGAAGCGGCTGTTGTTGATACTGTGTTTTGCATTGGTGAAAAGGAATTCATCAGTTACTTGAAGAACGTTGACTCCTCGGTTAAGATCTTGGAGAAGATGACTTACTCTTTCTACATTGGAGCATCTGTCCATTGTGAAATTGACTTGTTCTTGTGCAATCAGAATCGTGCCTATCTTAAAGCTTACTTTGATGCTGACACGAAAGAAAATCGTGAGCTTATTGAGAATAGCTTTGAGATTGTGCGGGAAGTGACGTACAATAAGAGCTATTGTGAGCGTGAGATTGCCAGGACTGAGGGCGAAGTACTGAATAACTAGAAGTGTAGGTATGACAAATTAAAAGTATGACGTAGGAAAAGTCTCTATAAAAAGTGCGTGAAAATTGTGCGAACCTAGATTGTTAGACGAAAGTTTAGCAATTTGGGTTCGGCACAAAATTTCACGCATTTTTTTATAACGACTTATCTTATAATATAGATATACATAAAAAAATTAGTAGATATGTTAAAAAACATAAAAAGAATTTAAATTTTGCTTTGAAAAAATGTTAGTTGAAAAGTTTTATTTCCAAAAAACAAATTTTATTCAAATAAAAATTTACTACAAAATAAATTTAAATAAACTTTACTCTAAAAAAGAGATGTCATGATTTTCTAAATTTTTAACTGCATTTTTAATTTTCTTTCTTGCCTCTTCGCCTGTTTCTGAATGTTGTACATATTCTTTCAATTTGCCTTTTACTGCAGGGTCAAGTGTAGAATAAAAATCCATTGCAAATTCATTCATGCCAAGAGACATTGCAAGTCCGATAGGTAATTCTTTATAAAAATCTGGTTTACTCATCTTATAACCTTCTTTCATAATAATTTGCACAGAAAAGCTTAGGCTTCGGTGCTATTTTAGTTAGTATTTCTATTTATTTCCTAAAATATGCAAAAAGCGTGTTATAAAATTGATATGTCCATTGCCAAGTAGACATGGGAAAATCAATATAACACGCTATTAAATATTTAATTATTCGAAATATCGAATTCTCTCTTGCTGGACAAAAACTTTAATTGTCCATTTTTTCAGGGTATTTTGGAGGATCACACGAATTTAAGTTACGATAAAGTTGCTCGGCAGAAGAATAATCTTTCCGATGTACTCGTAAGACAAACAGTATGCGTACATCTTTAAAATAAGTTGAGATTACATTTTGACCAAGATAACGCTGTGAATTATACATGGAATTGAGCAATGAAGCATTTCTATCTACGTGAATTAATTCGCAGTTCACATCATTTCTAAGAAAGTAGGTATAGACGATATAAGCCCTTTGAAAATCCTCAGTAACCCCGAAAATTTTGCTGTTAAAAAAATTAATAGACATACAAAAATACCTCCCTTTTAGACTTGGCTGAATTACCTCGGTATCAACGAAGCATTGAAACCGTTCCAAATGCTATTTTCATCGAAATCAATCTGATGAATTCCGCAATAAGGAAAATCTGACTTATCGTAGCCAAACTGGCGAATCAGCATTGCATGTGCTACAACAATAATCTTATCGTATTCCAAATACTTTTTAAGACAGTCATAAGCACGAGTGCCTAATTCCTTAGCAGTTTCCCATTCGTAACGGCAACCAAATGCACGCTTGCCATTATGAAAAATAAATTCGTTGAGAGAATTTTTGTAAAAGTCTTTTGTATCGTTCGTTTGTGACAAATCAGGCGACCATTCTCTCAAATCGATTTCGATAGAAATATCCAAACCGGTATTTTTCGAGATGATAGCTGCGGTCTGCAGTGCTCTAGTATACGGAGAAGAAACAATCAGCTGTGCACCAGAAAGTGCAGGACTTCTAGAAACAGTCTCAGCTTGATTTTTACCCTCATCCGTGAGTTGAGCAAAGTCTACACCTCTACCGATAAAACCACGTTTTTCAACGTAAGAGTATGTCGGTTCGCCATGCCGAATTAGTACCAACTTCATTGTGATAACCTCCTTTAGCGTAATTGTGCTAATATTGCAAGTGATTTTAGCTCTAATATTATAGCATCTTTTAAGTTTTGGGTCAAGATGAACGGTTTACATATTTTGTGAAAAGTTGGTAAAAATTACCGTTGAAATATTAAAATTATTTTCAAAAATAAAGATGGAAAAAAACAGAGAAGATAAGAAATTTCTTTCTCTTTTATCAAAAACGAAAATTTTCGTTAGTTTAGTTTTTTGATGTTCCTTACTAACCTACAAAAACAACTTTTATTTTTTGTTTTCTCTTTCTTGTTTGCTTGAATTTTCGGTTGAATAGGTTGACAGAATGTGGTATAATTTTAAAAGATTTTGGAGGATTTGATAATGAAAAAAGTTGTTTTTGTGTTATTGATTATATGCTGTTTCATTTTATGTGGATGCGGTTATCAAGAAAATGGAATCGATGAAAATAAATTTAATATAGTTACATCTTTTTATCCTATGTATGTTGCGACTAGTAATATTGTAGACGGAGTAGAAGATGTTACACTAAGCAATATGACTGACGTTCAAGTTGGATGCCTACATGACTATCAAATGACTACTAAAGATATGAATAAACTAGAAAAGGCAGATGTATTTATAATTAATGGTGGCGGAATGGAATCTTTTTTAGATAAAGCCACAAGTAGTTGTAAAAATCTAAAAGTTATAAATTCAAGTGAGGGAATATTAGAGGAAAATGTGCATGAAGCTGAACATTACGAGCATGACGAAGGACATAGAGAAGAAAATGCACATATTTGGGTAAGCATTAGTTTATACATAAATCAAGTTCAAAATATTGCAAATGAACTTGCAAAAGCAGACGAAAAAAATGCAGATAAGTATTTGGAAAATGCAGAAATTTATATAGAAAAGTTAAAAACTCTAAAGAATGAAATGCATGGAAAATTAGATAATTTAGAAAAGAAAAATATTGTAACTTTTCATGAAGCATTTTCATATTTTGCAGATGAGTTTAACTTAAATGTAGTTGCAGTTATAGAAAGAGAACCTGGAACAAGTCCTAGTGCAGGCCAACTTGCTAAGATTATAGACGAAATTAAAGAAAGATCTGCTGAAGCTATTTTTGTTGAGCCACAATACGAAAAGACTACTGCAAACGTAATTTCAAAAGAGACTGGAGTTCCAGTTTATACTCTTGATCCAATAGTTTCAGGCAAGTTAGATAAAGGTGAATATGAAAGAATTATGAGAGAGAATTTAAAAGTTTTAGAGGAGGCAATAGGAGATGGAAAATAGTTGTGGATACTGTTGCACTAAAATATCTAATATTAGTGTAAAAAGAGGTTCAAAACAAATACTTAAAAACGTTAACATTCATATACATTGTGGAAAGCTTACTGTTATTATCGGAAAAAATGGTGCTGGAAAATCAACTTTATTAAAAGCTATTTTAGGTGAAATACCTCATGAGGGAAGCATAACATTTAAAAATAAAAATAACGAAGAAAAGAAAATAAAAATAGGATATGTTCCACAAAAATTAGATTTGGAAAATTCGCCTATCACAGTATATGACATGGTTGCAAGCTTTTCTTCAAACAAGCCTACGTTTTTATTTAAAAGTAAAAAGTTATATGAAAAAATAAAAGAACATCTTAAAGATTTTGGTGCAGATAATTTAATAGATAGAAAAGTAAATAGACTTTCTGGTGGAGAGCTTCAAAGGGTAATGCTTGGTATGGCGATGATGTCAAAGCCAGATTTATTAATATTAGATGAACCGATTTCGGGTATAGATAAAAATGGTAAAGAGCAGTTTTATAAGAAAATATATGATTTGAAAAAAAGTAACGATATGGCAATTATCTTAGTTTCGCATGACTTTGAATACGTAAAAAAATACGCAGACGATGTAATACTTCTAAATCAGGTTATAGAAAAAGAAGGCACACCAGATGAAGTATTTAAAAGCAAAATTTTTATCGATACTTTTGGGGAGGTGTAGAAAATGTTTGAATATGGATATATGCAAAATGCATTTTGGGCAATTATGATTATAACACCTCTATTTGGACTTGTTGGTACAATGATTGTAAATAACAAACTAGCATTTTTCTCAGATGCCTTGGGACATTCAGCTTTGACAGGAATTGCAATAGGAGCACTTTTAGGAATTAGTAATCCTACGATATCAATGGTCATATTTGGGATACTTTTTGCACTTTTATTAAATAGAATTAAAGACCTAAAAATAACTTCAAGAGATACAATAATAAGTGTTTTCTCATCTACGGCTTTAGCACTTGGACTTGTTATATTATCTTATAATGGCAACTTTAATAAGTTTTCTAGTTATTTAATAGGAGATATTTTGAGCATCGTACCAGAAGAGATTTTCCTACTACTCGGAATAGCGGTTATTGTGTTGTGTTTTTGGTATTTCTTCTTTAACAAGCTTTTTGCAGTCAGTATAAATTCTTCACTTGCAAAAAGTAAAGGAATAAACGTAAGATTAATAGAAGACATATTTATAGTTTTAGTTGCACTTATAGTAATGATTTCTATAAGATGGGTTGGAATTTTAATAATAAATTCTTTATTAATTTTACCAGCTGCAGCAAGTAGAAATATTTCAAGAAATATAAGACAATATACATTTTGGACAATAATATTTGCACTATTTTCTGGAGCGACTGGGCTTGTAATATCTTTCTACGCATTAACAGCCACAGGACCTACAATAGTTTTAATATCTAGTATGATATTTTTCGTTACATATTTACTTAGAAAAAAATCTGAGGATTAATGTTAAATACTTGAATATGTGTAGCGTATGTGTTAAAATGTGGATATTCGAGAGGTTGCAATGTGTATTTCCTTACTTATTAATAAGGAGGTATCGATGGCCATGATGAGCGAAGAAACCATGAGAAGAGAGGCGCAGTATCTGCTTAGCAGGATGTCGACGTATTGGGGAGAGTATGATTTTGGTGAGACTTCTGAAGTAGCTGACCATAGAGTTCCGAAGCTGGTATTTGATGCAGATGTGAAGATTATGTGTGACGAAGTGGAACTTGTTCATTATCCGCATGATAAGTATATTCGTGAGGTACAACTTGAGTATAACGGTACTACGTATATTATTGCGATTTCATCTCATATATATTTTGGTGTTGTGAATTCGTATTGGATTGAAGTTTACACTCCTGCTGGCGATGGCAAGGGTGGTAAGAAGTTCGTTTTTGGCGAGAAGATTTAAAAAGAAATGATGTGTTATGAAATTAAAGACCTATGAGTTCGATTGAACTTGTAGGTCTTTTTCGTATTGGAATAGAAAAAACAAAGTTGTTATTGACAGCCTGAGAATATTTTAATAATTTTTGTTCTATTATTCTTAAGGAAATATTTTAATCAAAAAATTCTATTTTCATGTATGAGTATTTACATGATTTCAAATGTAGTAACGGCACAGGCTACAGTCTTATTTTATCTAAAGCTTTCTTGAGAGTTTAATAGTGAAAGGGGTTTTAATGTATAATAATTTACAAAATTTTACGATGTTAGGTAGCAAAGTCACACCGAAAAATGACATTGCATTTAAATAGATACTAGCGATACATCAAGAGATGGAAGTACATCAGCGAAAGCATGGAAGATAATCAAGAAGTAAGATTTTGTGAATAATATTAGAAAAAATCAGCAGTAATCAAACGAAAGTTTGCTGAAATACTGCTGATTTTTTCTTGACTTATGTAATCATTCGTGGTAATATATTTGCATGGAGTGAGTTATATGAGTATGTTTATTGATTTAAAAAGAATATGTTGGTGTAGAAGCTAACACCAGGTGCGAGGCACTGGTGTATTTTTTGTATGCTTGTGTCTACACTAATTTAGATAGATAAATTGGAGAAGACACAAATCGATGTGTCTTTTTTTAATATAATATGAAAGATTAATTACGTGTATTAGTCAAGTTTTGTTCGACATCCTAAAATCAAAATTTTTGACTTTGAGATTTTCATATATCAAAAATTGTTATTTGTTAATATTTATATTATAATTTAAATAATATTAAATGGAGGTATTTTTATGGGGCTAAAAATTTATAATACTCTTACTAGAAATAAGGATGATTTTAAACCAATTCATGAGGGCAATGTTGGAATGTATGTATGCGGACCTACTGTTTATGGACCACCTCATGTTGGTCATGCTAGAAGTTATATCATTTTTGATTTGTTATATAGATATTTTTTATATAATGGCTACAAAGTTAAATATGTTCAAAACATTACTGATGTTGGACATTTAGTTGGCGATGCAGATGAAGGTGATGACAAAATTCAAAAGAAAGCTATCTTAGAAAAGTTAGATCCTGTAGCTGTTGCATATAAGTATGAAAATATGTATTTTGATTGCATGGCAAAATTAAATGTTTTGAAGCCAACTATTAGTTGTCGTGCAACTGGTCATATTATAGAAATTATTGATGCTGTTAAAACTTTGATAGATAAAGGCTATGCTTACGTAACTGATGCGGGCAATGTTTATTATGATGTTAGAAAATTTAAAGGATATGGTAAATTATCTGGCAGAACTTTAGACGATACTGTTTCAGGTGAAAGAATCGAGATTGCTGACGATAAGAGAAATCCAGAAGATTTTGCACTTTGGAAAAAAGCAGATCCGACTCATCTTATGAAATGGCCATCTCCTTGGGGAGAGGGATATCCTGGTTGGCATATCGAATGTAGTGTAATGTCTAGGAAATATTTAGGAGATACTTTTGATATTCACGGTGGTGGTATGGACAATGTTTTTCCACATCATGAGTGTGAAATAGCGCAGTCTGAAGCACTTACTGGCAAGCCTTTTGTGAATTATTTTGTTCATAATAATTTGATAACAAGAAATGGACAAAAGATGGGAAAATCTTTAGGAAATACGGTTGATTTAGATGAGCTTTTTGAAAAGTATGGTCCGACTTTTGTAAGACTTTATATTGTAAAAAATCATTACAGAAGTGTACTTGATTTTTCTGATGATCAATTAGAAGAGACAAGAAAAACTTATGACAAGTTTGTTAATCTTGTTGAAATAACAGAAAAGTATAAAGATTTGGATGTTTTAGATAGCAAGTATGAAGATGTAGATGATATGAAAAAAAGATTTTTAGAAGCTATGGACGATGATTTAAATACAGCTGTTGCTATAGCCGTACTTTTAGAAATGGTTAAAGAAGCTAATAAATCTAAAAATGTAGATAATAAAAAGCTAGCATATATTAGAAAAGTTTTTGACGATTTGGCTGGTAATATTTTAGGTCTTAAATTTGAAGTACAAATAACTGCATCAAATGACAATTTAGACAAGTTAGTTAAAAGTATAATAGATGTAAGAAATACTTTTAAAGCTAATAAGCAATATGAGTATTCAGATCTAATAAGAGATAAACTTAAGGAAAATGCTATTAGTATTATAGATACAAAAGATGGTGCTAAGATAGAATTTTAATTAAGGAGCAAATTGATTTTAATATGTATAGATTAAAAGATATTAAGATAAGGGAAAACATTTCTGATATCGAAGTATTTAAACGTGCGATTAAAACTTATGGAATTTCTGAATCTAAAGTCAAACGATGGCGCATTTTTAAAAAGTCTATAGATGCAAGAAATAAAGCAGATGTGCATTTTGTATATACCATAGACATTGATACTGATGATAGTAAAATAATTAGTAGACTAACTAAAGTTGATGAAATAAGTTTTCCTAAGATTACAAACAGGAGAAAAAGTAAATACAGACCTATCATAGTTGGCGCTGGTCCGGCCGGACTTTTTGCTGCTTTAATACTTGCCCAAAATGGTGTAAAGCCAATAGTCTTAGAGCAAGGAAAAACTGTAGATGAAAGACTTAAAGATATTGAAGAATTTAAATCTACAGGTAACCTAAATGTGTTATCAAATGTCCAATTTGGTGAAGGTGGGGCAGGAACTTTTTCCGATGGAAAATTAAATACTGGAATTAGCAGTCCTTTTTGCAGAAAAGTTTTGGAAGAGTTTGTAAATTTTGGCGCACCAGAGCAGATTTTATATTTAAGCAAACCACACTTAGGAACGGATAATTTAATAAATATAATAAGAAATATGCGAAATGAGATATTAAGACTTGGTGGTGAATTTTATTTTAACGAAAAGGTTACAGATTTTGAGTTTAAAGAAAATAAATTGAAAGCTGTAATTTGTAGTAAAAGAATAGAAACCGATACTGTAGTTTTAGCTATAGGTCACAGTTCTAGAGATACATTTGAAAAACTTTATAATTTAGGATTTAATATGGAAGCAAAAGCTTTTTCTGTTGGGGCGAGAGTGGAGCATAAGCAAGCACTTATAAATGAAAGTCAGTATGGTAACCAAACTAAACTTAAATTACCAGCAGCTGAATATAGGCTTGTGTATCACGGAAAAGATAGAAGTCTTTATACCTTTTGTATGTGCCCAGGTGGAGTTGTTGTTGCTTCTTCTAGCGAAGAAAACACAATAGTTACAAATGGTATGAGCTATTTTGCAAGAGATGGTGAAAATGCTAATAGTGCTTTATTAGTTGGTGTAAATCCAGAAGATTTTGAAGGTGAATCTCCACTTAGAGGAATGTATTTTCAAAAGCAATTGGAAGAAAAAGCTTTTAGTGTTGGAAAAGGTGGATATAGAGCACCTGCTCAAAATGTAGTAGATTTTCTAGAAAGGAAATGTACTACTAAATTTGAAGATATAGAGCCAACTTATCTTCCAGGTGTACAAATGGTTGATTTGCATGAGGTACTTCCTAAATTTGTAACAGATACGATGGAAGAAGGAATAAAATATTTTGATACTAAGATTAAAGGCTTTGCGTCAAGTGGCGTTTTAACAGGTGTTGAAACAAGAAGTTCATCACCTGTGAGAATTTTAAGAGATGATAGTTTGCAGTCAAATATTAGAGGTGTGTATCCTTGTGGAGAGGGTGCTGGTTATGCTGGAGGGATTATGAGTGCAGCTGTTGATGGAATTAAATGTGCTATAAAAATTTTAGGAAATGAATAAATGTTTAGAAAATAAAGAAAACTAGAAGGGAATGAAATATATGGAAAAGAAAAAGATGTTAACAGGTTTACAACCTACTGGTGCGATAACTCTTGGAAATTATATTGGAGCTATTAAGCAAATGGTGGATTATCAAGAGATGTATGATTCTACTATTTTTATCGCTGATATGCATGCGATAACGGTTCCTATAGATCCAGAAGTTCTTGCACATAATATTAAAGAATTGATAGCGCTTTATATTGCGTGTGGAATTGATCCTAAAAAGAATATGATTTTTTTACAGTCAGATAATGAATATCATGCAAATATTTCTTGGATGCTTGAATGTAACACATATTTTGGTGAACTTAGCCGTATGACACAATTTAAAGACAAGAGTAAGAAAAATGTTAATTTTTCAGCCGGATTATATACATATCCAGTACTTATGGCAGCAGATATTTTAGCTTATGATGTAGACTATGTACCTGTTGGAATAGATCAAAAACAACACGTAGAGATTGCGAGAGATATAGCCATTAGATTTAATAAAAAATATGGAGATACTTTTAAGATACCAGAACCTTTAATTAGAGCAGAGGGAACTAAAATAATGGATTTACAAGATCCAAGTAAAAAAATGAGTAAATCTTCTGAAAATCAAAAGGGTGTTATTAGGCTTTTAGATGATAGTGAGTCTATTAGAAAGAAGATAATGTCAGCTACTACAGACTCAGTAGGAAAGATAAATTATGACCCTGAAAATCAACCAGGCATCACAAATTTAATTAACATTTATATGAGTTTGGCTGGCAAATCAAAAGAAGAGATTTTAGAAGAATTTGCTGAAAGTAATTATGGAACATTTAAAAAGGCTGTTGCAGATGTAGTTGTCGATGAAATAACAAAGATAAAGACAAGATATGATGAGCTTATTTCTACTAAAGAATTAGATGAAATATTGGACGATGGCAAAGAAAAATCAAGAGCTATTGCTAAGGCTAAATATGAACTAATGAAGAATAAAATCGGTTTAAGAAGATAAATTGTCGAAATTTTGCATAAGTATTGACATAAATTAAAATGCGTATTATACTGTACTAGTACAGATAGTACAGTATAATTTTTTAGGGAGAATTTAGATATGAAAACGTTGGAATTCTTTGAAAATGTTCAAAATATTTTATCGTTTTTCTTAATGTTTTATTCTGTTTATAATATAGTTATTTGGCTTTTTGTTTATGCCAAACCTATAAAAAAGAAGAAAATTATTAAGAAGAAACATAAAATTATGGCTGTTATTTCTGCTAGAAATGAAGAAGCAGTCATAGGAAATTTAATAGAGAGTTTAAATAATCAAGTATATCCGAAGAATAAATTTGATATATATGTAATTGCAGATAATTGCACAGATTCCACAGCCAAGGTAGCAAAAAATGCTGGAGCTATCGTTTATGAAAGATTTAATGAATTTAAAAGAAGCAAGGGATATGCTTTAGAATGGTTTTTTGATATTGTTCTCAAAGAGTTTCCAGATAAGTACGATGCATTTTGTATTTTTGATGCAGACAATATTGTTGCTCCAAATTTCATAAGCAAGATGAATGAAAAACTTTGTGAAGGAGAGACAGTAGTACAAGGTTATAGGGACATTAAAAACCCTGGGGATAACTGGGTTTCAGGAAACTATGCAATTTTCTATTGGACTATGGATAGATGTTATCATTCTACAAGAGATAAGCTAGGACTTTCACCACTTATAAATGGCACTGGATTTATGATTGCAATGTCTGTTTTAAAAGAAGAGGGAGGCTGGCATACAGAGACTCTTACAGAAGATACAGAGACATCGATGAATATGATTGCAAAAGGAAGAAGAATTGCTTGGGCTAATGATGCTGTAATTTATGATGAGCAACCTACAGATTTCGTAGAAGCTTGGAATCAAAGATTAAGATGGGGAGTTGGTACAGCACAATGTTTAAAGGCTTGTTTGCCTAAGATGATTAAATCCAAACATATGTCACCACAACTTATCGATGGAATTATTTATCTTATGGGAATGCCACTTATATTATTTTCTGTTTTGATTACAGGAATAGATTTATTAAAGTTTTTATTGATTCCTACAAAACAAAGTCTTGCATTAATACAAGGAAAATTATTTTTTGCATTAGCTTTTGCAGCACTTTCAATATTACATGCTTTATGGATTGTTTGGCTAGAAAAGAAAGATGTTAAAAAGGTTTGGAAAGGTATTGTTACTTATCCAATATTTTTAGTAGTTAGTTATTTCGTGAATTTTGCTGCTTTCTTTAATATGAAGTTGCAGTGGAAACAGATTAAGCATGAAAGTGTAGTTAGTATTGATGATATAGTAAAATAATGGGCTGGAAGTGGAAAGAAAAAACGTTACAGTTCAGCTTTAAAGAAAAAAAAAGAGGGTTAGGGTCTGATAAAACTTTTATCCGCAAGGCTTTGTCAAGGTAGTATTGCTGACGCAATCTCCACCTTGACAAAATTGCTACTAAAAGTGTTATCAGACCCTAACCCTCTTTTTTTTCTTTAAAGCTGAACTGTAACGTTTTTTCTTTATAAATTAGAGACTGAAAAATTTTAAATCACGTAATAATATATCGAGAAAAATTGTAGGATACTTCCTGCTAAAACGAATAGATGAAAAATTGAGTGCATATATTTTTTCTTTTTCCCAAGTCCGTAAAATATTGCACCAACGGTATATAAAACTCCACCCCATACGAGTAAGACTAAGCCGTTTTTACTAAGAGATTCATATAGTGGCTTGAATGCAAATATTATCATCCAGCCCATTAAGATGTAAGCTAATACGGATATTTTTTTATATTTGTTTAAATCGATTGCATTAAAAACAATTCCAATGATTGCAGCAAGCCAAATTACTCCAAAGATACCCCAGCCTAGGGCTCCTTTAAGTGTTATTAGTGTATATGGTGTGTATGAACCTGCGATTAGTAAAAATATACTGCAATGATCGATGATATTAAAAACTCTTTTTGCATTATTTACTTTTAGTGAATGATATAATGTTGACATGAAGTATAAAAATATAAGTGTTGCACCATAAATACTACTTGCGACGATAGCAATATTATTATGTTGGATACAACTTTTTACTACGCAAAGCACCAGTGCAGCTATTCCAAGAAAGCCGCCGATTCCATGTGATATTGCATTCATAAGTTCTTCTCCTAAAGTGTAATTAGGAATTTTGATGCGTGCTCTTAATGACATCTAACATCCCTCCAATATTTTTTTAATTTCCTCGTTTCTTTTAATTTTTGAAGTTGTTGTTTTAATCATTGGTTCTTCTGAAATAAATAAATTCTTAATATATTTATAAGTAGGGAGTGTATTGTTTAATTTTTTAATGTCTTCCCATATTTTATTTTTTATTTCTTTTTCATCTAAATTATTACCAATTTGTTTTGCGTCATACACAATTTTTGTAGATACGATTAAATCGTCATCTTTTGGATAACCGAAAACGATGCATTCATTTACGTATGGTAGTTTGTTTATTAAAACTTCTAGTTCTTCTGGGTAAATATTTTTTCCATTTTTTAAAACAATAACATTTTTCTTTCTACCAGTAATGTAGAAAAAGTTATCATCATCTTTATAACCTAAGTCACCAGTATAGAACCAACCATCTTTAATTACTTCATTTGTTGCCTCTTCGTTTTCGTAGTAACCAAGCATTACATTAGGACCACGGGCGATAATTTCACCGATTCCATTTTCATTAGGATTAGCTATTTTTACTTCAACTTCCGGAATAGGTGTACCACAAGAACCTATTTTATCCATATCATTTTTAGGTGCTGTTAGTACAGGTGCAGTTTCAGTAAGTCCATATCCTTGACTTGCACGAATTCCAAAATCATTTAAACCTTTTTGAACTCTTGGATCTAGTGCAGATGCACCACTAATTGCCATTCTAAGTCCACCGATACTGTCGATAATTTCCTTAAATAATTTTCTTCGTATGTCTATTTTGAAAAATAATAGAAATTTACTAAGAGCTAGTGCAAAATTAACTTTCTTGGTTTTATTCGTTTTTTCTATTTGAAGCATTATTTTTTTATACATTGATTCAAGAATAAGAGGAACACATATAAAGGTAGTTACATGATATTCTTTTAAATTGTCTCCAATATACCTAAGACCATCACAAAAAGTAGTACATGCCCCTCCTGCAAATAAATACATTACGCTTAAAGCACCAAATGTGTGATGAAAAGGCAAAAGTGCAATACCGACATCTTTGGGAGTTACATCTAAAATTTCAGTTACACCATTTACAGAAACTAAAATGTTTCTTTGTGTAAGCATAACGGCTTTTGCAAGAGAAGTTGTTCCAGAAGTGAAAAGAATTAAAGAAAGCTCATTAGGATCAATCTCTAGGCTTGAAAAAAGAGTGTTTCCTTTTTTTAATTCTCTTGTTCCAATATTCATAAAGTCTTGAATTGTAGGAATATTTTTATTATTTTTTTGCATGCAAATAAATTTCGTTAAATTTGTAGTTTCTTTTAATTCCATTATTCTATCTAAGTATTCCTCAGAAAATACAATTACATCGGCTTTACTTTTTTGTAGAGAATATTCTATTTCGCTATCCGGTAAACCTTTATCAAGTGGAATTAAAATACCTATACCTGATTGAACAGTAAAGTAAGTAAGCATCCATTCATAACTATTAGGTCCTATAAGAGCCACTCTTTTTCCTGTAAATCCTTTTTTTAATAATCCAGTTCCAAAAGAATTTATGTGATTTAAAAATTTTGTATAAGTTATATTTTCATAAGTTATTTTAGAATTGTTTTTATGCTTTATTATAAAAGCAAGATCATCTGAAAAATTTTTAGCACCATTAACTGCTAACTCCTTTAATGTTTTTGCCTTTTCTTTTTTTAAATAATTTTTGCTCATAATTCGTTCCTTTCACAATAATATATAGTATTTTTTGAATAACGAGTAATCTAGTTTTTAAAACTAGATTAACACAATATACTTTTTGTGTCAATATAAGATTAACTGACAGCGAGAAAAAGGGGTGACGATGCGAGAAAAAGGGGGAACGGAGGAAGGAGGCGAGAAAAAGGGACGGAGGAAAATTCTCACTTTTGAGAAAAAGGGACGGACCTT
>OIEN01000477.1_pt1 | contig 24744 bp, 19 predicted proteins | sample 1581741 | NCBI WGS metagenome assembly OIEN01 (sample SAMN01760944, study PRJEB22395) | human gut metagenome | reverse complement strand
AATATATTTTTTATAATTGCTTAAGTCATTTTGCAGCATATTTAAAAGATCATAATATTCTTTTTTATGTGCATTAATATATTTACTTAGATATAAGATTGGTATGTTTATTTTATGTTCCAAAACTAAATACAAAATGTTTAATATTCTACCTACTCTTCCATTACCATCATGAAATGGATGGATTGATTCAAATTGAAAATGAATCAATCCCATTTTAATTAAAGGATCAGCATTTTCTAATTCAGGATAATTAATATATTTTTCTAAATTGGATAAATACTCCCTTATTTTTGGTTCATTTTGTGGTGGAGTATGTAATATCTCATTAGTTTTTGTATTTAATATAACTGTGCCAGGTATTTTTCTAATGTCTCCAACACTAGGTTCAATTATTCTATGTATTTCAACTAACATATTTGTTGAGATGAATCCATTTTCGTTTAATAGCTTAAATCCATGTAAAATAGCTTGCCTATAATTAACTACTTCTTTTGATGACGCATCTTTTGTTTTTAAAGTTATTTCTTTAAAAATACGGTCGTAAGTCGTAACTATATTTTCAATCTCACTAGATTCTTTAGCTTCACCTAAAATAACAGCATTTAAAATAATATTTGGGTTTGGCAAAGCTTTTACTAATCCATTAAGCTCACCAATTTTATTATTAGCATTAGATAAAGCTTTTAAGATATCGATATCATCTAGATTTAAGTCAAATGGTAATTTGTGCATATTATAACCTCGTGCTTAAATTTTATCATTTTTTGTGCACATCACCAATTCGTGCTTAAATAAGATAGAAAAAATAAGTAGTTTCAAGAATTAGTATTGATAATATAATAAAAAATAAATGTGTTAAAATTAAAAACTATAATCTTAATAGAGGAAAATATTTAAAAAATCATGATATTCTTTTTTTAGCAACAATTCATTTTACTTCTTTTTCTTGAATTCTTTCTGACCTCTGGTGCTACCGCCGTCACAAAGAATATCAACACCTGCAAGGTAGCCGTTACGCTCGTCAGCTACAGTTGCAATAGCATAACCGAGTTCTTCTGGTTTTCCCATACGCTCCTCACAGGACAATTTGATAAGATATCCACCGTGTTCTTCTTCCATCTTGCCCATATCTGTTGCAATAAGACCGGGGCTAAGAGAAACAACTCTGATTCCCTTTGGACCGAGGTCAAATGCACTTTTTGCGGCATACCAGCAAACGAAATTTTTTGAAAGAGCGTAGGCAAAGCCGTTCTTTTCATAAACGGTTTTAGCCATGTTTGATCTTTTAATAAGTTTTGCAAGGAAAGCCGCTTCATTTGTTTCGGCAAGCAAGTAAGCCTTTTTGGGAATAATGAATGATGGAAGCGTATAAGCGGAGTTTGATGAAATATCGCAGATTACACTACCTGCCTTCATTTTTTTCGAAAACTCCTGGTTAACATACACAGTACCGAGGGCATTAATGCGAAGAATCTTTTCCTGATCTCCTGCACTGCCCATTGCGGGTGAAATACCTGCGGCGTTGATTACATTCTTGATTTCGCCGAGCGAAGCCGCATATTCGGCAAGCTTTTTAACGCTTTCACGATCTGATGTGTCGCAAGCATAAGAATAAGCTTCGTACCCTAATGCTTTGAGTTCATTAACTGCATTTTCAAGCTTTGCAACCGTTCTTCCCGAGATAACGAGGATTTTTTCCTTAGGCATAAATTTTGCTGCAGCAAGCCCCATGCCACTGCCGCCGCCTGTGATTACACATACATTTTTCATTATCTATTCTCCCTTAATTTTTTTGAAATACTTTCTTGAATCTATCATGAAAAAACATTATTGTCAATAAAAGTAAAACTCTGCTTAAATAAGATAGAAAAAATAAGTAGTTTCAAGAATTAGTATTGATAATATAATAAAAAATAAATGTGTTAAAATTAAAAACTATAATCTTAATAGAGGAAAATATTTTAAAAATCATAATATTCTTTTTTACATCGATTTTTTGACGCTTACGCTTGGATAGTTTTTACATCTTGGTTTTTAATAAATATTGTTGCAATGCTATATTCAACAAAACATATCACTGTTGCAAAAGATACGGATTTTAGATAACTTGCTTTTCAACAAAAAAACACGCAAAACTTAATCTTTTTACAAGTTAATTGATTTTGCGTGCTACAAATTTAATAAATGATTTTTTAAACTAGAGTGAAATATTAATAGCTGGTCTTATTCCAATATTTGTTGTGCAAAGTACACCAGCTCCGCTTGTTCCATAAATTCTATAAGCGCTTTCGCCTGAATACAAACCACCATTTCTTGCCCGGTAACTTACGGTTCCATAGTCTGAAGCGTTATAACTAAAATCAGCAATATTCAAACAAGCGGAAAAATCAGTTGCTTTTGCTCCCTTTAATCCATAGTCATAGAGGAAATCTGAGCGCGATTCAATGTACGAAATCAAATAGACTTTATCATAAGTATCTTCACAAGTATATTTAACTTCTTCATAACCATAAACCGCCTCGGAGTTATCAACAAATGTGGTTAAAATTTGTGATTTTTCACTTTCAGAGAATGCAATATTATAGAAATCATTATTTACAAACTCACGTATATCAGATTTTGAATAATCATCATAACGTCTTACGTTAATTCCATTTTCTACATCAAAATAATCATAACCTTCTGCTTCAAATGGGCTTGCATCAAGAACGTGTTCACTAAATAATTTCTTTTCTCCATTATTATCGCTTAAAATCATCCAAGAAATAGGTTCAAATCTAAAATAATTAATTCCAGGTTTTATGATGTCTCCATTAGAAATTGATTTTACTTCTCTATCAGTTTCTAAAGCCATGAATTTTTCTTTCACGCCATCGCCATTTTCATCATATTCTAAAATTGCTCTATTATCATTTGCGTTTTCTAAAGTTTTTAAATTATTGATTGTTGCTTCATCATTAACATAAGTTTGAGGATATGAACCAAAGTTCATAAATATGTTGCCATCGAATTCTTGCCAAACTGGATAAATAGAGTAATTTCTAAAAATAGGTGTATTAAAATCAAAATCCCATCCAGCAAAACGATAGTGAATTCCATTTTCATCCGGACGACTTGGAATATATAATCCGCCATCAATCGTATCACCACTTTCAACAATTACCGTTCTCGAATTTCCAAATTCATTTTTAAAAGTTACATCATACTTATCCCATCTTGCAACAAGAGTAATATCTGAATAAATTGGATCATAATTGCTAACTTTTTTATCGTTAATCGTCGAGCCAGTATACCAACCTAAGAAAGTTCTATCTTTACTATGCTTAGGGATTGGTAATTGTAAAATGACAGAGCCAGCTTCGTAATTATAAGGAATATCCATATCTAAATATCCGCCATTACAATCAAACTCTACTCTAAAAGTTTTATAAAGTTTTCCCGAAACTAAATCATCAATCCAATCACTAAGGGTGCCAGTATATTCCGGATTTTCTTCCAAATATAATTCATAAGCAGATTTTCCATCTTCTCCATCTTTTCCAATCGCTGAAATTCCCGTATCTACTTTGTCAATAATCCAGTGACCATTTTCGCCAATTTCAATAATTGGAGTATGTCCATCTTCACCAGGTTCTCCTTGAATACCTTGCTCACCATCAGCGCCATTTGTAACAGAAAAGTTGGTGGTTGTCCCATCAGAATAGGTAATTGTGTAAATGTCTACATTTCCTTCAGAACCGGTCTTTTCTATAGTTTTAATCCCAACACCTGTATAGCCTTTTAAACAACCTTTACTTATCCATTCACCATTTTCTTTAAGAAAAACATCCCAATTAGATGTGTTGATATAGAAATCACCGTCTTTCCCAAGGTCATTTGTAGGATTATTTGTCCCATTTAAAATGGTGTTTCCGTCTAAGCCGTCTTTTCCTTCAGCTTTAATTTCGCTATCAACGCCATCAATAATCCGGTTGCCATTTTCTCCAATCTCAATAGTTGGTGTGTGACCGTCTTTTCCAGGCTCACCTTGTATGCCTTGTTCTCCATCAACTCCATTTGTGACAGTAAACGTTGTCGTAGTTCCATCCGTGAAAAAAATGGTGTATGTATCCACGTTTTCTTTTGTATCAGTCAATTCAATTTTTTCGATGCCATTTCCAGTTTCACCCTGAACACCTTTTGCACTGATTTCTGTATCAACTCCATCAATTATCCAATTACCATTTTCACCTATTTTAACTTCTGGAGTATGGCCATCTTTTCCAGGTTCACCTTGAATACCCTGTTCGCCATTTTCGCCATTGATTACTAAAAAATAAGATTTACTACCATCAACGTATTCAATTTCATAGGTGTCTTCATTTCCATTTGTTTCAACCTTTTTAATTGACGCAACTCCAATTCCATCAAGCGTTTTATTTACATTATTATTTTTATTAGGATCGATTTCACCACATGAAACAAGCACTAAGCTTAAAGAAAGTACTAATAATTTGCTTAATTTTCTCATTTTTATAACTCCTGTGCTTTTATATTAGCATTATAAAAAGAGAGTTACTTCAAAAACTAATCATGCTGATTCTTATTGACACTAAAAAAACTTAAAAATTATTCAACTTTAGTTTGAATAACATAATGCCATTTTGTAATTCCAATAACCTTAACCAAAACAACAATTTCATTAGGTACGAAATTATATTTTTTAAAAACAAAGTCTTTTAATTTATTTATAACTTCATCTTTTTCATTTTCTTTATAACTTATAGAAATGTATTTTCCTTTTGCAATTTATATAATAGCATTTTCCATTGATTTTTCTTTTGTAACTTTTTCACCTAAATAATTAGCAAGCCTTTCTGTAAAAAAGCTAAAGTAAGATACTCCGTTGTTTCTTTTATTTTGAAAATATGGCAAAAATCCCCATAGTGTTGATGGAATCCCCATTACTATTAAATATAATGGTCCAAAAATAAGGGATTGAATTGTATGACCATATTCGTGAACTAAAAGCCTTTTACTTAATTCTTCATCTGGTATTTTATTTTTTGTTCTTTTATCTTTCATCGGATTAGTTGTTGCAAAGACGAACATTCCCAAAGATACACTTGAAGGAACATTTCTTTCAGTAATAATTGCACCATGATAAAAATAATGTTTATTTTTTATATTAATTAAAAGTACTATAAATCCTAACAATGTTTGTGGCAATCCCCAAGTGCATTGAATTAATATATATATTACATTTTTCATAACTAACTCCAATCTACAACTTACTATTTATTGCTGAGATTATTATATCGTTTTATTTCAAAAAAAGGTTTGAATAGCCGTTTTTAGCGTATCAAACCATTGCTTTCAATATGGCAATAAATACCAATTGTGATGCACTTGCGACCCCTTGTTTATTTTTTGCAACCCCCTTAACAATTTTGCGACCCCTAAAGAAAGTTTATGTTATTTGCTATCATTCGAAACCAAAGAATCTCAACCTTGCCTTTTCTATTAAACCATATAATTTTGCCAACCTATTATGGTCATTAATTAAACGTTTAATGGACTTAGTAAATTTCTTGTCCAGTTCTTTACTTTGCTCATAAACAAACTCTGTATAACACTCATGTGCATAATAATTTCTAATATCTTTAATTGAATTAAGCAGTTCATAATCTCCGTATGAAAAGTATGGATGACCATCTGAATTATCAAGTTCTTGCAATTCATTTAGTGTTTTACCGAGTGTCCATTTTTCAATCTCTTTCAGTTCTTTATTACTTATGGTTTCACACATACCATTATATACAAGCTTAATATCATGTTCGATACATTGGCAAAAAAACATAATTTTGCCTACACAAAAATGATATTGATTAATACTTTTAATTTCTTTAATTGAATCACTCATCTTTATTTCTCACTTTTTCCGTATCCTCTGACAGGTTTCTTATTATTTTTATCTAACTGATACAAAATCTTATCAATATCAGAAAATTCTATCCCAACACACTTACAATTATCTTCCCAATATTTATAACAGTCTTTTATATACATTACATAAATATCACATGAATTCTTTTCAGTAAATCTTGGAGCTTCTTTTTCATAAAGTTCTCGATAAGCCCTTTGATCAATAATAGGAAATGTCTCAGGATTATAAAAATGCAATATTGTCGAAGCCATCGGTAGTCTTATTCCTTTTGTTTCAATTAAGGAAATTAACAAGTCTTTAACTCGATCTTCAGTTTCTTTTTTATTAGTACATAAATCATTAAGTTGTATCTCATGCACATGTAGCAATTTTTCAAGCACTGAAACTTTAGGTTCGGCTTGCCTATTTATTTTCCACAAAATAATCTTGTTAATAATATCTTGTTGTTCCTCTATTTTTTTATTATTTTTTATACAAGCTGAAATTTTCTCTCCGTGATCGTATGTATAGTTTTTCAATGCTTCTTCATATTTATTTTCCATATTTAACACCTAACTATATTTGCCAAAGTGCTCTTCTTCACCTGCCTTACTGGCTTTTATATCTTCTTTCTTAGTTTTGAATCTACTGTCAATCACAGGTATAGAATATACAAGATTCGCTCTGATTTTTGCACAAATTTAATCGGTAATTGACAATGAATTATTTAAAAAACTAGCTGCTGATCTCTTATATCTTCAAAAAAGTCAATTAAGTAAATTACATTTATAGCATTAAAATTAATCAAAAAAATGACTTCCACTTCTTTATTAAACTTAATTCACTTTTATAAATGCGAAAATTGCCCCTTATATTTTGAGGAATGAGTTCATATTTAATATGTATTTTTAACTCATTGCATATTTGTTTAAAACCTGCTTCAGCATTTTTACTATTGACGGCTATTTTAATATTTGGGTTCTTAGAAAAAATTTCTTTAAATCGATCATAATCCAATGTGTAACTTAATATATCATCGTCTCTCGATGATCCCTTTAAAACAATAGCTTCATTTACTACATCAATAAATGCCACACGTCTTTTGCAAAGAATTGCTTCAATTTCTCCAGTATTAAGCTTTTGTTTCTCGAGGTCCATGTCATCACTAAATGATAAATCAATATACATAAACATTTTATTTTTTGAAGCCGTGTAAAAATAGCCATTTTTTCTACCTTCTGGAGGAGTCAAAGTACCAACAATTAAATATCTAATATCATTATTTCTAATTAACTTCATTGATAACTTATTAAAACTTTCGCAATATTCATACTTTTTTGGATCATACGCTGTTACTAATTTTTTAGAAAGTAATCTTTTTTTTGCTGTAAATTTGGACATATTTAATAGACAACCTCACATTTTGTTTTAAAAAGGCTTGAATAGAACCTACTCTAACCTCAAATTTGTAATTGTGGAGCTCACGGTGAGATTTGAACTCATGACCTGCCGCTTAGGAGGCGACCGCTCTATCCAACTGAGCTACGTGAGCATTAAATTTGATTTCAATTACATGAAATCAAATAAAGATAATTGATCATTTTCACGTAAATGATCTAAAACGTGTAATTCCCTTAATTTCTTAAGATTCTTTTCGGTTATCTTAGCACGATTTCTAAGGTCTTCTTGTGATTCGAAAGGACGTTCATTACGAGCTTTAATAATTTCGTTAGCACCATTTTCTCCAAGCCCATCAAGAACTTTAAATGGTGGTATTAAAGCTTTGTTTTCCTTATCAACCACAAAGTTTACAGCATCACTCCTTTCAATATCAATGTTAGAAAATTTATAACCTCTTTCACACATCTCTAAAGCAAGTTGTAAAGTTTTTTCAATTTCTTCTTCCTTAACTGAAAGAGCAAGCTCAACATTATTTGACTTTCTTCTAGATAAAAACTCTTCTAAACGGGCATGAATTGCATCAATTCCTTGAATCATTGCATCAATATCATATTGCTCACATCTTAAACTGAAGAAAGTAGCATAGAACTCTAAAGGATAGTAAACCTTATAATAAGCAACACGAATTGCCATCATGACATAGGCACAAGCATGTCCTTTAGGGAAAAGATATTTAATCTTAGAGCAGCTTTCAATGTAATAATCTGGCACATTGTGCTCTTTCATTAAAGTTACTTCATCAGCAGAAAGTTTTTTACCTTTTCTGACTTTTTCCATAATGACAAAGGATTCATGTCCTTCAATTCCACAACTCATAAGATAAGACATAATATCATCACGACATCCAATAACGCCTCTTAAATCAGTAATTCCTTTATCGATTAATTCTTGAGCATTATTGTTCCAAACATCTGTTCCATGAGATAAACCGGAAATAATAAGAAGGTCACTAAAACTTTTTGGTTTTGTTTCTCTTAACATTTGACGAACAAATTGAGTTCCAAATTCTGGTAAACCTAGTGCTCCATTATCTGGACTCATATATTTATGAGCAATTCCTAGCGCTTCATCACTTGAGAAAACAGAAATAACTTTTTTATCATTTAATGGCAAAGTTCTGCAATCAATATGAGTTAAATCACTCATCATTTTTAAAGCTTGAGGGTCAACATGACCTAACATATCAAGTTTTAAAATAGTATCGTGAATGGAATGGAAATCGAAGTGAGTTGTTTTCCAACTGGCATCAACGTCCCCTGCTGGATATTGTACAGGTGTAAAATCATAAACCTCATAATCTCGAGGAATAACAACAATTCCACCTGGATGTTGACCAGTAGTTCTTTTTACGCTTTCACAGCGATGAGCCAAAGCTGCAGTTACTGAACCTTTGACATTATTAGGATTAATATTTAAATTTTCATAATATTTTCTAACATAGCCATAAGCTGTTTTAAATTGAACAGTTGAAATTGTACCAGCTCTAAAAACCTTGTCTTCACCAAGTAAAACTTTTGTATATTGATGAGCGGTTGCTTGATAATCGGTCGGGAAGTTTAAATCAATATCTGGGACCTTTTCAGCTTGGAAACCTAAGAATGTTTGGAAAGGAATGTTTTGCCCATCACTTTCCATTTTTGTTCCACAATCTGGACAAATCATCTCTGGAAGATCATAACCTGATTTAATATCATTCCCTTTATAGAAAATTACTTTTTTACAATATGGACATCTATAATGAGGAGGCAAGGCGTTAACTTCTGTAATTTTTGCCATTGTGGCTGCAAAGCTACTGCCAACTGAACCTCTACTACCAACTAAATAACCATCATCATTAGATTTTTGAACAAGCTTGTGAGCAATATAGTAAATAACAGAATAACCGTTATCAATGATACCTTTAAGCTCTGTATCTAATCTATTTTTAATAAATACCTTTGCTTCATCATTACTATCTTCAATATTTCCATAGAGTTCATGAGCAGTTTTATAACATAGTTCGCGTAGTAAATTCTCACAATAATCAATTGTTGGAGTAAACAATTTATCAGGAATTGGTTCAATAACCTCGCAAAAGTCAGCTATTTTATTAGTATTTACTATAACATATTCATAAGCTTTACTTTCACCAAGCCATTTAAAACAATCAAGCATCTCTTCCGTGCTTCTAAAATGTTGATCTGGATTTTCAAAGAAAATTCCATGCTTTTGATCATCAAGTCTTTCTCTTGTCATTAAAGGATGTTGAATTCCTCCAACAGCTTCATTTTGTATATAAACATCTCTAACGATTTTATCATCTGGATTTAAATAATGGACATCGCCAGTTGCAACAATCATTTTCTGATTCTCGTCACTAGCTTTAATAATATCTTTTATATAAGTTTTTAAAACTTCTTCATTTTTAATTTGACGAGTGTTAATTAAAAAGCTGTAATTTTCTAAAGGTTGAAGTTCAATATAATCGTAAAATTTTACCGCTTCACTTAGCTGTTCTTCGTTTCGATATGCTGCCTTATAGAATACTTCTCCATTAAAACAGGCACTACCAACAAGTAGGTTTTTACGATATTTTTCAAGTAAGCTTCTAGGAACAAATGGATGTGCGCCCATATGTTCAGTGTGGGCAAAAGAAACAATCTTGTATAAATCTTTTAATCCGTCTCTATTTTTAACTAGAACCGTAGCATGATATCCACCACGATAATGTTTTAATGTGATTTGAGGAATTGGTAATTGTTCAAGATCTTTAAGCATTACTTTATTAAAATCTTTAGCCAAAATATTTCTTAAAGCAAGCCAACAATTGGCTAAAACTTCAGCGTCATAATCAGCTCTATGGGCGCTTTCTGAATCATAATCTACTTCTAATCTTTTAGCTAATGCACCAAGTCTATGGGCTTGTTTATCTGGATAAACAAATCTAGACAAAGCTAAAGTATCAATAGCTGGTTGTTTAAATTCACCAAATCCATTAACCTTCATCGCTTCTTTAATCATGTTATAGTCAAATTCAAAGTTATGAGCAATAATTACAGAATCACCAAAAAATTCTAAAATCTCTGGTAAGACTTCTTTTATTGTTTTCTTATCCTTAACCATATCGTTAGTGATATTAGTTAATTTTTGGATTTCTTCAGGAATATCCATTTCAGGATTAATTAAAATATCAAGTCTATCTACAACTAAGCCGTTTCTAATTTTAACCGCGCCAAACTCAGTTATTTTATCATATTTTATACTTAAACCAGTTGATTCAAGGTCGAAGCAAACATAAGTTGCATCATTTAAATTAATATTTCCAGAATTAATTGCTCCTTTAAAATAATCATCAATTAAATATAGTTCACAACCATAAAGCATTTTAATTTCAAAATCTTTGGCGGCTTTTTGAGCTTCAGGGTAAGCTTGAACAACTCCATGGTCAGTTAAAGCGATTGCTTTATGTCCCATATGCTTAGCGAGTTTACAATAATCACTAATACTTGTAACTCCATCCATATCACTCATTTTTGAATGTAAATGGAGCTCGACTCTTTTTTCAACAGCGTTATCATCTCTTAAAGGGTCATCAGGAAGAGGGTAAAAATAATGAGCTAAAACATATAAATTTTTACCAAAACGATCAAGCCCAACTTTGCCTTTAATTCTGATATTCATCCCAACTTTGATTGAAGAAAAGCTTTCAACAGGCATACTTCTTGGGTTAGATATTAAAGTAACATAAATTGCACCATTGCTGCTATTTTTATCAGCAACACCAATGCTTAAAATAGTATTTCCTTTTTTAGAAACACGAGGGTCTTTCTTTTCAAAAACATAACCATTAAAATCGACCGCTTCACTATTAGAATCGATTTGATCAATTGGTACAAAAACATATCCGCCACGCTTAAACATATCTTTTTGTGAACGTTCATAAAGCATGTCTTGATAGTTTTTAGCAATAATCTTAGCGGTTTCTTCTTCAGCGTCTTGGTTTATTTGATTATTTTCCGCTTCAACTAATTCCTTAGTATAAACAACCTTTTCTTCTTTATTTTCACTTGCATCATCTTCCCAAGGCATTTTATCTTCAACTTCTTCATTCATTTTAATCTTAATTTTATTTGGGTAAGAAATAAAAGATAAAAACGACTCAATATCAGGAATTAATTTTAAAGAGAGATCATTATGATCATTATTTGCATATAATGTTATTTCGTTCCCATCTAAAGAAGCTTTACTAAAATCTTCTGGTAATAATTCCTTATATTCATGATTAAAATACCATTCTCTAATTAAAGAAAAAATACTGTTTGCGTCTGGTTTAGCATCATAAACAAAGTTAAATTCATAATTATAAGAAGTAATGTTCCTTAGACCATTTAAAAATTGATCAAGTTTTTTATACTCCCACGGAGTTTTCTTTTTAACCGAAAAAACAAAAAGATTAGGATAGTATTTACTTTTGGTAATGGCTTCAAAATCTAAATCATAATCATCTATATCTTCAATTCCAATTGAATGTAAAAATCTTATAGTTCTTTCTTGCATTTTTAAAACACCATGAAAATATCTTTAATTAAAACAAAAATCATGAGAAGCATTAAAAGTCCTAAACCTATTAAAGACATAATACTTTTAACCTTGGCAGGAATTTGCCATTCAACAAATCCTTTATTTTCTTTTTGCTCCTTACCAATAGTTAAACTTACATCTTTATTAGTAGTTACGACTTCTTCTTGAAGTTTTGGTTGTGTTTCAATGGTATTTGTATCAAGTGGTTTATCATTAGTTTTAATTTCTTTAATTTTCTTTTCGCCATTATATTTTGCTCTTCTAATTCCGTTGACTGATCCTTCAACAATTTCAACAAGGATTTGCCATCCATCAAGTCCAGGGAATGGAAGTAAATTAAATAAAGCAAGGTTAACGCTAATTGTTCCCCATGTATTTAAATAAGTATAAAAAGGATTGTTTTGCAAAATATCAGTTGTTTGAGAAAAAATAGCTAAAGGTCCGCCAAGTTGATCCCATCCTTGACCAACAAATAAATTACCTAAAGCTTGAGCAATTAAAGTTGTTGATTGAGCCCAATCTTCTCCAGCGACAGCAAAAGATTGCCAGCCATACCAATAATCATATTTATAAAAACTTACATTAAGTGGCTTAAAAGCAGCTCCATCACTTTCTAAAGTAATTTGACAAGGATATAAAAGTAAGGTTTTATTTGCATCATCTTCTCTAGCATATTCAATGCTTTGATCAGGATTAGTAATTTCTAAAGTCGAATCAAGAGCATCAGCAAAATAGGCTTCGATTATAAATTTATTTCCGTTTGTTTCACTAGAATGAGTATAACGAATAGGCTCGCCATTTTCATTAAAAGAAGGCGCAAAATATTCACTACCTTCAACAATAGAAGTTCCAGAACTTTCATAAAGGAAAATATTTTTTGAAATATCTGTATTATTGACTCCTCCTGCTAAAGAATAAGATAAAGCAGCAATATACTTTTTACCACTTTCATCTCCTTCAATGGCAAAGTCACCCTTATTTAAAACATGAAGAGCTTCTGATTCAGAAGGATTCACTAAGCTTGAATCACCTCTTTCATAAAACTTCCCATCACGATAATAAAAATCAGCAGGTACAAGTTGATCATTGTTATTAAATGTTGCTTCAGTAGTTAAAGAAACAATTCCAGGATTATCACCAACTGAATACCACGAATTAGCCATGACTTGTGGAAAACAAGAAGCACTAATAAAGAAAATAATATAAGCTAAAACAAAGTTCATTATAATGCCAGCAGACATAATAATGATTCTCTTATATCGAGCAACTCCGATTAAAGTTCTTTCTTTTGGGACAACTATTCCTTCAGGAACGCTCTCTTCATCATCTTCTCCAAGCATTGAAACATAACCACCAAGTGGAAGAATTCCAACTGAAAAAGTTGTTTCCCGTTTTTCTCTTTTAATTTTGACAATCTTAGGTCCAAAGCCAATAGAAAAATCAGTACAATAAACTTTAAAAGATTTAGCAGCTAAAAAATGTCCGAATTCATGAATCGTAACTAAAACTCCTAATGCTACAAAAAATAGCAATAAAGATAAAACTGTATTCCAATTGAATGAAAGTAAAATATTAAATTGCATCTTTGGTTATATATTCCTTTGTTAATTTTCTAACTTCTAAATCAGTTTTGACTAAATCTTCAACAGATGGCGCCTCCATAAAAGAGTACGCTTTCATAATTTTATCAAGAATTGTTTGTATAGTGATATAGTTAATTTCATTATTTAAGAAAGCATTAACAAGCACTTCATTTGCTGCATTTAACACAGCGCCATAATTACCACCAATTTTTAAACATTCCCATGCATATTTGATGAGAGGAAACTTCTCATAATCCATTTCAAAGAATTTGTATTTATCAAATGTATTAATTTCTACATCTTCAAAAATTGCACCATTATCGCATTTTCCTTCATTTAATGCATAATAAATTGGAATACGCATATCACTTGGGCCAACTTGTAGATAAATATCGCCATTTTTAAATTTTACCATAGAATGAACGTGACTTTTTCTATCAACGATAGGCTCAATTTTATCTCCTGGAACATCAAATAGATAATGGGCTTCGATAATTTCAAAACACTTATTCATCATCGTTGAACTATCAATTGTAATCTTTTTACCCATTTTCCAAGTTGGATGATTTAAAGCAAGTTCTGGTGTAATATTTTTAAATTGATCTTTTTCATAAAAGAAAAAAGGTCCTCCACTTGCTGTAATGAGAATCTTATCAATGTCTTCCGCCTTTTTACCATATAAGCATTTAGCAATTGCAACATGTTCAGAATCGATTGGATAAAGTTTCCCTTTTCCTTCTTTTAAATATTTATTAACAATTTCTCCACCAACAACCAAACTTTCTTTATTAGACAAACAAAGAATTTTGCTTAACTTTAAACATTCAATGGTTGGCAAAAATCCAACAAAGCCAATAAGAGCATTAACAACCATATCACAAGGACACTCATTAATTATTTTAAGAAGGCCTTCATCGCCATAATAAAAGTGTTTATCTGGATATTTATTTTTAAAATACAAGTAATCTTTTTGGTTTTTTAAGCAAAAATAATTGAGATTTGCAAACTTTTTAATTAATTCTTCTAGAATTTCAGTTCTATTTCCAACTGAAATACCAGTCAAATTAAATCGAGTATTATATTTATCAATGACATCAATTGTTTGGGTTCCTATAGAACCACTTCCACCAAGAAGTAAAATATTTTTCATGAAATTAATAGATTCCAGTAGACATAAAATTCCAATCCTTAGACATAACTTCAATGAATAAAGACATCATTATTGAAACGATAAGGATTGAATCTAAACGATCTAAAATTCCACCATGACTCTTTAAAGCAGTTCCAAAATCTTTGATTTTGTAATATCTTTTGATTGCTGAAAAAATTAAATCACCAAATACGGCACAAAGTGGAATTAATAAGCTAAGAATAATAATATTGTAAAAATGACTAATATCGAGAATACCAGCTAAAATTGGTACATTACATAAGTCTAAAATTAAAGCAAATAAGAAGCTGCAAACAAAAGAAATAATAATACCACCAAATAATCCTTCATAAGTTTTCTTTGGTGAAATTCGAGGACTCATTTTGTGTTTTCCAAATAATACACCAATAAAATAAGCTCCAACATCATTCATACATGTTCCAATTAACATATACAAAATAAGAAGAAATGATTGTCCATATCTAAATTCAGCAGGAGCACTATAATATGTCCAAGATAAGCCACCACTCAACTCATAAGAATATGTAAATGGACAATATCTTAAATATAATATTGATTGAAAACCAACCGAAACAATAAATAGCATTGTTACAAAATAGAAGGCATCATGTATTGAAAAGTTTTTATCAAGAATTACATTTAAAAAGAAAAAGGCCATACAAATAAAAAATGAAGTTAGTGAAATACGTGGCCCATTAAATTGTGATGACAAATCAAAAACAAAATTTTCATGATTTTGTCCAAGTTCTACGAGGTTATTTTTCACAATAACCCAATAAATTAATATAAACATCATCAAATAAGAGAAGATGTATATTAAATTTGAGAACTTATGTTCAATCGATTGAGGAGCTTTTATAATCTCATGACAAGCAATTGAGCTAGCTAGTAAAATTAAAACAGCAAAAACATAATTACCAAGGACTATGCAAGGCACACAAATAAGTACTAAAAAGATAGACACTAAAATTCTATTCTTCATCGAATTTTTAGTATCTAAATTTAAATTATTCATGTAGTGCTGTTTTTTACTAGTTAAATTTGAATTAACAGGGTCGGCGCTACTTGAGTCAAGACTTACTTTAGTTTCGCTATTATCTTTTTCTATATCTGCCATTTTGTTTAAATAGACATAATTTCGCTGTCTTTTTCTTTTACAATTTCATCAACTTTTTTAACAAATTGATCAGTTAATTTTTGAATTGATTCTTCTTCTTTTTTAAGAGTATCTTCAGTATAGGATTCATCTTTTTTGATTTTATCCATTGCATCACGACGAATATTACGAATTGCAACCTTGCATTCTTCGCCATATCCTTTAGCTTTTTTACCAAGTTCTTTTCTTCTATCTTCAGTTAATGCAGGAATAATTAACCTAATTTGTTTTCCATCAACAATTGGATTAATTCCAATTTCACTAGCGTTAATTGCGGCAACTATACTTTTAATATCGCCAGCATCATAAGGCATAATCAAAAGTTGTCTTGGTTCAGGAACTTTAACTGCGGCAATTTGATTAACTAACATCTTTTCGCCATAATAATCACAATAAAGATTATCTAATAAAGCAGCATTTGCTCTACCAGTTCTTAAAGTATTAAGATTAGCTTTTAAAGATTCGACGGATTTTTCCATCTTTTCTTGTAATTCGTCTAAAATATCCATAAATTTACTCCTTCTTTATAGTTGTACCAAGGTCATCACCTTTAATTACCTTGATAAAATTATTCATGTTCTCCATTGAAAATACTCTTGTAGCTATATCACTATCTTGAAGTAACTCAATTGCTTCTTTATCCATGACTTTTAAATTCGATTTAATAACGTCACGATAAGAAATTTCTTTAATAAATTTTGCATTCTTGTCTTTATTTGGATCAGCAGTATATACGCCATCAACCCCATTTTTACCAGCTAGAATAACATCTGCTCCAACTTCTAAAGCTCTTTTAGCAACGGTTGTATCAGTTGTAATTTGTGGTCTACCTAAACCACCAGCAAACAAGACAACTTCATTATTCTCATAAGCTTCTCTAGCTTTATTCAAATCATATTTTGGAGCGACATCCTCTAAAGCAAGGGAACTCATTAAAACATTCTTAACACCTAGTTTATTTAAAATACTAGAAATTGCCTTTAAATTAATAATGGTCCCGGTCATTCCCATGTAATCACCATCTATTGGATTGATTCCTGCTTCTTCAGCAATTCTTCCTCTAAAAATATTTCCAGCTCCACAAACAACTCCAACCTTAATTTTATTGTCAACCATTGCCTTAATTAAGGAGCCAATAGCATTAAGTTTTTTGGCGTCTAATATTAGTCTAGAAGTTGTATCTTCTAAAGCTTCCCCACTAATTTTGAGGATTACTCTTTTGTACTTAAAATTACTCATAACAAAATTATATCAAAAAGTATCTATTAAGAGTGCAAAATTCATTAAAAATGGCATCATTTTGCTTTTTTTAAAAAGGTCCGCCTTTAGAGACGGACCTAAAATTAACAATTGAAATTAGTTTGCTTGTTTTGCAACTTCTTCAGCGAAATTTTCTTGTCTCTTTTCAATTCCTTCACCAACTTGGTAACGAATGAATTTAACAACAGAATTTCCTTTTTCTTTTAAAGCTTGAGCAACACTCTTTTCTGGATCAAGTAAATAAGATTGTTCATCTAAAACAGATTCAGAGAAGAATTTATTGACTTTGCCTTCAACAATTTTCTTTAAAGCAACTTCTGGTTTGCCAGCAAGTTTTGGATCGTTTTTACAAGCTTCAATTTGAATATTCTTTTCATTTTCAATTTGAGCAGCTGGAATATCAGCGAAGTGAACAAACTTTGGATTGTTTGCAGCAATATGCATAGCAAGACCTTTACCAAGTTCAGCATCATCTTTTGCTAAAACAACTAAAACGCCAATTTTACCACCCATGTGAATATAAGAATAAACTTTTTCATCAGCGCTTGGTTCAACGATTTCAAATCTTCTGAAACTTAATTTTTCACCAAGTTTAACAGTTGCATCTGTGAATAAAGGAGCGGTTTTTTCAACAGCTTCTTCAACTGTCTTGCAGTTTTCTTTTAAAACTGTTTCAGCACATGCATTGACTAAATCTCTAAATGGGTCAGCTTTAGAGACGAAGTCTGTTTCACAGTTAACTTCAACGATTGAAGCTTTGCCACATTTTTCGCAAGTATGAACTAAAACCAAGCCTTCAGCTGCAATTCTATCAGCCTTTTTAGCTTGTTTAGCAATACCTTTTTCTCTTAACCAATCGCAAGCTTTATCGACGTCGTTTTCACAAGCAGCAAGAGCATTTTTACAATCCATAATGCCTGCGCCTGTTCTATCACGTAAAATTTTAATTAATTCAACATTAACTGCCATATTTACCTCCAATTAAGCAGCTTTGTTTTCGGCTACTTTTTCAGTTTTTTCGACTTTTTTGTTTTCAACGCTTTGTTGTTGCTGAGCAGCTTGTTGTTTAGCAAGGAAGCTTTCTCTTCTTTGTCTTTCTTTTTCAAGCTTTTCTCTTTGCATTTCTCTTCTAGCAGCAAGTCTTAATGCATTTTCTCTATCAGCTTGTCTGATAGCATCTTTCATAGTTAAAGCTTCGCCTTCATCTTTAGTATAAGCGACTTCAGCAATACCACCTTTAGCTTCAACAATAGCATCGTTTAAAATGCCAATAATAAGTTGAACTGATTTTGTTGCATCATCATTGCCTGGAATAACATAATCAATTCCATCTGGATTACAATTTGTATCACAAATTGCAAAAACAGGAATATTTAACTTGTTAGCTTCTCTAACTGCATTGTATTCAACAGTTGGATCAATAACGATTAAGGCATTAGGAATTTTTCTCATTTCCTTGATACCTTCAAGGTTTTTAGCAAGTTTTTCTTTTTCTTTATTTAAAGCGATAACTTCTTTCTTAGGAAGTTTTTCCCATGAACCATCTTCTTGAGCACTTTCTAAGTCTTTTAATCTTCTAATTCTTGTTTGAATTGTCTTAAAGTTAGTTAAAATACCGCCTAACCATCTATTTGTAATGTAGAAAGAACCACTTCTTTCAGCTTCGCTCTTAACGATTTCTTTGACATTATCTTTTGTACCAACAATAAGAACTTTTCCACCTTCTAATACAATGCTTTCAAGTTTTTTATAAGCGTTAGTTAAAGCATCTTTAGATTTGTTTAAGTCGATAATGTAAATACCGTTTCTTCCACAATAGATGTATGGTTTCATTTTTGGATTCCATCTTTTTGTTTGATGGCCATAATGAACACCAGCTTCTAATAATTTTCTTAATGTAACGACTTCAGCATTTTCATCATGAACAATAGTGTCCATAATGTTTGTTTCAGCTTTTACTTCCTCTACTTTTTCTTCGCTGAGGTTAGCGACTGTTTTTTCTTCTGCCATTTTGGCGACCTCCAATTTGTTAAAACCTCCATTATTTCGAACCTTTTCCCTGAATAATTCAGACTCGGAAGAGGAATCCATAATGTGTGTATTCTTTTGCGCTCGCAAAAGTCTATTTATTTTACACTAAATCATACTCTCATTCAATAGCGACTTAAGAGTGAAAATTTGATCAAAAATTGAGCAATAAACAAGCATTAAATGCCATTATTATCGCTTTTTTTAGTATTTTTACTATCTTTCTTTGGGAAGAATTCTTCGTATTGATTTTTTAAATTTTCTTTAGAAACATGAGTATAAATTTGCGTTGTGTTTATTGAAGAATGGCCAAGTAATTCTTGTATTATACGTAAATCAGCTCCGTTTTCTAATAAGCTTGTAGCAAATGAGTGTCTTAAAGCATGAGGATGTAAATTAAATCCTAGACTCAAGCCAGTTTTGTTGATAATTGAATGCATGATATATTCAAGACCGCGAGTTGTTAGTTTGTCTCCCTTAGAATTTAAAAAGAAATATTGAGATCTTTTACCAGCTTGCTTTTCTAATTCTTTCCTTAAATTTCTGCCATAATCTAAAAGACATGCTTTAGCGCTTTCTGAAAAAGGGACAACTCTTTCTTTATTTCCCTTACCTTTAACTAAAATTGTTCGGTGTGGAAAATCTATTTGAGTAATATTTAAAGAAACAACTTCAGAACAACGTAATCCACTACAATACATTAACTCAAGCAAGGCTTGATCTCTTGATGCGAGCTTATCATTTCTTTGTCGATTAAGTTCTAATAACTTTTGGATTTGAGACGCATATAAAACATCAGGATTTTTGACTCTCTTTTTTGGCGAAGATATTCCAATAAATGGATTAGATTTAAGGTATTCTTTTGTATACAAAAATTTAAAATATTTTCTTAAAGCACAAACTCTTCGACTTAAACTTCTTTCACTTTCTAAATTTCCGCGATAAGTCGTGTGTTCAAGTCTTTCGCTCATAAAGTTTCGAATAACGTTTTTATCAACTTCGGTAATATCTACACCTTCTTTGCCGATAAAAGTCATGAATAAATTTACATCAAAAATATATGATTTAACCGTATTAATTGATAGGTTTAGTTCAAAACGTAAATAATTATAAAATTCCTGAACGTAATCAATTGCCATTGGTATACCTTTTAAAATCATCAATCGCTTTTAAAGCTCGCTCTCTAACTAGAGGCTTAGGATCTTTATTGGCTTTGTAAACAATACCAAAATTAGCATTCATTGGTTGAAAATTGTTTGCTCCAGTATGCGTAATATAGCGAGTTAAAGCACCTAAAATTGAATAAAAGGATAATTCTTTCAATTCTTTCTTTTCTATTCTTTGACGTAAATAATAGGCAGCAAGTAAGCCGGTTGAAGCACTCTCTACATATCCTTCAACTCCACTTAATTGCCCACAAATAAAAACGTTTTTAGCTTTTTTCATACTTAAATCAGTATTTAAAACTTTAGGAGCAAAAACATAAGAATTTCGATGCATTAATCCATAACGAGCAAATTTAGCATTTTCAAGTCCTGGTATTAAGGAAAATACACGTTTTTGTTCAGGATAAGTCAAGTTAGTTTGAAAACCAACCATGTTATAAAAATCACCAATTAAGTCATCTTGTCTAAGTTGAACAACTGCATAAAATTCCTGACCATTATGTTCTAAGCCTTTTGGCTTTAAAGGCCCAAATCTTAATGTGTCGATTCCTCTTGAAGCAATAATTTCTACAGGAAGACAGCCTTCAAAATACTGAGTATCAAAATCATGAAGAGGAGCCTTCTTGGCATTAATTAGCTCATGATAAAACTTCATGTATTCATCTTTATTCATTGGACAATTTATATAACCTTCTTCTTTTTGGTCGTATCGCCCTTTGATAAAAACTTTTTCAAAATTAATTGAGTTTTTATAAATAATTGGGGCACTTGCATCAAAAAAACCTGATGAATTTTCTCCAGAAATTCGATTAATCTCATCTAATAAAGTTTTATCAGTTAAAGGTCCTGTACAAATTAATGTATAACCATCATTAACATCAATCGATTCAATATTTTCATAATGAATTTTGATATTTTTATTATTTTTAATCTTATCAGTAATGTAATTAGCAAAGATCGTTCTATCAACAGCTAAAGAATCGCCACCAGGAACTTCGCTTGCTCTACTTGCTTCCATCATTAAAGAGCCTAAACTATCAATTTCTTCCTTTAATATCCCACAAGCATTATCTTCTTTTTTGCTTTTTAAAGAATTTGAGCAAACAAGTTCGCCAAAAAGATTTGTGTGATGAGCAGGCGAAGAAACTATTGGTCTTTTTTCGTACAAATCAACAAAATAACCACAATTTGCAAGGTAATTTGCAGCTTCAACACCAGCTAATCCAGCTCCAATTATTTTAATTTTTACTGACATTTTTCTTTCTATATGGCTCCATATGATTACAATTTGGATAGTTTGAACAACCCCAGAATCTTCCTCTACGAGAATATTTTACAACCATTTTAGCGCCACATTCAGGACAAAATTTTTCTTCACTTGGCTCTTCAGGTTGATTCATAGATTCTACATAACGGCAGCTAGGATAGTTGGAACAGCCGATAAATTCTTGACCTCTTCTGTTTTTACGTATAACCAAAGGAGATCCACAATTTGGGCAAAGTCTACCTGTTTCTTTTGGTTGTTCTTTTTCTTCTTTTTTAACATATTTACAACTTGGGTAATTAGAACAGCCAATAAATTCACCATGTTTACCAGTTTTATAAACTAGGTCTCCTCCACATAAAGGACATTTTTCTCCAGTTGGCTTAAGAGGCTCTTTATACATCACTTCTTTAACTTCATCAAAATGTTCAATAAATGGATAGTAGAAATCTTTAATAACATCTAATTCACTTGCTTCGCCAATTGATATCTTATCAAGGCTTGTTTCCATTTCAGCAGTGTATTCTGTATTCATCAAATCTTTAAAATACTTATTCAAAACATTGCTTGTAAGAATGCCTTGTTCAGTAGGAACCAGGAATCCTTTTTCACTTGTTACATATTTTCTAGCTAGCAAAGTTTGAATGGTCGCTGAATAAGTTGAAGGACGTCCTATGCCCTTTTCTTCCATTAATTTAACAATTTTGGCTTCAGTATATCTTGCTGGAGGTTTTGTGAAGTTTTGTTCAGTCTTCACATCTAGTAATTCATAGCTAGTACCTTCATTAAACTTAGGTAAGACGCTTGTCTCATTATCATCGAATTTAATAATATTATAACCATCAAAAATAACACGATTACCTTTAAGTTCAAACTCTAAATGTGAGTTTTTAAAAGTAATTGTAGTTGTTTGTAAAACTTTATTAGTCATTAAAGAAGCTAAAGTTCTTTCATAAATCATTTTATAAAGTTTATAAACATGATCTTTAACAAATGGTTTAACTTTTGCAGGAGTTAATTCAAGATTTGTTGGACGAATGGCTTCGTGAGCATCTTGTGCCCCTCTTACATCTTTAACACCTTTTTGTCCTTTGTAATATTTTTCTCCATATTTACTGATAATAAAGTCTTTTGCTTGTGCAACAAAAATATCACTAAGCTTAGTGCTATCGGTTCTAATATAAGTAATTAAACCAACAAGATTGCCATCAATTTCAATGCCTTCATAAAGTTGTTGGGCTAAAAAAGTTGTTTCTTTAGTTTTAAAACCATAACGAGTAAAAGCATCTTGTTGCAAGGTTGAAGTTCTATAAGGTTCTTTAGAACTTATACTTCTTTGGCTTTCACTAATTGAAGAAACTATTACATTTTCTTTAGTGTAACTTAAAACTTCATCCGCCTTTTCTTTATTAGGCATTTTTGGTTCTTCATTATTGATTTTAGTTAAATTCAATTTATATTTTTTGTTTTCGTGTAAAATTGAACTTTCTAAAGTCCAATACTCTTCGCTTTTAAACTCGTTAATTTCTTTTTCGTGTTCAACAATCATTTTTAAAGTAACACTTTGAACACGTCCAGCACTTTGGCTACGAATTTTTGATTTTAAAAGAGCTGAAAGTTTAAAACCGATTATACGGTCTATAATACGTCTAGTTTCTTGAGAATGAACCAAATTTAAATCAATTACTCGTGGAGCTTCAATTGCATTTTTAATACTCTCACGAGTAATTTCATGAAATTCTAATCTTTTAGTAGATTCTATAGGTAATTTTAAAACTGTAGCTAAATGCCAAGCGATAGCTTCTCCTTCACGGTCAGGGTCGGTTGCAAGAATAACTTCGTCACTTTTCTTCTTTAAATCTTGTAATTTCTTAACAATATCTTTCTTGTCGTCGTCAATTACGTAAGTAGGTTTAAAATCGTGTTCAACATCGACGCCAAAACCACCCTTACCAGAAATAGCTAAATCGCGAATATGGCCAACGCTAGCTTCAACAACATAATCTGATCCTAAATAATGACCAATTGTTTTACTTTTTGTAGGTGATTCGACAATAACAAGCTTCATTTACATTTTCTCCGCTTGTTAAATATAAATTCACTTTATATTTTTGTCAAAGCAAATATTTCACTCATTTTCCTCTAATATATCTTATATATTAGAAATTGTTGAATTTTTAAAATAAGCCTTTCTAAACAGTTCCCGGTTATAATCACTGGCCGGAGAATGTATTACAATTTTCTTTCTCTCTTGACCGGGATTATCACGCGGTGGAATCTGAACAATGATTAAATTATCACCAGAATATTTAATCTTTCGAACGTTTTGAAAATCACTTTCTTCTAAATCTTTTTTATTAACTTGATAAACAATCAAATCTTTTTACCTCCTAATCTCATTAAGTAAATCACTTGCGCTTTCAATTAAAGCAGCGCCATCTTTAATCAAACGATTACATAAACTATTTTTCCCTCTAGGATAAGGAATACAACCGACGTTTTTACCAGCCTGTAGAGCATAATTAACAGTAGTTGAACTACCGCTTCTTTCATAAGCTTCACCAATTAGTAAAAAATCAGAGATTGCTGCAACTATTCTATTTCTAAAGACAAATTGATCAGGCTTTGGCTGAGTGGAACAGGGATATTCGCTTAAAATCAGCCCTCCTTCATCTATTATCCTTTTATAAAGCCAGGCATTTTCTTTTGGAAAAATGTAGTCGATTCCACTACCTAAAACTGCAATCGTTTTTAATCCGTTATCAAGAGCCGCTTCATGAGCTTCGCGGTCAATCCCCCTAGCTAAACCACTAACAATAACGCTTTCTTTAGGTAAACCTTTTACTATTTCTCTAACGCTTTCACGCCCATAATTTGAGGCCTCACGTGAACCAACAATACCAATATAATTGTAATTTCGTCTTTCAGTTAATAAAGATAAATCACCTTTATAATAAATAACTATTGGTGGGCAATGTAATTCATTAATAAATGAACGAGGATAGTCTTTAGAGGTTACAAAAATATAATCGGTAGATATTTTGTTTCTATAATTTTGAACTTCTTCGTCACTCAAGAAGATTTTGTTTTTTAGCGCATTATAGACTTTTTCCCAATCTCCATCATATTTAAATGATAAGGCTCCTAAAACTTCTTTAGTCGATACAACCATAAATAAAAAACTCCT
>OIEN01000475.1_pt1 | contig 24962 bp, 15 predicted proteins | sample 1581741 | NCBI WGS metagenome assembly OIEN01 (sample SAMN01760944, study PRJEB22395) | human gut metagenome | reverse complement strand
CGTCAGCAGGTAGTGATCCTGATTGCCGACCTTATCGAGCGTGAACTCCCGATGCCCCGCACCGATGACGTAATACTTGCCATCGTACACCAGCACGTCCTGCGCGTGCGCCGGTTCAGCCTCGCAGCAAGTAACGCTCGCCGGAAAAATGCCGTTCGCCGTCTTGATGTTCCCGTAGCCGTTATCCAGCCCGATGATGTTGATTTTGCCGAATACCCTCATATACTTCTCACTTTCTCCGCGTTTGCGGCAACAAAATAGACAGGCTGCGGGTGCAGTCTGCCTGCGAAAATGTTGTCAGCCCGTGGCAATCAAGACGACCACCTCCTTTCAAAATGCGCAGCGGGATGCAAAAAAGGCAGTCAGCATGACGCTGATTGCCTTGGCCGGTGACTGCGAACTTCCGACGATACTATCATAGCACAGATTTGTTTGCTAAAGCGTGCTATTTTGTGCTGTTTCGTCCTGTTTTGTCTTGTTCGCTGCTAATTTGTCCTGTTGGGTGCTATGCGCTGCTGTTTGTGGGTACAGCGGGGCGAATGTTATCAAGCGGGGGCGGGCGGCGGAGGTGCTTGGTAACACGTATATAGTATAGCACAGATTTTCTTCTCAAACTTTCTCAAAGTTTCTCATTTCTTCTCAAAGTTTCTCAACTTTTGGGTTTTGCCCTCTGACGTTCTCTCATTTCGCTTACGATGTAATGCCTTCTGCAATGCAGTAAAAGTATCCATTCGTGCTCTTCGGTCGTCTCGACTTCCTCAAAGAAGCCGATGAAGGTTGATCCCTTGAAAAATTCTGATTAAATATTGACAAAAAGCGTCTGATACACTATAATATTATTACTCCATGCAGTGGCATGGAGGTGAAGTATTGTTGTCAAGCACCAGCTGCTGATTTCAGTCAGTATTTCTGACCAGATGTCGCAAACCGTGCTGACATCGCTTCTGGTCAGCCAATAGGCCGCCAGAGCGATGATGCATATAGTCATGGTGTAGACACTTCCTTCATGCTTGGTAATAATAACATAATCGAGCATTGTGTGAGTAGGGTGATTGGCGTAAAGTTCGAGCAGCAGTTACCAACTATAAGCTCGCTTGCCACGTTTTAATGTATCCCCGTCAGCTGAGGTGTATCACCCGCCATGCTGATGGGGATTGCACTATATTGGGAGGCAATATGATTCTTGATGAATGGAAGAGCGCTCAAAGGCAGCGAGTAATCCGATATGCACATTTTGACAGGAGGATTTCGCTGGAACAATGCTGGAAATATATATCTTCGCCTGAAAGCGTTGCAATCCATGCATTTATGCCGTTTATACACTATACCATAACAACAAGAAAAGTGAAAAATGGAAAGAAGCAGCCGCCTAAGAAAAGAGAAATATTCTATGCTGCACATAAAGACGCATGGATTTACCGCTATTATTCCTATTTGCTGAATGAACAATATAATGCACGAGTACAGCAGGATGGCATTGATTCAGTGGCAGTGGCTTACCGAAACAATTTTAAAGGGCGTAACAACATTGATTTTGCTAATGATGCATTTCGTTTTATTCAGTCATGCCGCTCTTGCTGTGTAATGATTGGTGACTTCACAAGTTTTTTTGATAACATTAGTCATCCTTATCTGAAAAAAGAGCTCTGTGATTTGCTGAATGTTGAATGTCTTCCTCCTGATTATTATGCCATTTTTAAGAGTGTGACGCGCTTTTCCTATGCAGAAATGAATGATTTGCTTGATTATTATAAGCTGGAAAAGAATAAAAACGGACAAAAGCAACTCAATCAGAGAGACAAACTTCTGGACACAAAAACTATACGTGCATGGAAAAAGGTATTTAAGAAAAATCCCAATTTGCCAGAAGCAAAAGGCGTCCCGCAAGGTTCACCCATTAGTGCTGTCCTTGCTAATGTATATATGCTAAAGGCTGATAAGCAGATTTATGAGTATGTATCGGCATTACAAGGCTTTTATATGCGATACAGTGACGATTTTATGGTTGTTATTCCCAATACCGCGCCTGTAGATTTTAGAAAGCATTATGAAACCATTTGTGGGTTTATTACGGAAGCAGGAGGTATTGAAATAAAGGCAGAAAAGACAAGAATTTTTTCCGTTGAAAACGGTGTTATAAGGAATTGCATTGCTGATGTTATTCTTGGTCAAGAAAATGGAAAAAATTTGATAGACTTTCTCGGATTTTCATTTGATGGGAAGAAAATTCGCCTACGCGAAAAAACAATTTCAAAGTACTATAACCGAATGCATCGTAAAGCTGTGACCATATTTAAATGCAGTGGCGTTACGAAAAAGGGAAACCGCATTAACGCAAACGAATTATATAAGAAGTACTCATATAAAGGGAGCGCTGCGTATCAGAACAGAAAAGCTGCTATTAATGGCGGTAAACACATCGAAGGCAACCTGTTCGACTATTTGAAAGCCAGTAAGCGGATAATAGGTGATAACTTTGTTGACAGTATCACACCTCGTCATATGGCAAGGATTCGGAGATTTATTAATGGGAAGCAGGAAAAGCATCACAAATAACGCAGCTATGAACAGGCAAGTTCAGAAGCCTGCACTTTTGCAATCCAAGAGAGACAGCAATAGAAATGCACAGCCGAAAGAATCAGCCGCATCCATTCAATGCCCCGCTGTCTTCGTAGCTGGAACTTGTCAACAGCTGCTTTTGCTTAGTGTACCTGGAAGATTCTCAATGTTTTTCAAAGTCTCTCAGCGTAAAAACTACTATCAGCTCATTTCTTGAACAAAATCGGCGCGTGTCGACCAAATGTGCGCAAAGGCAATTGCCTATATCCCTACCATGCCAACAGTGGCAGATATGGACATAGGCACTTTTGCCTTTTGGAAGATGCTCTGATTCTTTCGGGTGTGCTGCGCTCTGCAACCGCAGAGCCTACTCTGCATTAGTAGGATTGGGGCGCACCTCCCAACAAGCAAGATGCCATTTTAGCAAAATGACCCTGCTTGCCAATGCAGCTTGCACACATGATGCTATTGCTATTAAGCCCTTTAGCCGCTTTCTTCTTTTCCTATAACAGTTATGTAACGGTCATGTACTCTGTTTGTGAAGTGCAATAATCTCCAAATTTCAGAGATCTATTGCACTTGCTACTTGCCTATCGAATCTTCGATTGTAGATGATTTGAAATCTGTTAATGTAGAATAGTTGAGATTTGGTGTGCAATTCTGTCCACTTGTTCTGGTGTGTTGTCCATTCCCAACGTAACTCGAATCGTTCCGTAAGCATAATCTTGCGGTACTGCAATTGCTCGGATCACATGAGACAATACAGTATCTTTGGAATCGCAGGCAGACCCTGTTGCAACTGCTGTGCCCATAAGGTCAAGCCTATGTAACAGCATTTCTCCATCAGCATCTCTGAAGGACAGGCTAAGGCTGCCGGGAAGTCTGGTATTACCACCATTCACTCGGAAGTCGAGATTCTTTGACTTCAGCTGATCGATTAGTCTGGCGGAAAGAATATTGAGATATTCGGCTTCCTGCGCCAAATGCTCTACATGCTCTTGTAATGCAGCAGCCATACCAATAATCCCCGCCACATTCTCGGTGCCGGCGCGCAATCCGTATTCCTGCCCGCCACCATCCAGCAACGGAACAAGGTGAACGCCTTTGCGTATATAAAGGAAGCCGATACCCTTAGGGCCGTTGAACTTATGTGCGGATGCAGACAGCATATCAACATTAAGCATCTTCACATTTACGGGTATATGACCTACCGCCTGTACGGCATCCGTATGAAACAGTATTCCAGCTTGGTGCGCAATTTCTGCTAACTCCGAAACGGGCTCAATAGTACCAATTTCATTGTTGGCAAGCATAATAGAAACAAGAATAACATTTTCTTTCAATGCGAGCTGCAAAGTCTCAGCATGGATAGTCCCCATCGAATCTACTGGAATCGTGTCAGCGGAATAACCCATACGTTCCAGCGCAGCACAGCTGTGCAGTATGGCGTGATGTTCTATTGCACTTGTGAGAATGCCTTTCCCGCGATTATACTGAAATGCCGTTCCTTTCAATGCCCAGTTGTCAGCTTCTGTACCACCGGAAGTAAAGAATATCTCACCTGGATCTGCATTAATGGCGGCAGCAATCAATTCCCTGGAGTACGCAATAGCCTTGCGTGGATCACGCGCAAGGCTGTAGAGGGTAGATGGGTTTCCATACTTGTCCTGCAACCAGGGAAGCATGGCATCATAAGCGGCTGGACTCAATGCCGTAGTTGCAGCGTGATCTGCATAAATCATCGTCTTTCTCATGAAAACAGCTTGCAGCCTTCTTCTTTGAATTCTTGAATCTTGTCCAATATATCCTGCTCAGTGACAGCAAGGTATTCTGCAAAACATGGAAGGCAGTAAAACATACTTGTGTTATCTCCAAGAAGTTTTTTGCAAATTCCCACTTCATCCTTGGTTAATGGTTCTTTGCCACAGGCAATGCAAGTCATGTGTTTTTCTTTCATTCTTCAATTTCCTTCAACTTCCCTAATAGTAAACTCAGGAACAGTCTTGCCTTGCTGTTTCTCGTCTGCAAACCCCCTCTGAATTCGGATGATGGCTCGCATATCCATAGCAGGCTTAAGACAATATTTTTTGAAATCACGAGACGAAATATCACTTGCTTTCCGCACATTCGGAAAGAGAAGCTTTAGGAATGCAGTGCATATACGCTTTACTGCCTCTGTATCTCTGGTATCAGCACCGGGGGGAAGGATGATCAAATCATCGACAATCGCCCGGTAAGAGGGGTCATCTCGCAGCGCATGCATTACTGCAGCAAAGTATTCAGAGTTCAACGCCCAACCACAGACCTTAAGATCATCTGTCATTCGAGGAAGATTCCAGCCTTTGATGAAGCCGTGGATACGATCCAAGAATTGATCCTGATGGAAAGGGCGTGGCAGCTCGGTGAACATGTTTTGATACTCATTCATGTTCGATGAAGCGATATTCCCAAGGAAAATTATTCCAGCATCAACTACAACCTCGTGGTTATCTGGTGCACGGTATTTGCCATTTTCCATGATCGCCTGCAAGGCTGACTGAATTTCCACATCCTGCATATATTCTGCCTCGCGGATTTCGTCTAATGCAACAAAATCCCGCAACGCAACCACACCATCTTTTTTTCGTGCAAAGTCATAAATTAACTTTGCACGCGTTACTTTGCCTGAAACAAGCCATCCATGTCTGCTAATCTGTCCAAACAGGTAGGATTTTCCTGTTCCAGCGGGAGCCAATTCCAGCAAATTGATTTGCTTTTCAACAAAAGGCAGCAGCCGCTGAATCATTGTTAGCTTTTGTTCCGCATCTCTATAGCCGTCGGCATTGTAATCGACTGCACCTAAAATGATATCAATCCATTCTGATAGAGAAAAGCTTTCTCTTGCGTATTTGAAATCATCAAGATCTACAATATATGGAGTGAAATCTTGAAAACCAATAAGCTTAATTTTCCCCGGCTCTTTTGCTGACAGGGGGTATTGATAACCAAGCTCAATGATACCCCAGTTTTCCTCAGACTTCAGCAGCGCCGTGCTGCATCTCTCCCAAACATCGGGAGGAATTACTGTTTCCTTAAAACCAAGCCCAAAGTCAGGCAGCTCAAAGGATACAGATTGTGTCTTGATATCAATGTTGACAGAAATTTTCGCAAGGAAACGAACTGTTTCTTGGAAGTTTACTACGCGGTTCAGGATGGATTTCCAATCATCTTTCTTGGGGATGAATTCCCGAATAAACTCTGTAGCTTGCTCTACATCTATCTCGCCTTCCTCATCCTGGAAACGCTTGATTACCCAATCACGCATAAAAGATGGAAGCTTAAAAGATGAAATGAAATTGCTGCGTTTCAAATCCTTGAAGACAACCATCTCGTCAAATGCATCCCGAAAGCGTTCAATCCATTCCGCACTCTGCGTCTTAGATTCAGACATTTCTTTTCACCTCCTGATTCATATTCCCAAGGCGGAATTCTCTTTTGTGCCTTTTTGAACGGTAAACACGAGTCCCGTTGCAAGGCACTTAGAGCCATCATAGAAATCTGCTGAGTATTTTTTACTGCGCTTGATGTGCTCCATCGTGAACTTAGCATGTCTCTGATCGCCGACAAGTTCACCGTGATATGTCCGCTCTTCACCATTCACATCAACAACTAAGACTGGATCAGAAAATGGAATATTAGAGAAAATCGTCACGGCAGCAGGTTCTCTGCCCTTTATCTGAATCACATCTACGATAAATGTAATCTCGACATCACTGGGCTTCAATGTGATTGTGATTAAGGGAACCAGAACTTCCTCTAACGTAGCACCACCGTGGACTTCGACATTTGCGGCTCTTCCACCCTTAAACCGATCATAATTCGCAAGGACAACATAGCCATTGGGTGTGTAAGCTGCAAAGGGAATACCGGGGTCGCTACTTGCCGGGCAGCATCGTCCGCTATGCTCACCTTTTTCATCAAGCTGAATGTTGCTTTTACTTTGATGGTTGCTGATAACAGCCAGACGACTTGCGCCATGGTCAGAGATAATGACGGCCTTATTAAAAGAGTCTTGGATAAGTCCCTTTCTGATTTGCTGGAGTTGCTTGTCAATAATCTCAAGTTCGCGGAACAAGTGAATGGGTTCCTTACATTGCTGGTAGTCAAAAATCTGGCTGTGATGCTTCAACTCATCCAAATCATCGATTTTCTTAAAATTATTGCCGAAGAATGAAATGAAATCTTTATTTTCGCATGTGATAGAAGGCAGTTGACAAACACCGACCAATATCTCAGCTATTAACCCGTACTCTTCACATTTTGCCAGTATGTATGAAAGATACTCAACTCCGAGTGCGTCGAAAAAGAAAAGCTGTGCACCTTTGCGATCCATTCGGGCGGCAAGAGTGCTTCTTGCCGGAAGCTTATTATACGGACGTTCTTCCGCGTAGCGAACAACTTGCTTCATGAAATCAGGCCATATCTGATTTGTCAGTTTCTGCTGCTTATAGTCCTGAAAGTACTTCGTGATTTCCGTACGAAGCGTAGTGTCGCTGGCAGGTAACGGCATGTTTGCCTGTGAAAAGCTAAAAGGCACCAAATATTTGTAGACTTGCGGGAATGAAAACTTAGTGATTTGCAGGAGCTCCGTCTCCGAGTAGTCATAACTGCTCAAACAGCGCAGAAACTCATGTTCTTCGTCCTCTGTAGAATCTGTCAGATAATAGACTGCATCTTTTTGGTATTTTCCAGTTCGCTGGCAGTACTGACTGATAAGAGGGAGATTCTCTGGAAGCGCGGCAAGTATGCGTTTTCTGCAAGCATACATAGCCGCAAACTCATCGTCATCCCTTGGAATCTCCAACAGCATCATAGTGAGGTGCTCCTCAAAATCATCTACTTTTTCGGATTGCTTCAAGACACGCTGAAGATAAGCATCTCCCTTAGCGCCATAAAGTTTGAGTCCAAGCCAAAGAAGCCATTGTTTGTTGCTGTCTCCATCTTGAAGCACTTCACCAATCTTTGATGAAAGTAATTCGAGAGGTGCAATCAGAATTCTAATTGTGTTGGCAAGCGACTTTGCTGTTTTCAACTGCTCACAGAGGAATAGCCATTGTTCCTCTGTGCCATAGCTTCGTTCACAACCGGAAAACTCAGGGTATGCTTTCTTAAGCGCAGCGAAGATATCATTGCCATCAGAAACAAGAAACATGGAATCCTTGAAAAAATCTGTGTGAAAACGAGTTTCGACCGTGACAATTGGTTGCTTGTTCAACTCATCCTCAGTGATTGATTCAAGTTTTGCCAAAAGACCATGAATCTTATGGCAAACGTCAGTTTGCACAAACAAGCAGCTACAACCAACGACCGAATTTTGAGGCAAGCTGGATACCATTCCGCTAATGCAGAAAATGCGTCTCGTGAGGCGTATATCCTTCATCTCCAGTTGCTGGAGCAGATGTCCGCAGTGAAACAGTAATATAATCAGTCTTCCATGCACACTCATATCAAGAAGCTGGTTTACATGTTTTTTCAGTTCCTCATATGATTTGAGCATCCAGAGTTGGGAAAGGCCGATTAAGGCAAAAGTGCCTTCGCCAGACAGTTCATACAGCACACGGTCTATATTGGGAAAATCATCACCGTGGCATGCATCAGAAACGCGGCGGCAATTGACTTCCAGATTGGATTCGAGGCGAGAAATGATGCTATGATAATCCCAAAGATTATCAGCGTTAATCAGCATGGGATAGCCGGTTGATTCACCATGCAGATAAGCATCAATCTCAGTAAAGCATTGGGCTGTATCTCGACATTCCACGCTTATCACTTCCTTACTGATTCTTCAGAATCTGAATACCAAACTCTGTGTCATCCTGAATTCTACCGCGAAGATAGGATCGAAGCTGCTCTGTGCTCATCTGATCGATGATAGCCATCGCACGGTCACTGCCTGTCAAAAGATATTCCTTTTCGGCCAGCTTTTTGATTTCCCGCTGTACGGAGCTGTTATTCATCCAATCATAAGCATCTTCGTAGAGAGTGCCGGAAAGGTGGTGCCTAATCTGATCAGGATCGTTAAGAAGCACTTGGTATGTTCCAACAATCCGTTGCATAAAGCATCGGTCACGTTCTTCGGGGGACTGAAGCCGGTCGTAGAATGTTGCTGATGTCAGGAAATCCATGGCTTTCTTAGCATCGGCTTCATTGGGATTTGCACTGATTACAATCTGGAAGATAGGCTTTACCGCAGCACGTTCAGCATCATCAAACATGCACAAAATCGGCATGGAATAATGTGTAGACCAATCCTTAGGATCTTTTGTTCCGGTTTTCTCCTGCCAGAGGTCACGCAGTTTTTTCTTCCACTGGCGCAGGACAAACTTCTCCACCTCAGCCTGTACAAACTTGTAGTAATCGGATTTTCCTTTGGTAAACTGTCCCTGCGGAAAAGATTCATAAAGCTCGGCAATCTCTGCATCATCAAGTCCGCTCAGGAATGCGTTGGCATCTTGTTTGAAATAGTTCACCTGGGACTTGTAGAACTGTTCAAAGCTTTCGCGCTGAGTCATAAGCAGATCATAGAAAGTCTGCTTATGCTGATCGAGGAGTGCATTGTTTTGCTTCATAATCGCTAATTGCTGCAAGAATGGACCAAGATCTCCCGTGAGTTTAGCAACAGCCTCACAAGGAATATGGATATTATTCGTTCGAGCATTCCATGCAGACGTTGTTTCCCGAATGCTAATGCACTTTGGGAGACTCTTATTGCTTTCCTGAACAATTTGATAGTCCAGAATGACATCAGAAATCTTCTCATCCGCAGAGACCTTCGCCCAAACCCAGTTGGCATCGCTGGCGTTGAAACGTTTCTTTACTTCGTCAATATACGCACCGCCATCACCAATCTCAGTAGATAGGCGAACTAACAGACCATCACGGTAGATCTTCAGATATTCCAGCATACCCTTCCGGCATTGGTCTCCCGTCATCAGCCTTGCAAGATTTCCCTCAGCGGTAGGATTCTCGCGGACGAGTTTGCCGATAGAAGCCGCGATGTCGCTTTCTGTGTCATGTCCACCATTTGCCGTGTTTACAATCACAGAGAACTGATCAATCAGCTGTTCCAGAATATTTCTGGGAGTTTCAAGTTGTTCATGTCCCAGTGTATACTTAATACACCAGATTGGGAAAGCAAAGCTCTTCATTTTGATTCGGAGCTGATCTCTGGTAGATTCCACAGAGCCGCATACAGAACGAGAAAGGTCAAAAGCAGTCACCGCGCAATTCAAGAAGCTGCGGACATCCGGGCTCATGGTGACGATGAGTTCTTCTTTGTACTTGGAGTCGTGATTCGACAGTTCATTAACAGCATTACCAATCATCGTCTTCATTTTATCGACGGTCATCTGTTCACTGCGAGAACCGTTGCTCCAGAAAAAGTCCGGCGTAGCATATTCTTTCAGCACAAAGCCCATAACAAAAGCTGTCACGCTGGAAGGCATAAAGCCGAAAGGTTCCTTCTCCATCTCATGCAGAATATTGAGGATGCTAACTCTCCCGGAACCATTGTCGAATCCCTGCTCTACCAGTTCCATCACGCGCTTCTTGATATGTACAATAGTCAAGCCCTGCTTAGCTGGATCTTCCCAGTAGCGTTCGACCTTCCATGCACCATCCAGCGCGGTCTCGAAAGACATCTTTTTGTTGTTATTGCTGTAAGCGCCAGAGAGCGTTTGGGTAATGCCAAAGCCAGCGCCATTGGCAGGTTGATAAAGATTATACATAGTGGCATTAAGGCTATAATGTTCCAGACCATAATAATACTTGCGCTGATTCTTTTCACGAAGCGCTTCCTGAAGATCGGTCAGTTGTGTGCGGTGCTGACCTGCTTTATGTTCATTATCATAGAGGATAAACGCGCCACTTACAATATTTCTCCGCCACTCGCTGAGCACATTCCCAGCCTGATTCGCGAAGTGCTTTGCCTGCGTGTTATCCTTCCCTGTATGGTATTTGGAGAACGCCATATTGTTTGCATACTGCTGCAAGAGATCCTTGCCCAGCGGGGTCATACATTCAACAAATACAATGTCGTTGCTGGGCATGTTGACTGCTTTCACGATTTGCTGATGAAGCTGCTGCTGTTCCGTATCGTTTATCGAAAATGTGATAATCAGCTTGAAGCGTTCGGGTCGCTGGAGTGCTTTCATCTTCTGCACTGTTGCAGTAAAACTGGCATAACTCGTGGCTTCCACAATATAGCGCTTTTCAAAAGCAGGGGGCAGACAGAATCCAAGTTTGTCAATAAGTGGCGCATCAGAATTGGTAATCAACGCTTGCGTCTTTGTTTCAGCGCTAATCTTCTGAATCAATTCGGCCATATTGACATCAGATGCAGCCCCGTTGGCGACAGAATACTCCGTTTTGCCACCACCAACGGGTTTCTGAAAAATAACTCCTTTCTCTATCAAACCTTTTGCGATAGCCAGTGCTTTGCCCTTGCTCCAATCAGTTCCTGCAAACGCCAGATCCAAATTCTGCTCGTTAGGGCGCAAAAGCTCGTTATCGCCCTTCCGGAAAGCAACTGCCTGAAGCAGCAGAATTACCTTCAGCACACGCTGTTCATCGGGAAGAAAGCGGTCAGCATTGAGCATGCGGTAGTTGTCTAGGATACCACGCACAGCATCGTCCAGACCGTTCTGCCCCTTGCCGTAGAAAAAGTCCCATAGCAAATCCACTGTCAAGAGATTCTGCTCGTCGTCCGGCCCATAGTTGTTGATATACCACTTGAATCCCTTGGCATCCGTCATGTCATTGCTTATGATGAAATCAAACATACTGCGCTGGTTGGATGTGAACAGCACAGCAATCTGCATCAAGATGAGCGCAGCATAGGGATGCATGGGGACGATATTGCAGAGCTGGTTATCAGAGATGGCAGTCTTATGACTGAGGCTTGTCTGCCGCTTTGCAGTAGAGACAATCAGGTTTCGCACGCTAACCAGTTCGTCATTAAGGTCGTTCTTGTCGCGCTCCCACTGTGGAGCCAGCACCGGATCGTTGGTGGTCTTCATCGCCTTGTACATCAGGTCAAAGGCAATATTTTCCGGCAAATCAATGCGGACAGTAGAGTCGCCGACGAAACGGTTGAAGGTTTTCTTAGCAGTAGCTGCGTCCGCAAAGAGGTTGCGGCTCTCGTGAGTTACCAGCATGAAGTAGAACGGATGGGATGCACTAATCTCTGCCAGTGTTTGAAAACCGGTTAAGCTGACCGGATGCGAAATGAAGTATTCAGAAAACTCATCCCAGACAAAAAGAATTGCGGAGAGCTTGTTTTCTTCAATTACGCTCTTGATCCAGTTGGCCATGTCGTTGACATCGCTGAAGAGACCGTACTGACCGGCATCCTTAAGCACCGTCATGACATTGCGCATGGTGGCTTCTACGAGCTTGGTACTGCCATTGTTCAGCTGCTCTACAACGTCTTGTGCGGTGGCACTGCCAAAAGTCCATGCGTACTTTTCCTGGCGAATCAGAGCCTCAAAATAATCATGGTTAACAGGGCTCTCCATCCAGTGAAGGAAAGCGTCCTTCATAGAGGCATCACCGTGGTTTTCAATACCGTTTGCCTTGAGCGCAGCCATGATGCTCTGCTGAACTGCCAGAATCAAGTCCAGGTCAGTATCAATACCCGCGGAACCTACTCTGTGAATCGTCAGGATTTTTCCGTTGTTTTTCAGAGCAATATACTGATCACGTAAATCCTGCCGCAGACCGAAATCGTCAAAGTACTCAATTACTTCTTCATCGGTGGCATCCAGAATTGACTTCACTGTCAGAGCTGCATGGGATTTGCCTGTGCCATAAGCACCCTCGACCCAAATAGAGCGAGGATCTTGTCCGGACAGAGCCTTATAGGTCACTTCCAGTAGCTTGACAAAGGTTTCGTGCGGAAGAAAACCCTTCCAGCTAACTTTGCCTTGCTCAATCAGATCTGCAGTGACGGCAGCGTAGTATTTGGGATCAATGTTGAAATACTCACGGTACAGCTTACCCATGGTAGTAACTCCCTTCTCAGAACAGATTCAGTACATCAGCGGAGGTTTTGCCTTTGTTCAGTGTGATGGTCTCCAAATCCAGGGTAAAGGATGCTGAGATAAAATCCGGATAGTTTCCGCTCAAGCCGTTGAGCAGTCGAATCATGTTGTCGCGGTCAAGCCCGAAGATTCGTGTGGGGCTGATGCCGTTGCGGTCAATACTGTCGTCCATAAGGGTTGAGAGGGAGAACTGATAGTAGTCTCCACATGCTTCGGCGAATTTATAAAGAGAGTATAGGATGACTTCGGGGACGGGATTAGTCCATGCAGAACGGGTTATGCCCATGCATCTCGACCTATTTTTATCGGCAGAACCAAAACCGATGTTACCGAGCGGCAACTCGCATAGGCGTGTCAAAGAACTAAAGATATCGCCAGTCCAGGTATCTTTTGCGCCTGAATCGACGAGCATTGATGTAATTAATTCTTTCTTGTAATACTGACCAAATGTGATATTGACGACATACCAATTCACCTGTGGCGTATATACCAGATTTGTGAAGATGATACCCCATGCTGCAGGGCTATCATAGCCAATCCGTTCAATCAATTCGGCAGTAGAAGTAAAACCTTTGTCATTAAGCAATCCGGCATCTCGCAGGAAACGCTTGAAAAAGCTGTACATCTGTGAGCCAAGGGTATGATTCTCATCGAATGTGTTCTTGTACTCAAAATACTGCCGTACCCAATCCATTTTGGGTGCATGGTGGGAATAACTATTAAGACTTGTATTTTTGCTGGTCATCAAAATTCCTCCTTTCGGTTCTTCAAGCGATTTATATACAAGGCATCCCTTTTCTACCTTATGACAAAGTGCGCAATGATGACACTTATCGTTAATCACCACCTTACCATTTATAAAATCCATGTTACCAAATGGGCAATCAGCTTGGCATTCTCGGCAACCTATACAGCAAGCAGTCTTACGAAACACGTTCTTTAGCAATTTCACAAATGCCACATGCTCGCTTGCTGTTTCTCCATCTATAGTTACATTGAGTTCATTCTCACTTTCTTCAAGTGAAAAAGAGAGCATTTCCCCTTGAAAGTCAATCGTCACTGGATTGTCATCTTTCACAATGATACCTATAGTTTTAATCCATGTTCTCCACGTATCCGCGTTTTTTAGTACACGAATATGCACGGCATGCTCTCGGTCGACTACTTCACGATAAGGAAGACGGATATTGATATCACGTCCATTTTTTCTGGCTTTCCATCCGCCATTTTCTATGAATTGGCGCAACCGTTGCGAATCGGGAATCGCTCTCTCATAAGCCAGCTCTATTTGTCGAATTAACGGTTTTGTCTGCTCTTGATAGCAGACAAAACTCATATAGTCGTTTCTTTCAGCTGCACGTGGACAAATTAAACATCCAGCTCGCCTGTTGCCTTTCTTGTAAGTTTCGTTAAGCATGAGATGCTCGGCATATGTATATATAAATATTTCAGCTGACCCCCAATCCAAGATAGCATTGCAACTATATTGCCCCTTGTGCTTTCCCTCATAAGCAATATACTCATACTTGCTACGGGCAACACTTTCATCTCCTCGAACACCAACATATGCCATCCCGTGGAAATCGACAATTCCCGTCAATTCGCGTAACAATAAAATCTGTGGTGCTGTTTTATGCACACTGCAGCACCAACGTGTGACAGTGCATGGTGGACCGAATGCTGACCAAGTTTCTTGTGGAGAATAACTTGAATGGGAAATATAGAAACCGATATCTTGAGATTCACACGCTTTTTTCATTCTATCGACGATTTTATAAGTGTCTGAAAACTCCATTCCCGTATCACTAAACACCACTATAAACTGATCATGTGGCAACGCCCTCTGCACCAAATCCAGTGTAACCACGCTATCCTTGCCGCCGCTGAATGCTACATAGAACACGTCGATGCGGTCTCGGTACTTCATATAAGTGTTATAAATCTTTTGTATTGTCTCTTGAACCAGCGTCTCCATTAAATCCGCGTTTCTGCGACACATTTCCGCCACATCTACAGGAATTAACGGAGCACCATTCGGCTCTGGACTTTCTTCAATAATAATCAACTCCGGCTTGGTATACAGAGAACCACCTTTCGTGGAGGCAATTTTGCGCCCACGGTAAATATAATTATTGGCCTCTGCCCACATAATTGGCGCGGAGTCATCTCTGGGATAAGACCAGTGCGCGTCAAAGCCAAGGATGTCCAGTTCACGGTAATAAACTGGTCTGGGCTCTTTGCTGAACTTTGAAATTTCACTGGTCAGCAGAAGTCCTCCTGTTTCTGCATCCCATAGATACTGATACATGTCAACAACCTCATTTCTCTGCGGATCTCAGTTTCTCCTGCTGCATTTGTGCAGCTTGGATTATTTCCGCTATATCATTACCCATCAGCCGCTGTGTGCGGTATCCGCCTTCCACCAGCACATCCAGTGCTTCCTCCGGAGTATGCCACGAATCATCATGTACCAGCACGTCAATCAGCAGGTCGCGATTAGTAAGGAAGGGCGACATCCGGCGCACCATTGTGCCAATGGGGGTGTGCTCCACAGGACTGGCTTGCTCCAGGCGGAAGATGCGGCTGTAATCCCGAAGATAACTCTCCAGCAAGAAGCCATTCCATGGAACCGCCACCCCCGGCAAGCTCATAAACAAGGTAAAATCCTTCAGTGGCATATAGTCTCCCGGACAGGCTTGTTCCAGCACCCGGTCAGTAGACTCAGAATCAAAGGAAATGAGCCGCTTAGAGAGAAATTCATCTCTGGAAATACGAACCATTTCCGCTAATACGGAGTCCCAGTAGATGCCGGAAACATCCAGTTGGCTGCAAAGATTCTTCAATTCATCCATGGTTATCCGATCGTGGGACTTGCAGTAGGAGCGGAATACCATATGAGTATCCATGCCAGCACCCTTTTCACAGATAATCACGCCATTGAAATCGAATTGATCTCGCAAAAGCCATGCCATCACGTTTCGGACACCCCAGTCCTTCCAATTTGCAGTGTCCATCACCGCATTTGGGCAATATATCTTCATCAGTTCTCGAAGGCTTCTGGCAACCAGAAAGTCCTCGTCCTCAATTTGGCGACGCATAGCCTGCTGAAGTGCCGCCAGTTCATGGGTGCTGATGGGAAAGTTCGGTGCATAGAAGTACGTTTCTTGGTCAATCAAAACAATGGACTTTTCTCTCACCAGCGCATATTTGATGCGATCCATTGGAATATACCAGAGCTGCTCCGACATTTGTGTGTAGGTAATCGGCTCATAGCATTCCTGGAACAGCCTTACTACATCTGCCATGATGTTGGCGCTCTTCCCATGCAGACAAATGGTGCCATGGTATACACTGAAATGTCTGTTGGTAGAGGCCAAGAGCATTGCCTTGAAAGAATCCGCTGTATAAACAGATAGCTGCTCTGCCAACTTCTCCTTGTACTTTTCAAAGAGCTGCTGCGGGTAAACGCAGCTCGCTCCCGATGTCAGCGTCTGAAGAATATCCTGCTGAATGATATCCATCAGTGCAGACTGTCCGGCATCTCGCTTTGCGTAGATCCGCTCATCGCGGAATTCGCCAACCTGCTTCAGCATTGCAATCAGCTTCTCATCATCAGGTTCCACTGCATCATGATAGCGTTCCTCATAGATGCTACGAAATTTGCGAAGCCGCATACCATTCAGCCGTAGACCATCTTCAAACTCTTCGGACAAAATCAAATTCCAGCGGGAAGCAGTTTCTGTATCGACGACAACTTCCATAACTGGCGGGGCAACTTCCCCTGTCAGTGCTTTCAGCTGCCCAGATTCTGCGAAGATAGGCTTGCTTGGATCAAGAGGATAGAAGAGGCGATGTCCCTGTGGATCAATCCGTGTGCCAAGCAGCTTTCTGAGGACTGCGTTGCGGCTGCCTTTGCCTGTAATGGCATTGTTGAGGGTCTGATATACGGTTAAAGACGGATTCGGAGAGTTTGTCTGATATAAACCCTGCCGGATGAGTTCATCCGTGATTTCCTTGATGGTCATTTCGGTGGCGGTCTGTTGCAGCACTGTCATGACCTTGTCAATCAGGCTGCCTTCGTATATCACTCCTGATGCAAGGCTATTTTTCCCTTCTTCATCAGCTTCAGCTGTACGACCACGCAGCTGATTGATGGTTTCTTCTCCCGCTGAACCCCTTACTGCAATCCAAGGTCGTGAGAATATGCAACCACTGCTGTAAAGATAAGCCACAATGCTGAAGAGTTCTGACTGATATATCACGCCAATCTTGTCCAGTAAACCTCCATTATATGTGCTTGCAAGTGAGAACAGTTCACGGCTGTGATGCGCTCGTCCATCGGCAAGCAGCATATCCAGAGTTTGCTTCAAATCCCGAATATGCTGTTCTGTCAGATGCAGATTCTCAACATGAATATATTTCCCATTGCAAGCGATAATGTGTTTTTGCGCCAAAGCGTAATTCAACACAACATCCGTGACTCCGGGGAACGTTTCCCTGATTTCAGAAATCGACACATAGCGACCAGCGTTCTTAATATACAGTTCCACTGTGCCATATATACTGGTCGAGCGTCCACCCTTAGAGAGGCAATCACGAGAAAAAGAATAAAACTGATTCCACTCATACCGTAGGATTCCTTGGAGAAAATAACGGTTATCAATCCCGGCTTGGAGAAGCTCTGGTTTGAAAGTTTCATACAGGGTACTAAACATATAGACATCTTTGTCGCCCTGATCCACAAATTCACGGATTCGCTCAAGAAGCTCATCGGGCAGAATATGCTCCCGCTCAGAAACATAAGTGCTTCTGTCACGAAGCATACCTACATCGGCAATGATGATCGACAATGCACGATCTCCCTCAGAAATACGGATTTCTGATCCAAATCGAGCATAGAGTTTTTCTCGGAAAAGTTGCAGCTCTTCATGCACGGTAATGTGAATACCGTCCGGATCAAACTCTTTGAGGATCTCCCTGCTCATCTGGCGTAGATTAAGTGTACCTCTTTGCCATGTGTGGATAGACTCTATGTAATGATAGTCTGTCCGAATCTGATGCTCAATCAATTCCGGAGGCAGACCTTTTTCTGACGCCCTTGCAAGATATGTTTTAAGATCTGCCGCGTCAATCCGGTCGGGCAACTCGTCTAGAAAGGAATGCACATGCTCTTCCTCAAGAGGAGCGTTCCCAAGGATAAATGCATCCAGATTTTTTGCATAACGATAATGCTTTACTCCTTCGGCATTGCGCAGCAAGTAAAGAAACAAGATGCTGTCATCCCCGCAGTAATTAGCGATATCTTGTGCCGGTAGGATTTCAGCACCACGTTGAGTAGCAGAAATCAGCATCAGGATGTTCTCTGCTGTTTTTACTGGAAATCGGCATACTGATTTTTTCTCAATTTGCCGAACCCGCTCGCGAGTAATGTTATAAAGAGTCCCGATTTCCTCCAGCGTCTTACCCTGCGCACGGTATGATGTGATTTCTCTGCGTTTATTATCCGTGAAGCATGAATCAATGGCTTTTGCTATTTCCGTCTCTATGCTGGTGCTGCACCATGACAGAAAGGATTTCAGCGCATTAAGCTCTTCATCAGAATAGTGCGTATCTTGACGAACAAGATCCTTGAATGTCATCGTTTCATCGAAGGCATCCTCAAACTCGGACATTGTACTTCTTCCGGGCCAAGCATAGGCAAACGGCTTTACAAGAAGAACTTTGCGTTCGGATGGAAGGGCATTCACCATAGCTTGCAGCTTTTCTGCTTGCGTATCGTATACTTTCTGTTCTCGAATAAAATTAGTGAGCGATGGCAGCAACACGGAAATGGGAAATGAGGAACTGAAGGTGGCTGCAACCATATCAGCACCAATCACTTCAGCGATATCCATAATTTTTAGGAGAACCTCTCGCTGCTCGTCCGATTCCAGCTGAGCTTCAATAACATCCCATTGTTCTTTTGCAATCTGTTCGGTATAAAACATTAGAAGATTTTTCAAATGTGCGTCTATAAGCACAGATGGACACTGGCGAGCATATGCAGCTACCGCATCCAGAATCTCACGAACTGTTTTCACACCAGCATTTCGTAGACCAGCTAAACGAGCAAGAGGCATGCTCAATATATCCGAAACGGATTTGTGTTCAGGTAACTCCAAGTCAAGGCAATGGAGTGCTCGTACTGAAAGTGGCAACTGAGCGTAGTTTGTTTCGGCACAGGACTTAATCTGAAGAAACTCACCAACAGTAATGGCACCATTATTTTCAATGGCACTATAAAGAGCAGGAAATGAATGGGCGAGTTTCTTCCAAGCATCATCGCGATTGGTGTCTGATAGCCGAGCGTCGTCTTGATTGATCTCTGATATCCAGTCATCGTCTCGATCAATTTCTGAAATTCGATGGTTGTCTTGACTGGTTTCTGCCATTCATTCTGCCCTCCCTTCTGTTGACTGGGATTATGCAATAAATGGAATAGCGTAGCAAGTGAGCACACTTATCCCAGCTTATACATACCCCCTTTTATTATATCACAAAACCTATTAAAAATCAATTGTAAACGCTCAATATGGACAAAATTTTCCCAAAGTCACTTGTATTCCATTTTGAAATAGACTCTAATCCGTTTCGCTTAACCCTCTGTATTGTCAGGTGCAAATAATCTTTTCAGTTCTGCGGCAATTTCTTTGGGTGTCATTGAAGCTGTTGTCATCGCCTTGCGATCTGCTATAATCGGGCTGTATTCAACAACTTGCTTTTTTGTCAGGTTGTGCCATATCGGAAGGATGGTTTTCCCGTTAATGGTCTCGACTTGAAAAAGCCCGTTTAGCTCCGCCTTGTATGCGTGGGACACGAACACATCATATTCTTCATCAGGCGCCATCGAAGCAGTGGCCAATGCAACTGCTGACTGAAAATTCGTTGCTGGAGTTCTTTTATTCGTGCCGCATATCATCTCCTAAGGCTATTATATACCCGTTGTAAAGCGGTGATGGCTTTTCTAAAAATTGTTATTAGTTGTATGATACAGATAAAAAATTCCTCAACAAGGCTGATTTATTTGCAGACTTGTGATATACTAAGAGTGGAAACTCCCTACGCTGCTCTCTAAATAATCACACACCTCTCCGTGGTGAGCAGCAGGCAACGATCTTATGATCGGCGAAGATGTGATAATGATACGAAGATAAAGGAAGGGCAAGTATGAATACTGTTTATGAGCAACTACTATATACAACACTAAGAATAGAATGTAAAAACAGTGAAGGCAGAGTGACATCAATGGGAACAGGGTTCTTGTTGTCTCGTCCTGTAGGAGAAAACCAGTATAAATTGTATTTGATTTCGAATAAACACGTGTTGATTGGAACTCCCAACATTTCCATATCTTTCACATGTAAAGAAAAGGGGGAACCGAAGCACGGACAGAAACAGGAGATTAACATTCAAGGCATAGATCAAATTGTTAAAGGTCATCCTAATCCAAATGTCGATGTTGCGGCACTGGATTGTACGGGGCTTTTTGTTGCTATGGAAGATAAAATATACTATAAGCATGTTGATTATTCTATGCTTGCTGATTTTCATGAGCCAGAATTATCGGTTGCGGAGAATGTGTATTTTGTTGGTTATCCAAATAACAGATATGATATAGCTAATAATCTACCACTTATTAGAACTGGTATGATTTCAAGTCACCCGCAATATGATTTCAATGGACAGCCAGAATTTGTGATTGATGCTCAAGTATTTCCAGGTTCAAGTGGAAGTCCTGTTTACATAGATTTAACATTCGAGAATTTTAAGAACGGACAAATTGTAGTAGGACAAAGAAAGTTGAAATTGCTTGGCATTGTTGCGATGACAATGATTCGGAATAATACATTGCAGGCAGTCCCAACAGGAACAAATTACATTACGCAAGAGGTGTTAGGATTAGGAATTGTTTTTAAATCGACAGTGATTAAGGAACTTGTCGATTCGATGCCATTAAATTAAAAAAGAGAGCCGAACCCCTTGCAGCTCCAAGGATTTCGGATTGTGGAGCATAACGGATTTGAAGTGGAGGACACACCTAATATCGCGTCCTATTCAGTAGCATATGGTGATACGCTGAGATCCAAATCAGCATTTATAACTTAACAAACACATGGACTACCACTCTGCTGTGGGCGAGCATTGTGGTGCAGGGGCAGGGCAACGCATCCACTCTGTGAAAAGCTATCATTTTGCATGTAACATATTTCGTACAAATTGTTCTTCTGATTCTTGCAGCTGCTCAGGAATACATATCATGAATCAAATCGCAATTCATTCCATTTCCAAATAACCTTGCGCCAACTTGAGAAGTATGATATAGAATATCGTAGGAGAGGTGAAAAGAATGCGGAAATATCTTCGAAACCGTCTTCATAAGCGACGAAGCAGCAAAGCGGCACACGCAATGCGGAGCATTGCTTCCTCGATTGAAACTAAAATTTCAAACTCCTTTGCGAGACGGCGAGCAGCATTCATCCAGCCAAAGGTGCGTTCGACAATCCAGCGCCATGGGAGTTTTTCCCACTCATGAGGCTTGATTTTCTCGGAAATGTCTACCCTGCACTGGAACTGTTGCTTTACTTCGTTGATAAAAGTGCCGCGATAGCCTGCATCGGTACAAAAGGCTTGAATTGACGGATACTTTTCGCAGGCTTTCTGCGCCGCCAGAATGCCCGATTTCGTGTCGTGCATATTGGCAGCATGAACCACGATGCTCAGCAAGTAGCCCATCGTATCTACGACAGCATGACGCTTGCGCCCTTTTGTTTTTTCCTCCGTCGATGCCGCACGCTTCGTTGTCCGCAACCGTTTTTACGCTTTGCGAATCAATTAGCGCATAGTGCGGTTCGGCACTTTTCCCCGCATCTTTACGAGTTTTTTCAACCAGATGAGCGAGAATTTTCTCCCACAATCCCGACTTTTCTCCACGGCTGAAAAAGCTGTACACCGTTTGATACGGCGGAAAGTCATGCGGAAGCTGACGCCACTGACAGCCGGTCTTTACAATGTACAGCACGGCGTTTGTCAGTTCGCGCTTGCTCCACTTCCGATTCCGCATTCCCGAATACAGTGGCTCTATTTCTTCCCACTGGCTGTCTGTCAAGTCCGTCGGGTACGGCTTGCGCCCTGCTCTTACTTCTTTCATGCTGCTATTATACCATGTTTTACTTATGAAGACAAGCTCTAATAGTGCGGCTGCACGATCCCAACCCATTGCGACCACGGAATCAGTTTCGCCATGATTCCCAGAAACTCTTTCTTCTTCGTTGATGCCTGCCCCAGCTCGTCGCTGATCAGGCTCATCGTCAATTGCTTCTTCACCTCTTTATTATACCTCTTTCCTAACCTTTTTGCTGTTCTTTCTTTGTGCGGGATTGCCCTTATATTTAATGCGGCAAAAACTACTTCATTCAAAGAACAATCGGAGAAAAAGACATATTCCGCATTCCTTTGGCTATTGAGAAATAAGGATTTTCGCCCATTTCTTTTTGGCGACGGTCTTGTAAATTTTTGCGTTACAGCAGGGATCAGTGTAGCGGTTCCGTTCATCATTACGAATGCTCTTGGGATTTCTTCTGGCAGTTATGGGATAATCACCGGATGCCTCGGCTTTGGATCTGTTTTAAGCGCCTTGTTCCAAACCAAACATCCTTGTAAAACGGAGCTTAAATACCCATATGTTAAAGTAGGAAGCCTTGGATTCATAATGCTATTGATTAGTCTTATTGCGCGGATTCCATATCATCATATCCTCACAGTTATGGCTTTTTGCATACTTGAGTTTATCGTTGGTTGGCTAAGCGTAGCAATCAACATCAAGACAATTACAACAATCCAAATATTTGTCCAAGATGACCTTCGTGGCCAAGTTATTGGCACTCTGACAGCAGTATCATATAGTTTGATACCTATATCGCTGCTTTTGGCTGGTACAGCTGTTGACATGGTGGAATCTTACGTTATCCCGCTGATTTGCGGCAGTCTGCTTGTTGTGTTGCTCGGATGTATACGTCTGTTGGACTTGCGTGCAAATAAGTTGCCGACAGAATAGGGTTATGAATACATTTTCTTAAACCATCAGGCAGTAATACGCGCTTGCAAACAGCAGCACATTCGCTGCTGCGGATATTCCACGCGTGATTTTCAAGCCGTACACAGAGGTGCAGCATACGGCAAAATAGGCAATGTTCTCAACGCCCCACAAAAGGAACAGGCGCGGTGAAAAAGCGGAGTACAGAAAGCCGACAGCAAGGGTAAGCAGCAGGTTAATTGCAACTGCGTTCAAGCCGTAGGACAGGATAATTTGCTTCGTTGTAAATGGAAGCGACAAGCCCAGCAAGCGTTTGTCCGAAACGGCTTTTACCTGTTGAATCAAAAGCTGGTGAAGCGTACTGAAAACCGTTGCAGCACAAAATCCGGCGATGCCCTTCGTTATGGAAGGATTCTCAAGCAGCGGGACAAAGGTCAGTAAATCCGTTCGCCGCACAAGCCACCCGGCGAACAAAAGAAGCGCCAGCAGAATCAGTATCCTTTTCTGCATCCGCAGGATCTCAAGCAGGCTCTTCATCCACAGAGCGGTACGCTTCGTTGGTTTCCAATGATGGAGCATTGGGGCGCTGACATAGGACGGGCGATTTTCTTCCGCCATTTGCCGCATTTTTACATAGTCGTTATGGCTTAACGCCGTTGCAGACATTTCAAGAAACTGCAACCGTTCAAAATACTTCGGCAGATTCAGGCGCAAAACACGCTGCGCATAAAGCCAGAGAGCGCACAGCGAAGCAGCCAACAATGCGATGGAGAGGAACGAGTGCAGTATCAACAGGACGGAGCATACTGCGAAAATCGGGAGTGACAGCCATTTAGCTTTGCTCTGCAAATGGTAGAAAATCCACGAAAGAAAAGAGCAGTTGCAGCCATAGAGCGCAAGCAGCCCAAACAGCTTTCCGAACGCAGCATCAAACAGAAAACCGCTTAGAATAAAGGATAATACTCCCGCGATGAAAATCGAAAGCAGAACTGACAATCCCTGTTTTCTGCAAAGCACTTTGTAAAACTGCTTTGTATTGTAGGTCAACATCACCGATGCGGCTTCCATTCTGAACACGGGCGTCTGGTTTAGAAAAACACGGAACAGGTTGATTGTCACCACGGCCAGCAGAACATAGAGAATCCCTTGCGAAGAAACTGCCGTTCCGCGTCCGGCTTTAGCAACCACAAAAATGAGTTGATATGCAAGTGCGACCCCGACAATCAAAAAGCCCAACAGGGGTTGCCACGCATGACGGAGCGTTCCCTTCATAAGCCGCAGCTTGTTTTTTAAGAGCAGAATTTCAGCCTGACATTTCATTCTGTTCCACCAACCTTAAATAAACCGCTTCCATGGTGCTGTTTGTGCCAAGTTTCGTTGACGCAAGCAATTCCTCTTTTGAGCCTGACGCAAGGCATTTTCCTTTTTTCATAATGACATACTGGTCACACACATTCTCCACCACGTCCAGCAAATGACTGGATAAAATGACGAGTTTGCCATTGCTTTTTTGCTCCAACAGCAGGGTTTTCAGCGTTGCAATCTGTTTGGGGTCAAGTCCTGAAAACGGCTCGTCCGCAATAAGGATTTCAAACTCCCGCAACAACGCCATTGCAATCATCAGCTTTTGCCGTGTCCCTTTCGAGAGAGCAGACGGTATTTTGTTTTGATGCTCACGCATATCGAGCCTTTCCAGAAGCTCGGTTTCGGAAGCGCCGCTTTGAGGGTAGACTGCCTTGGTAAAATGCAGATGTTCCAGCAGGGATAATTCCTCATAGAAAACCGGCGTGTCAGGAATATAGGAAATTGGATAAGTATCTGGGCGCAGAGAAAAAATATCTTTTCCGTCCCAGAGAATCATGCCCTTGTCCGGGGGAAGAAAACGATAAATGCTCTTTATGGCAGTCGATTTTCCGGCACCGTTTTCTCCAATCAGACCAACAATTTTTCCTCTGTTCGCGGAAAAGGAAAGACCGCCCAATGCAACCGTTTTGCCGTATGAGTAGTAGACTTGTCTGACTTCAAAATCCATTTTCCGCTCCTTTCCAGCGGCATATCCTTGCACCGCCACTTATCACTTTTAGCCTTTGAACGATATAACTATCCAATATGATTATACCATGCAAATTGCGAACTTTTCAATTACTGTCTCCATACAAATGTGCAACTTTTCTATGAACGCCGCACTTTTTCGCCGCCACGCTTGCCGCCCTGCGGCGTTCCTCGCTGTATGGAGCGGTCAGCCGAAAGGA
>OIEN01000470.1_pt1 | contig 25134 bp, 24 predicted proteins | sample 1581741 | NCBI WGS metagenome assembly OIEN01 (sample SAMN01760944, study PRJEB22395) | human gut metagenome | reverse complement strand
GCGCCGTTCCATGTTTGCGCATAGCGTGCGGCCTTTGCCCGCACCCCAAACGCACGCTGCCAAATTTTGCCGTTGCGGAAAGCCGCACTTTTCCGCATTAAACAGAGTTAGTATACCACACTGTGCAGAAAATCTCCAGTGTTTTACCGCAAAGTTCGCCGTTTCATTAAATCTTTGTAACAGTACGGAAAAATTTACGCCCGAACCCCCGTGAATTTGTCGCATTCGCAGGAAAATTCAGGGTATTTTGCCTCCTAATCCTGCGTCAAAATCGTCTAAAAAGTCACAAATTCGCCGTAAGCCATAGGAAAAACGGGCAAGCACCGAAAAAGTGCCGCCCGTTTTTGTTTAGTCGAACGAGGGGTTAAACGCGTAGAAGTTTTTGGAATCGAGTCGGTCGGTCGCGATGCGCAAACCCTCGCCGAAGCGCTGGTAATGCACAATCTCGCGCTCGCGCAGGAACTTGATGGGGTCGCGCACATCGGGATCATCCGCAAAGCGCAGGATGTTGTCATACGTTACGCGGGCCTTCTGCTCGGCAGCGAGGTCTTCGTTGATGTCTGCCAGCGTGTCGCCCGTTACGGCGATGCACGCTGCACTGAACGGCGAGCCGGAGGCCGCTGTCGGGTAAACGCCCGTCGTGTGGTCGATGAAATACGCATCAAAGCCTTGCTTTTGAATCTCCTCCTGCGTTAAATTCCGCGTCAGCTGGTACACGATTGTCCCCACCATCTCGAGATGAGCGAGTTCTTCGGTGCCTACATACGTGACAGAAATGCTCCGATGTCCTTGTTTGGAGGACAAGCAGTTGAGTTTTGGACTTAAAATACATAGTCTTACCGAATTTAAACCTGCAAAAAAGCGCTGCGATTCCGATAATGCAAAACACTCAAAAAGTCCTGATTTTATCGAAGATATTAAGTCGAAACAAATTGTAAATCTGTATGCAGTTGCTTCTGTATGAGCGTTAACTGCGTAAGGATCGCCGTTAAATATGTTTCTGTTGTTTGCGGACAAGCAGATTTGCACCGATATACTTTCCGCTTTCTGTCGTTCGCTCTGGAAACTTACGATCTGCGGCAATCCCCCGTAGATCATGAGGCCAAAATGTATTTAACGCTTCTGATATTCCACATACAGGGCAACAAATATCCCCGCTCAGTTCATCATTCAAATAAGTACAATCCATTTTGAATCTGCTTTTACACCTATCGCATTAAAGCGTAACCAAACCGTTTTCGTCTGACTGCAGCGTGGCTTTACCAATGGTGCTCATATTTTCTATTCCTCCCTAATTCGTAATTTCTATATACCTGATTAGCCTTTCTTCTACATATTCGGCAATCAATTGAACCATGGCCCCCGCATCGTTATCACGATAATAACTATCAAATGCTTCATAATACCGTTTACGGTCTGCAAATTTCACATTGATAGGTGGATAGCCATTCTGCATAAGAAACAGGTTCAGTATCAAACGCCCTGTGCGGCCGTTGCCGTCATGCAATACCACATTGGGACTCACAAAGAAATCTATAATTGATTTCCACTTTTTGAGTACGTTCTTTGCCGGTTCCCTCTGCTTGATACACATATATACTGTCAATCAGTTCAACCAGCATAGAACGGTTTAACTCTGTTACGTTTTCATACTTGCGTATGGTTTCTAAAAATTGGTTTGTATTTTTCGTCTTGTAGTCCTCGGCTTCGATTTTCTCTTTTAATGCCTTACGCCTTTCTTCAAGTTCTCTCTGCTCATTTTCATAAGTTACAGACATTTTCTCAAAACGTCCATCAGAAATCTTTCCTGCTACATTCTGCTCAAACAGCTTCATTATGATACTGTCAATTTCAGCAATACGCTTTTCTGCCAGTTCCAATTCCTGTTTAAACTGCTTGATTTTCTTACCGCCGCCGGATTCACTCAACACCCTCATTTCTTCAATGAACTGGTCGCCTAATGTTTCCATATTCTTGATATGCTTTTGAATGTCGTCCATGACAATCTTCACTAATGCGTCATAGGAAATTGCATGAGTTGTGCAGAGGTTGCTGTTTCTGGCATATGTCCTGCAACGAAATCTCGGCTCTCTCCCGTTTGGATTGGAGAACGCCATATTGCGTCCACAGTCCGGGCATTTTACAAGCCCCACAAACATATTTGGTCGTCCAGTCTTATTTGGTCTTTTCTTTACACTGATGAATTTCTGTACCAGTTCAAAGGTTTCTTCATCAATGATAGCTTCATGGGTGTTTTTTACAACAATCCAATCTTCCTTAGGAACCGCTACCAGTTTTCTGTTCTTGAATGATTTTGTCTGTGTCTTGTGCGATACCATATGACCGAGATACACTTGATTTTCCAAAATCATCTTAACATTTTTTCCAACCCAGTCGGTAGGGAATCGGAACCCTGTGCTTGTTTCCAGCGTGCCATTCTTCATTGCTCTGTAGGCTCTCGGAATCAAAATCTTTTCTTCACACAATGTTCTTGCTATCTGATGAACACTGTTTCCCTGTTTCGACATTTCAAAAATACGCTTGACGATAGGCGCTGTTTCCGGGTCTATCAGTAGTTTACGCTTATTGTTCGGGTCAACCCTATAACCATACGGAGCGAATGAACCGCAGAACCCGCCACTTAAAGCAGTTGTTTTCTTGACGCTTCGGATTTTCTTTGAGGTATCACGTGCATAATACTCATTCATAATAGATTTGAATGGCATCATCTCGTTATCCTCATATCTTGTGTCAACATCATCATTCAGTGCGATAAAGAGAATGTCATTGTTCGGGAAGATTTCTTCCACGTAATACATGAACATGGCATTGTTGCGACCGAACCTTGACATATCCTTTACCATGATTCCACTAGGCTGTGTATCTTCCATAGCGTCCTCAATCATGCGGTTTAAATCCGGTCTGTTGAATGTTGTGCCGGAATAGCCATCATCTACATACTCGTCAATGATTTCAAATCCTTTTTCCTTTGAATAATATCGGAGCATTTGCAACTGGTTTGTGATACTGTTGCTTTCTTTATCAGCGTCACCATCATCTTTGGATAAACGTGCATATAATCTAACTCTTAATCTTGCTTGCTGTTTCATCATTTTTACTCCTTTCCAACAGCAAACAAACAACTTATATCCTGTTAATATTATACCACGCTACTTAATTATTTTCAGCCGCTTATTACACTGTTCTCAATCTAATATCCATTGTTTTCCTGCTCGATTTCCTTTTGAATCAGCCTTTTAATCAAATGCTGCAAATCCACTGTACCGGAGAACACTGACGTTACATAAAAGGTCGTATTTCCTATTTTTATTGTATTGGACTGTACTGTTTTTCCTATAATCCCACCTCATTTCTTCCAACAAAAAAACACCATTTCTGGTGTCTTTCTGCTAATCTACACTGATTACTTTGCGTTCATACTTCTTTTCCTGCAAATCAATCTCCGCATAAACCATGTATTTGTCATTAAGTTCCGTCTGTCCAGTCTGAATACAGGTTGTCTGATGAATCTGGTTTATCCACTTTCCTTTCTCTGTGTCAGGACTTTCATGTATATGTCCGTGCAGAGAAAGAAGTGGCTGTTTTTCTTTCAGAAATTCGTAAATATCAACAGAGCCTATATCCAAATCTTGATAGCGCAACTGTCCTAATCTCAATCCCGCAGGCGGCATGTGCATAACGTAAACCGCTTTTTGTCTATCGTCCGGCAATGGAAGTTTCTTCAGCACATCACACATATGCGGTAATTCTGTTCTGGAATATTCCAGCCAGTTGTAAATCCTGTCATAATCAACAGCATTAGAGATTCCGGCTACAGGACTTAACTGACGCTGCGGAATATAATGTGTTTCTGTAACAACCCTGTCTTTACAACCGAACGGATGGTCTAAAATATAGTTCATGCCGATAAATTCATATCCATTGACAGAAAATTTCCTACCAGCTATATTGCAGACATTTTCAAATCTGTCGCAAAGATTGTCAAACATTTCATCTGCTGCCAGTAAATCATCATTTCCAAGCATGGCAAGGTATGTGATGTCCTGCTTTTTCAGTTCCTCAAAATATTCATCAAGGAATCCATTGATAAAAAACGATTGCTCACTGTGGCGGTCACATTGTTTTGGTAACATATCCCCGCCATTTACAATGACTTTGATTTCCTTTTCAATGGCTACGTCCAGAATCTTTCTGTACTTCTTTTTATCTCCGTGTAAATCTGTAACATACAATATCTTCATATCACTTTCTACCCCTTTTAATACAGCATTTCTTCCTAATCATAGTTAAAAGTATACCATATCAGAGATAGATTATCAGCAGCTTATATCTGACATACAGACTGCAAAATTTTTGCCTTATGCACCTCCTTTACTGTGTGTTTCCGAAGCAGTCAGATGGCTTTGGAAGCTCCACTGGACTTTCACCATTCTCATTCCTATGAGCAGAACCGCACCATGCGAGTGTATCATTATTCAGATATACAGGTCATGGCAGAACGACCATTCCACAAGTCGCTCTCGGATCATTGCATGAATCGCTCGCTTTTTTAGGTCATGGCGTACAATTTCCGCTGGCTCGCTGCATATCAAACGTATCTGACTGCTTTATTCAGTTGTCAACGAATCATGAAAGCTTATCTCAGCCTATAATGAAAATAGGATACTGACTCCACTACTTTTTTCACTTCTCTTTTTGCCTTACAATAGTCTTAGGCAGGATTAAGTTTGATTGCACCTTGGAGGATTTGCACCCCGTTTGTCAACGTAAATGATTTGCCCTTGAGCACAGCATATTGTCGCACCTTTTATGAATAGCACGAGTAGCAAAGTCCGTATTATCTCGGGCAAATCTCCTGCCAATTCTATAGTAAAGGAGTTGTTCTGTATGAAAGACCTTCTGGAAATTTCCTGTGGACTGGATGTCCACAAAGAAAAAATTGTTGCATGTATCCTGACTGGTCCTCTGGGCAAGCCAACCCGTTCTGAAATCCGTGAGTTTTCTACATTGATTCCGGATATGATAGCATTACGGAATTGGATCGTTTCTAAAAACTGCCATCATGTAGCTATGGAAAGCACCGGTATCTATTGGATGCCGATTTATGAAATACTGGAGGATGCTTTCTATGGTGACATTACCCTGCTTGTTGTAAATGCACGCCATATGAAAAATGTTCCTGGCAAAAAGACCGATATGCGGGATTCCGAATGGATTTCCACCTTGCTTCGCGCCGGACTTCTGAACGGAAGTTTTATTCCCGAAAAAAGAATTCGGGAATTCCGCGATCTAAATCGTTACCGTAAGAGTGTCATCCGCGATATTACATCACAGAAGAACAGGATTGAGAAATTTTTACAAAGTTCCGGCTTCCGTCTATCATCCTTTATTTCTGATATTTTTGGCGCTTCGGGTAGAAACATCATTCTGCATTTAATTGAACATGGGCAGATTGATAAAACTGCTTTAGATTCTTGTCTCAAAACCAAGACCAGAAACCGTATTGATGAAATTCTCATGTCCGTGAACGGAACACTGTCAGAACACCAAAAGGCATTTTTAAGGATTCTCATGACTCATTACGATTCTTTAAAGAAACATCTTGCTGAAATTGAAACGAGTCTCGAGGAAGATATGGCTCCATTTACCCTGCAGGTTGAGCAGTTGAATAGCATCTATGGAATAAGCACAACTGCTTCCTGTGCAATTATTGCTGAAATCGGTATTGATATGAAGCCGTTTAAAACTGCGGAACACATCTGCTCATGGGCCGGTTTGTGCCCAGGTAATAACGAAAGTGCTGGAAAACGAAAAAGCACCTCTGTCACAAAAGGCAATCCTTACATAAAAAGTATGCTCTGCGAAATTGCCTGGGTGATTGCAGGGAAACGCAACACTTATCTTTCGGCATGGTACTGGAGAATCAAACAGAAAAAAGGAGCCAAAAAAGCGATTGTCGCACTTGCCCGAAAACTTCTTGTCATCATCTACACAATGTTAAAACAAGGAACTCTATTTGACGAATCCTGTTTTGAAACAAGACGTAAGCACTGTGAACAAAAACAGCTTTCTCGTTATATACGGGAATTGGAAAAACATGGTTATCATGTGGAAGCTCAAAGCTAGCCTTTCTTAAATACGATCAATCTCTCACTACAGGCAGCCAATACTGTGACTGCTTTATAGTGATGCTTTCATAATTGTTGAAAACATTTGTTGTCAAGGTTCAGTTTTTTGCTCCGAGTTTTATTTTCGTAGCAATGTTCAGACCTTAAGCGGCTTGGAGTAGCGTTTTCAACAATGCAGGAAGTGCATTCATAAATGCATCCACCAATTCGGAGATTTTTTCATCTGATAGCTCTGTATTTTCCGTAAGCATCGTTCTGAACATTTGAAGCAGCATTTGAAAAGCCTGTATCCATGTGATATCAGACATTTCATCGGAAAAGTATAAAAAGAGTTCGCAAAGAGAGCGGTTATCATTGGATTCCCGGCTTTCTAGTGACAGCATCATGTATCGTGTAAAAACAACTGCAGTATGTGCAGTCATTGCATCATAGGAAATGGAGTTACATTCTTTGAGTTCCTTTTTCCATGGAAAGCTTTCTGCGTCTGTAACCAACAGTTCTTTGTAGCTTCGTTGATACGGTTTTGCCTGTTTTCTGTGGAAAGAAGAACACTGTTTACCGGCATAAATGTACTTACATTTGACCATCCAAGAGTAAGCATCCGAAACCCAAAACGATATGCATGCTTTGCGTGATCATAGACTCTTGCAAGGAGTTTCACCTTTTTGGAACGGTTGCGTTCAAACATGGAATCATCAATGGTAAGAACGTTGGCACGGTCTTCTGAATCCAGTGGAATAATAGCATCTTTGATGATCTGGGCTGAAAGTATTGTTGTGAAACGTATCCAGTTGATCTGGATCATCTTCATAAAACGATACACCATATCCTTTGCAAAAGCAGGAGTGTTCCGTCCTGTGATCAGATTCATATACATGCTTCTGTTAGAAAAGATCAGAAGGAACAGATACTGGAAGATTTCCATTACAGGAACACCTTTCTTTTTGTAGGCATTTGAGACTTTTAAAGCTGAGAAAACACGGAATCTTGTAAAAAATTTTTTGATAGAATTTGAAATCTGCTTATCATTTGAGTCGCTTGTGTTATACTTTTATTCATAGCATAAGCCTCCGGAAGTATGATTGTTTCTGAACAACTCAATTATACCAAAACCTGATGGTTTCATGCTATTTTTTTGCCAGTTATTATTGAATTTTCAAGGTGCGTAGGCACTTACTCAAGTGCGAAGTTTGAGTAAAGTAAATGGTTTATTACGAGCTTTATTGATATTGATGAGAAATGTTTAAAGTGGTTGAGTGTCATGGCTGAAGTAATGTTTATTCGAATTTTAATTTAGATTTCATAAAGTGACGATTAGATGAAGTGCATAAAAAATATAAAAAATGTTGCATATAATTGGTAATAATGCTACGATTGGATAAAAATGGTTATTGATTTTACCTATACAGATGGCATAATTAACGATAGGCATATAGTGTATAGTTATTTTAAGGAAGATAAAATGAGAAATAAATTTTTATTTGTTGATGCAGAAACTGATGGTTTATATGGTACGTTTTTATCTATTGCTGTTATTTTAACAGGTTATGAGGGAAATGAGATAGAACGGTATTATTGGGGGATTAATCCTAAAACTTTGCAGATACAATCAGAATGGGTAATGCAGAATGTTGTTCCAATTATGGGAGACTATGAAATCTGTAGAAATGAAGATGAGCTATTAGAAAAATTTTGGAATGTCTGGGACAAGAATCGAGAAAATACATTCGCTGTTGCAGATGTTTGCTATCCTGTAGAGAGTACATTATTTCAACGATGTGTATTGCATGATTTAGAAGAAAGACAAATGAAAGGACCGTTTCCTTTATTGGATTTAAGTAGTATGTTATTAGCAAAAGGAATTGATCCTTTAGTTGATAGATTGGAACTGAGTGATGAAAATGGAAAAAAGATGCATAATGCTTTAACTGGTGTTGAGATATCTGTTGAAATATGGAGAAAAGTATGTCAGAAATGAAAGAGCAAGGTAAAATATATAGTTATCATAATTTTATATATCCATTTATATGGGAAGATTCAGCAAGAAAAGTGAATAAAAAAGAAATAATTGAAAGTTATTTTGAAAATAATGAATATTGGGAAAATATAAATCGGGATAATGAAGTGTTTTCTAAATCAGACTGGATTAAGTTATATTCTAAAAATGAGTATTTTCATGCTGCTTTTAAAGAAGCTATATTGGGATATAATGACAAATATAAATGTGATAAAAGTATTGTAGCACAATATGAGTTTAACAAAAAGTATATAAGTAAAGGTGCAGAATATATAATTACAAAATCAGTTTCTGAAAATAACGAATTTAAGAAGAAAGAGTACATATTAGATGTTAAGAGTATTTCAATTAAGATATTCAATACGGGAATTGCAGTTTTGATTTTAGAGTGTATAAATTATCATGAATCAAATCTAAATGATATAAAGAAGATTAATGATTATGGGAGACGTGTATCACTTCCTTTTATACCAGATGAATATAAGTATTCTATTTGCGCTGATGAACTTACTCTTAGAATCCATGGAATAGATGAGAATAAATATTTATTGAATGTGAAAGAGTCATTTAAGGATAGTATAAATCAAATTTTGAATCAAAGTAATTTTTCTATGAAAAATCTTAGTGAGCAAAGTAACAGAGTATGTAGATGGATTATAGAACTACTTGAATTGGGAAATAAAGGCGAATTTCTGTTTAGATGTGATGGAAAGCAAACAAATGAAATAAATATACATTCTGCGTTAGATGAGAGAATGTATGTGATGTGTATGATAAATAGTGACAAATGTAAAAAAATAGCAGAAGAAAATTTACGTAATCAAACAGATTCATGGTGGTTGGACTGGATTGATAAGGAAAAGCAGGAGTTTTTGTATGAATTAGCTTTTGTAGATGCTGGAAGCTGTTCTTGTCAGTCTAATTTAATGCGTAAAGAATTACTAAAAAATTGTGTTTATGATAGATGGATTAATTATGGAACCGTGTATTCTGTGACACCACAGGCATTTATATGTATGAGTAGTGATGAATTAACAATTACAAGTTTTTGTAATATGTATCTTGATATGTGTGTGTTATCTTTGGTACAGAGAGCTTCGTTGATTAATTTTCAGGATATTGCATTAGATCTTAGTAAGGGGCTAGAAAAGATCGGAACTGTAATAGATACAAGAAAAATAAAAAAATTAATGGATTTACAAGAACGTTTTATCGCTTTTCAAAATCAAATAAATTTGCAGGAGATTTCATCGCAGGAGCAGGCGATTGAATTATATGAGAGATTTAGAAAAGTTAATTTTGTAGATGATTTAATGGGGGCGTTAAAAGAACAATTGGATGCATTATATGATGCAACAAATACTAATCAAGATTATTCTTTTAATAAATGGGCGTTATTATTTACAATAATAGCACTTGGAATAGATGTTCCAACGTATTTATTCCGTACTGATGGAAAATTATTCTTTATGGCTAGCAAATGGAATGCATTTTGTGTTTTTAAAGAAATAGTGCCACACCTTACAATTTTTATAATAACTCTGTGTGCAATTATATATGTATTTCATAAGTTTAATAGAAAAAACAAAAAATAATTGGCGAGGGATTAATTATGCAACTTATTATTACACATAAAACGGAACCTGAACTGGTGCTTCCAATCAATTATCATCATATTTTGCAATCAATTATTTTTAAAGCTATTGAAAAAACACCAGAGTATGAGAAAAATATTCACGACTATGGGTATGAAAATGGTAAAAGGATATATAAGCTTTTCCAGTTCAGTTTATTGAAAGGAAAATATAAAATAGAACAAAAAAATATTATATTTTATGAAACAGTTCGTTTTGAGATACGAAGTATTGATGTTCAAATGCTGTTGGCTTTAAAAAAATATTTTGAAAGAAATGGAATTTGTTATGGGAAACATATGATTGACAAAGTAGATGTAAGATTAGAGGATACGACTATTGAGAAAGAAGATATTTTGATAAAAATGAAGACACCTCTTTCTGTACATTCTACAGATAAGCTAACACATAAAACTATTTTCTACAGCCCATATGAGAAAAAATTCACTGAGCTTGTAAAGGATAATTTTAAAAGAAAATACAAGGCATATACTGGCAAACTACCAGATTCGGATATAGAAATTGAGATAATTAAGGTGTCAGATAAAGATAAATATGTTACAAATTATAAAGGATTTTATATCAGTGGATGGTGCGGTATTTATAGACTAAAGGGAGAAAGGAAATATTTAGATTTTCTATATCAGACAGGCTTGGGGGATAGAAATTCTCAAGGGTTTGGGATGTTTGATTTAAAAATGGAGGTATAAAAGAAAATGCAATTTGAGAACTATAAGATGACTATTAAATTGTTGGCACAATCTCCAATGATACATTTTCAAGGTAAAATTGATGGTGCTACTTTGAGAGGAAGCGAACTAAAACCAAAATTAGATCGTTTTTTAACTAAAAAGATTGAAAATTGGAATCCTAAGAATGGAGTTGATAAAAAAAGTATTGCATATATTGATAAAGAAAAAAAAGCATTAAAATATAAAGTCACAATTATGGGAGAAAATGGAGAATCCTTAGGCTTAAATGAGGAAAATAATAAAAAAAAGTTTAACATAATTTATGGGGACAGAACAAAAACTCTCGTGTTACGAAACCTGGAATTGACCATTTTATGCATGAATCAACCATTACAGGAATTAATAAAAGAATATATTATTGAATTTTTTGCAGTTACAAATTTTGGGTATATGCAAAATAAGGGATTTGGTAGTTTTATGCCCGAAGAATATTTAAATGATATTAATGAATGTAAGCTAAAGGATGATATTGCAAAATGGTTAAAAAATAAGTGTGGAGCAGAAAACTGTTATTACATTGAATTTGATAAAAAATTAGAAAGCATAACCTCATATGAGGAGTGTTTTAGGGAGATAAAAGACTTTTATGATTTATTGAAGACGGGCAGAAATCACAATGGATATTCACGAGCATATATTTATCAGTATATGCATAATAAAAAAATAAATAATGAAAAAGCGTGGATGAAATCAGAAGGTATAGCACCGGCGCTAAAAAAATGCGGAGATAAAAGGTGTATAGAAACATCATCTAATGATAAAAAAAATAAACGAAATATACAAAATTCAAGATATGTTAGAGCGCTTCTTGGAGTAGCATCAAAAGTAGAATATTTAAATGCACTTGATAAAAATAATTTTTCTGAAAAAGTAATAGTTAATATAAGAGAAAAGAGTAAGAATATTGAAAGAATGGACTCCCCTATTTTTTTTAAAATTATTGATAGATGTGTTTTTATTTGCTCAAATAGAATTTCAATTGATATATATGATAAAACTTTTATTTTTTCTGAAAAAGTGCATCGCCCCCAAAAAAATAAAGCTAAAAATCTTGCTATAATAAACAGCAATGAGAAAGGAAAAAGTATAAAGGTACCTAAAAAAGAAGAATTACAAGATGTGGGATTTACAATTGATGATTTATTAGATGAGTATATTAAATATTACAATGGAGTAAAGCCGGGAGAAGATGGTAAGTATTTGAGACCTTCGGAAAAAAATAAAGCCCAAAATGGAAATTATGCCGTAAAAAACTTGGCAAAGAATAAATATGTTAGGAGATGGAAACAAAATGAGTAAAAAGTATATAGGAATAACTGTTGGCCCAATATTTGATACCATTCAGGATGCTTCAACTCCAGCAGCAATGTGGTTTACAAGTTTTTTATTTTCTGATTTGACTAGAAGAATTTGTGTTAAATTATATGATGTATTTGATTCAGAAGAAATTATAATATATTCACCATATTATGGTAATGAAGCTGATATATTTGAGGATGGTGTTGGAAAATTTCATGATAGGATACTGTTTTCAATTAATACTGATGATACAATATATGAAGAAAAATTAAAGATGATAATAAATAAGGCAAAGACTGATACAGCAGTATATTATGAAAATATCCCTGGATATGAAAAAAATAAAACGGAAGAATTTTTAAAAAAATATATTCAAATACATTATATTATAAAGGATAAAATTGAAAAAGAAAATATAATATTAGATTTGTCAGACCAGCTTTCAGCGTTGGAACTAATTAAAACATTTCCTAAGGAAAATTCGAATAATCCGACATTGAAAATTTTGGCAGGAAAGGACGATGGAAAGAATACCTTAGTAAAAAACAGTAAATTGTATATGCTGGTTAGACATAAAGAACAGCTTGAGAAATCAAATAGGAATATAAAAACAATTGAAGATATTGCCCATACAGAAAAAAACGATAAATTAAAAATCTCTAGATATTTTGCCATTGTAAATGCAGATGGAGATAATATGGGAAGGACCCTCGGAAAAATAAAAAATGATGATATAAATCAATTTTCGAAGAAACTATTTGATCATGCATCAAATGCTGCAGAAAAAATAAAGAAATTTGGAGGAATGACAATATACGCAGGTGGAGATGATCTACTTTTCCTTGCACCTGTGATAGGAAATGCAGGAGACAGTATTTTTTCGCTTTGTAAATCATTGAGCACTGATTTTGAAAATGAGATGAAAGATGAACAAGGGGGTGGACCTACATTATCTTTTGGAATTTCGATTCAGTATTATAAATTTCCATTATATGAGGCTATGGAAATAAGTAGAAATTTATTGGGACGTGTAAAGTCAAGTAGAAAAAATTCTGTTGAAATAAATTTACAAAAGCATAGTGGTCAGAGTTTATGCCTCAATATTCCAAATGAAAATCTTGACAGAGTAGAACAATTTATAAAGCTTAATGGTGGAAGTATACAAGAAAGTAGAACTTTGCATTCCATGATATACTCAGTTGAAGAGTTCCGAGAATTATATCGTCAGATGATCATAAATGCAAAAAATTGTAAAGATAGAGAAAGGTTTATTAATATATGGACTCATTTGTTTGATAATATTGGACAAAAAGACTATATGGCATATATTAAGCAAATTGCAGATTTTTTCTATGATGAATGTATTGACAGACAAGAAAAATTAGTAGAATCATTTGAAGGCTCGAACGATAATGATGAAGATTATACACGTATGATTTCATCTATGTTACGATTAAAGAAGTTCTTTAAAGAGAAAAGAGGTGAAGAGGAATGAGTACTTATTTGGTAAGAATGACTCCATTAGAACCATTCACGTTTGGCGGAGAAAAGGGATTTAGGTTTGAAAGCCAAGATGTTGAAAAAGGAAGGAATAATACTGCTAATATTTCATATTATCAAACTTCGAGAGAACTTCCAGAGCAAACAACCATAATAGGAATGCTTAGATATCTGATATTAAGGCATAATGGAGTCGCAAAAGATTTTTGCAAATATACAAATGATGACAAACAAAAGATTCATGAGCTTATAGGAGAAAGTAGTTTTTCATTTCAAAATAGAGAATTTTTAATGGGAAAACTAAAATCTGTATCACCAGTATTTATTGTTGACCAGGAACAGAATTTTGAAAAAATATCATATTATATACGCAATCCATTGAATAATATAGGTGACAAGACATATCGTCCGATGAAGATGAACACACAAAAAATAGTTACGTCTGTTGGGAAAATTGAGCTTCCGGTTGTAGACAGTGACAATGGGTATACAACAAAGACGCATCTGAATTATGGGTATTTAAATATTGGAACAGTAGATCAACCGAAAGCTGAATTTGTTGAAAATATGTTTGAATCCAGACTAATAACTGGAAATAGAAAAAATAATAAAAAAAATGATGAAGATGGTTTCTTTAAACGTCAGGCTCTTTGTTTTAAATGTGAAAAAGATAAAAAGTATTCATTTGCAGTATTTGTAGAATGTGAGGATGGAATACTTCCTAAAAATATGCTCTCATATATGGGATTAAAAAAATCTTCTTTTCGAGTTGAATGCACTAAAGTAATAGAAAATGATTTAATTAATCGGATAAAAAATGCACTTAAAGGAAAAGATATATGGTATTACGCGTTATCAGATATATTATTGTATGATGAAGATAATATAAATTCATTTTCCATTATATCAAAAAAACAGGTGAGGAATATGGAAACAAATTTGAATGAAGATAGTTTTTCTAAAGCTGTTAAAAGAGCGAAAAATCAGTATAATCTGATAGAAGCTGGAAGTGTTTTTTGGAGCGAGAATCCAATACATAATCAAAATGAAAATTTAAAAAATGCAGGATATAACTATACAGTAAAAATAGGAGGAATGGAATAATATGTTTGCAAAATTATTTCAAGTAGATTGTATTACAAATCTTCATGTTGGAAGTGGAGATGTAAATTATAATATTATTGATAATGAAATTGAAAAAGATCCAGTTACTGGATATGCAACTATAAATGCATCTGGAGTGAAGGGCGCATTTCGAGAGTATTACAGTAAAAAACCAGAGACAGGTGCTAATAGAGTTATAGAGTTGTTTGGCGGTGAAGAAAACGGGAAATCTGTTCCGGGAGCGATTAAGTTTTTACAGGCAGACATTCTTGCAATGCCGGTTAGAGCCACATTAGGTAAGGAGCCATTTTATTTGATTACTTCCGAGAGCTGTATTAATAATTTATACGAAAAGATAAATATGTTTGAAAATCTTGATATAAAATTTAAGTATAAAAAAGAAACTAGTTATATAAAGGCAGAAGGTATCTCATTAAAAGACTCTTGTTATATAGAGCTTGATAATGAAAAACGTGTATATATTGTTAAAGATGAAGAGTATAGGAAATTAATGTATCCAGTAGTTGCAAGGAATAAACTGGATAATGGTAAGAGCGAGAATCTATGGTATGAAGAGATTGTACCGCATCATAGTATATTTACATTTTATGCATTGTCAGATGATGAAAAACTCATAAATTCTTTCAAAGATGATGTTTCGAAAAAGATTGTTCAATTTGGCGGTGGTGCGACGGTAGGATATGGTTATTGTAAAATTACGGATTTTAAGGAGAAAAATTATGAATAAGAATGTAATAGACAATAGTATATCAATCGCATATGAGGCAATTAATAAAGCTGGAATATCAAATAATGGTAGAATAAACAAAAGCTATAGAGGACAGATTTCTACATTTGGCGCAGCGATTGTTATGGGAAGTCTTGAATCAGCCATATGTTATTTTTCGGAAAAAGCGAATAATGATTCGGGTGTTGATAGGAGTAAACTATTGGAAGCAATAAAATATGTACTTCGGGAAAGTAGGGATACAAAAGAAAAATATGTATTTTTAGTTGATTTGAAAGATTATTCTGGTATTGATAAGAAAAAATTATTTCCTGATTCATTTAAAGAGGATACCATAAATGCTGCAATAGCAATAAAATTGGCAATGAATCTGTTTGAATGGGAAGGAAATATGTGATTATGAATAGTAACAGTTATTTTAATTCTGCAAATATGAATTATATTTTTAATGTTGAGTATTTTGAAAATGCAAAAGATTCTATGATTAATAAATTAAATAAAGATATAGAAAATTTTGAGTTTCCTAAAATTAATATGTTTGAAGAACTTATGGATGCAAAAGAATATAAATCATTTATTCTTTACACTACATATCCGGGGCTTTTGATGGGCAGTGGAAATTTGCATGATATTAGTTGCAAGGGAGCTTTCAAATTAGGATTTTCATTTGACTATGTAAATGGTCTACCTTATCTTGCAGGTTCATCGTTGAAAGGAATTTTGAGAAGTGTTTTCCCTGAACAACAAAAAGAGGACAAAAAAGAGTATTGCAGTTATCTTAATGGCTTGATTGGTGGAAATGAGAAGAGCGAGCAGGAACTTATAGAATTGGAACATGAAATATTTGATTATGCTGACGTGTTTTTAGGAGCTTATCCAGATAATAAGGTGAATAACGAAAGTGTTTATCTCGCGTCAGATTTTATTACTCCACATAAATCATTAAAAAATCCAAATCCAATTTCTTTTGTAAAGATAAAGCCGGGAATTGGTTTTAAATTTCATTTCCTTTTGAAGGATGGACATAATATGTCAGCGGAAGATAAGTGCTACCTTTTCAAGAGATTAATATTAGATCTTGGAGTAGGTGCAAAAACAAATATAGGATATGGTAAGTTTGAAGAAAAAATGAATAATCAGTTTTAAAAGAGGTTATTTAAATGGCTAAGAAATATGAATTATGGCTTGATGAGAGTGGCAAGTTTGAAGATAAAGATGCAAAAGTATAAACTTCTTTTAAATGAAACTAAAATTTTGTTGGAAAAGAATTTCCCCGAAAATACAAAGACATTGCTTCGTGAGATGAAGAAATTAGAGGAAGCTGCTTTGAAGAATGATAAAGTTGATAGCAAATCAATGTATGAATTGTCTCGGATTATTACATATTAAAAAGTCTGTCTACCTCTGAACACACATAAATTCAGGGGAAGTAGGTAGTTTACGCTCATTAATAGTATTATTTTTGAACGTAAAGCATGAATATAAGAGAAAAAAGTCTGTCTATCTACTGCTTTTCAAAAAAAGCTTGATTTTACAGAAAAATCTGAGAAAATTAAATTTGAGATTAACAGAGTTTTGGGATATAAATATCTTCTAAAAATATACATCAACATTGTTAAAGGTAGATTTATTGATGTGATACCGTACCTATAAGGAATAGAGACATATTTGCATTAACAGCTTTCATTGCAGCTTTGATTGTGATACCGTACCTATAAGGAATAGAGATTTATACCGTCATTTGATTAATTTTAATTATTTAATTGGTTTTTTATTGGAATAGTTGTGTGTTTTATAGAGAGGGACGAAATGTTTATTATTGTTGTTTATGATATAAATTGCAAAAGAGTCGGTAAAGCTCTTAAAATATGCAAAAAATATTTGGCACATATACAAAAATCCGTGTTTGAGGGAAACATCACTGAAGGACAATTGAAACAGTTAAAAAATGAGTTATTATATTTAATTAATCCAGAAGAAGATGCTGTTTGTATATATCGATTTTATTCGGCAAAATATGCTAAAAAAGAATAAATTGGTACAATAGAAATAAAGTCACATATAATATAGGCTGTGAATAGGTGATTGCTATGTTTTCGATGGAAGAGCTACTTTCTAAAAAAATCAAAAGGAAGCTATGCAGTTTTTGAAAAACAAAAAAGATATAATTGGTGCGGATGGGATGCCATTGTCAGAACTTGATAAATATTGGAAAATCAATGGCGATGCAATTTGTTGTGAATTAAAGAATTGGGAATACGTTTCGGGGATAGTAAAGTGTACGGAAATAGTTAATAACAAAGGTAAACGGCGTGTAATATCAAATTTATGTACGGTAGACAGGTTTATTTCGCGTTTATTCTACCAAAAACTAAGGCGTTATATTACTCCAGAATTTTTAGAATATAGCTATGCGTACCAAGAGAATAAAGGTATTATAGATGCGGTAAAAAGCGTTCAAGAATATATTTCATCAGGCTTAAAGTATGTAATGGAAATTGATCTTAAAGATTATTTTGATACTATACCGCATTCCCAAATGATAGCTTTGATTAATGATAGAATAACAGATATGAGAATATCTGATTTAGCTTATAAATATATGCATTGTAAAATTTCTATAGAAGGTGAAATAATAGAGAAGCAGATTGGGCTGGTACAGGGAAATTCAATTAGTACTGTTTTAAGCAACATTTATTTGCATAGTCTGGATCAATATCTACAAAGCAAGCATTTATTTGTTTGTGTAGCTGATTTAAATGGGTTAAAACATATAAATGATACTTACGGACATTCTGTTGGCGATAACGCTATTGTTACAGTTTCAGCAGAGCTATAAAAATCTGCACCACATGGCTCAAGGATTGTCAGAACCGGTGGCGATGAGTTCCTACTTATCGCGGCGTTAGACTATGATTGTAATGAACCTTATGAAATGGAAAAGAAATTTGATAGTGGTTTAAAAGAGTACAACATAACACATCCAAATAATTATTCGATAGGAGCAAGTTATGGATGGGTACTTTTACCATTAAAGGAAAATATGGTTGATATAGATGAGTATATAAGTAAGGCAGATGTTAAAATGTATGAAATGAAAACAAAACGCGATAAGTATCGCAGAGATTAGCAGGTTTTTTAAGAAATTATTTAGAAAATAAAAAACTCTTTACAAATAAAATGAATTGATGTATTATAACACCACACAAAACGTAGCACACGATAATAATAGCCTTACATCCATAGGAAGACAGCGGTGTCTGATGCATATGCAGAGGATGTTGTAATTAGTAAGTAACGTACTGAACGAATTTACACAAGGAGGCATTCATATGAATTATCCAGTATTAGACCTTAAAGCTACCGGAGAACGAATCAACCAGCTCCGCAAGGACAATAACCTCAGGGTGACTGATGTTGCGGAGTACATGGGCTTCGAATCAACGCAGGCCGTTTACAAGTGGCAGCGTGGTGAGAGCCTTCCGACTGTCGACAACCTGTATGCCTTGAGCAGGTTGTTGCACACATCGGTGGATGACATACTGATAGGCGAGAAAGAGAGGGACGATGAGCCCTCTCTTTCTTTTTGCTTTTATATTTTTCTTTGGTTTTCTTGTCCTTATGAAAGTCCATTTTATATCCTCAATTTCCTCATTTGTGGCAGAAATCGGTGTGTCATTAACAATTACGGAAAGACCGTAAATGGCTGTTTTTTTAGATATTGACGGAGTGCTCAATTCAAGTAAAACAATAGACAGGAATTTTGATTATCCAGAGCTTGTAATGTCAAAGTAAATGCTATAGAATATTTTCATATCAAATTAAACACAAATGAGGAGATTTAAAGTTATGAAACAGAAATTGAGAAACCTTTCGGCACCGGCAAATATAATATTTGCCATTCTTGTAGTTTTTATTTTCATTGCACCATTGCAGTGGAGCGGAAAAGTTCTGGGACTGATTCCGGGCATGGAAGAGGCGGATGACTATCTGCTGCAGGCTATTGTGGAGACTGTTGTTTTAGTTATTTTTCTTGGCATCACATATATATTCGGGCTGTGGGATATCTTTAAGGAAAATGCAGCAGGATGGACAAGAAGCTTATACACAGGCGGTTTTTTCATAGTGTATTGTCTGTATGTTGTTGTTTCAGGCATTTATATGTGCTTTTTGAATGACCATGGTGATGTGAAGGCATTTTACAATATCATCTTTTTCTTTATCGCGGTCTGCCTTGTAGGGCTCGTTGAGGAGCTGGTGTTCAGAGGCGTGGTGTTCAATTTGCTGCTGAGAGCTTTTCCAAAGACGAAAGGTGGAATCACAGGAGCCGTAGTTTTGGGAGGCGTACTGTTTGGATTGATGCATTTTTCCAATATGGGCGCAGGGGTTAAGTTCAGCAGTTGTCTGATACAGGTTATTTCAGCAGGTCTCATGGGTGTGCTGTTTTGCATGATATACGCGTCTACACGCAATTTCTGGATGCTTGCCATTTTTCATACTGTTGTAGATATGGGAGGACTTTTATCATCAGGAATATTTGAGGGAGGAGGAGTAGCTGACAGGATTAATGAGTTTTCGGCAATGAACTGTGTCGCGTTTATCGTGCTCGGTATTCCTATGCTTGTTATGCTGCGTAAGTCAAGGCGTATCCGTCTTGAGATGCTCTACAATAATGAGACTATCATAGATGACGAGAGAGAGGGCGCTAAGCTTGCAGTGGTTTCACTGGTGCTTGGTATTTGCAGTATTATTTTCTCGTTTTTTGGATATCTGATGGGACTTGGAATTGTCGGCACGCTTGCTTCCAAAATGTCAAAAAAGGCAAAGCAGTATAACAATGCAATAGCAACTGCCGGTATGATTACATCGATAATAGGATTTGTGCTGTCGGTCATCTGCACGATTGGCATGGTGGTGCTGTTTGCAAGCGGCATGTATGACAGACTTGTTAATATGTCGATGTAAATTAAAGTAACTGATTTGACAATATGGTAAAAATACCATATAATATTTTGTGAGAACAATGGAGAAGAGTTATGGGATTTTTGAATTGCGAGCTAAGGTAGGAACAGATATTTCGAGAGTATTATATTTTTTCTATTATGAAGGAAGAATAGTATTGACACATGGATTCATTAAAAAACTCAGAGGACACCAGCTGGTGAAATTGAAAAGGCTAAGAAATATAGAAGAGATTATATAGAAAGGCATGGTAAATAATATGAGATATGACGATTATTTACAGGAGCAGCTTAAAAATCCTGACGTAAAAAAAGAGTGGGACGATCTCCAGCCTGAGATGGATGTCATAAGGGCTATGATAGATGCGCGAATTAAAAATAATTTGACTCAAAAGGAGCTTGCAGCACGTACAGGCATTGATCAGGCGGATATTAGTAAGCTTGAGAATGGAACGAGAAATCCATCTTTGAAACTTTTAAAGAGGCTTGCGCATGGAATGGGGATGCAGTTGAAAATTGAATTTATACCAATGCAGCCGTTAAAAAAATAAAATTGAACGGATGCTGCAATAATACGAAGCAGACTTTTGAAATAGGGCTACCGCAATCCCACTGGCTTTAGACGATGGGGTAAGGTAGCCGGAAGCGGAGAGGTTTGTGCTATACTTGCGTTATGGGAACGTGGAAATCAAAAAACAGACACAAATATTTGTTACAGTATCATATTATATTCGTATGCAAGTATAGAAAGAAATTGCTGATGTCAAAACAAATATCAGATGATATAAAGCAGTTTTCTTATGAGATATGTCAAAAGCATAAAGTCATTATCAGATATATGGAGACAGATAAAGATCATATTCATTACATGATAGAAACAGAACCAACAATGTCTATCAGTAAAATAGTAAATCTGATGAAGAGTTATACAACATATCATATTTGGAAAAAATATCCGCATTATCTACGAAAACATTTTTGGAAAGAACATACTTTTTGGACGACGGATATTTTGTCTGCAGTGTAGGAAGTGTTTCAGAAGAGATGTTGAGAAAATATCAAGGGTAGGAAGGTGGCGACAGTAGGTGTTAAAAGCATATAAATACAGGATATATCCTAATAACGAACAGAGAATTCAGATTGCAAAAACATTTGGCTGTTGCCGTTTTGTTTACAATCAGACATTGGCATATCGGAAAGAAATATACGAGAAAGAGAAAAAGTCAGTTAGTAAAACGGATTGTAATAATTACTGTAACAGAGAATTAAAGAAAGACTATGAATGGTTAAAAGAAATAGATAAATTTGCTATGACCAACGCAATCTATAACATGGACGCTGCATATCAAAAATTCTTTAAGGAGCATGCAGGATATCCGAAATTCAAGAGCAAACACGATAACCATAAATCATACACAACAAACTTCACAAATGGAAATATTGCGGTAGATTTTGAGACAGGGAAGATAAAATTGCCAAAATTAAAAGCGGTAAAAGCAAGGTTACACAGGGAATATAGTGGGCAGATTAAGTCAGCGACCATTTCGCAGGTTTCCAGTGGAAAATACTATGTGTCCATACTTGTAGAAACGGAGCATAAGGAACTGGCACATACAAATCATAACATAGGAATCGATTTAGGAATTAAAGATTTATGTATTACTTCCGATGGGAAGGTATATGAGAATCTAAAAATTATAAAAAAATACGAGAAACAGCTTGTAAAGCTGCAAAGGCAACTGTCACATAAAGGAAAGAGAAGTAAGAACTATTATAAAACAAAGAAAAAGATAGCATTATGCCATGAGAAAATAAGGAACATAAGAAAAGATTATCTACATAAAGTTTCACATGAGATTATCAGCGAAAACCAAGTGATAGTTTCAGAGAATTTACAGATAAAAAACATGGTAAAAAATCATCATCTGGCAAAAGCCATAAGTGATGTATCATGGTATGAGCTGACGAGACAGTTAGAGTATAAGGCAAAATGGAATGGCAGGAAATACATCAAAATAGATACATTTTATGCTAGTAGTCAATTATGTTCTGTTTGCGGGTATCAGAATCCAGATACAAAAGATTTGTCAGTGAGGACATGGATATGTCCGAAATGCGGAGCAGGACATGACAGGGATATCAATGCCGCAAAAAATATACTGACAGAAGGATTAAGACAAATAGCATAAAGAAATATATAGGGCAGGGACTGCCCAAATTAACGCCTGTGGAGATAGTAGGTTACGAGGTCGTTGAAGCAGGAAGCCCATTGGCTTAAGACAATGGGTAGTTCACTGTGGCATAAAGTCTACATTCAAGGGTCATTTTTTAAGGAGAAACCATGAATATTTTACTGACAGCAATAAATGCAAAATATATACATTCAAACCTCGCAGTTTATTCACTGCGCGCCTGTGCCGGGGAGTACAGGGATGCTGTGGAGCTTGCAGAATACACGATAAACAATCAAAAGGATTACATTCTTGAGGAGCTTTATAAGAGAAAGCCCGACGTACTTTGTTTTTCGTGCTATATATGGAATATTGATTATGTGACTGATATTGCACGCGAGTATAAAAAGCTTTGTCCGTCAGTGCCGATATGGGTTGGAGGCCCTGAGGTGTCTTACGAGGTGGAGGCATTTCTGCGGGAAAATCCATACATAGACGGTGTGATGATTGGCGAGGGAGAGGATACCTTTAGAGAGCTGTGCGGTTACTATGCGCATAAAAGAAAGCTGAGTGATATTGCAGGCATTGCTTTCAGAAAAAACAGCACAGGTAACAGTACAAGTAATAGTACAAGTGTGAACAACATAGGAGGCAATAAAGCCGGTGAAATAGTATTCACAAGTCCACGCCCAATCAAAAACATGAGTGAAATCCCATTCTGCTATGATACTCTCGATGATTTTTCAAACCGAATCATCTACTACGAGAGCAGCAGAGGATGCCCGTTTTCGTGCAGCTACTGTCTGTCATCGGTGGATAAGACACTGCGTTTCAGGGATACTCGGATTGTAAAAAGAGAGCTTAAGTTTTTTATAGACCAGAAGGTGCCACAGATTAAGTTTGTGGACAGAACCTTCAACTGCAATCATGCTCATGCCATGGAGCTGTGGCGCTTTATAAAGGCGAATGACAATGGTGTGACAAATTTTCACTTTGAGATATCAGCGGATCTGCTGAATCAGGAGGAGCTTGAGCTGATTTCTGATATGAGGCCGGGGCTGATACAGCTTGAAATCGGTGTGCAATCCACCAATGAGGTCACGATTAAGGAGATTCACAGGACTATGAAGCTTGAGAGGCTTAAGGAGGTTGTGAGGCTCATTCAAAGCGGCAACAATATCCATGAGCATCTGGACCTGATTGCAGGGCTGCCATACGAGGACTATGACAGCTTTGGGCGTTCCTTTGATGAGATTTATGAGCTTAAGCCAAACCAGCTGCAGCTTGGATTTTTAAAGGTGCTCAAGGGCTCGTACATGTTCGAGCATGCCGCGGAATATGGTATTGTGTACCATGACAAGCCACCGTATGAGGTCATGTCCACAAAATGGCTTTCGTTTGATGATGTGATAAAGATTAAGCGCGTCGAGGATATGCTTGAGGTGTATTACAACAGCGGACAGTTTGAGATTACGATGAAGCTCATGGAGTGTATCTTTGACAGTGCGTTTGAATTTTTTCAGGAGCTTGGAGATTTTTATGAGGCAAACGGCTATTTTGGAATGAGCCATTCGCGCATCAGAAGGTGTGAGATACTGCTTGAATTTCTGGCTTTATACCTGCATGGCTGTGACAACGACGATATGACTTCTGTGGGATTATCCGAAAATGACGGAGATAGAGATAATACTGATTTTGACGAAAATGCCATAGATAGATATAATACTGATTTTGATGAAAATGCGCAGATTTACAGCATGATTCAGGAGTCACTTATCTTTGATTTGTACTATCGTGAGAACTGCAAGAGCCGCCCGAGGTGGGCCACAGATATAGGAAGCTTTAAGCACATGACACATGCATACTGTAAGAATGGAAAGCTGTCACATGTGGAGCCGTTCCACTATATTTTTCCGGACAAGCACACGCGCAAGCTGGATGAGCTGCCAAAGTATCATAAGGAGCCGGTGTGGGCGCTTTTCCACTACGACATGAGAGACCCGCTTGACCACCAGGCGCTGGTGGAGTATATAGAATAACAGTAACGTGAAATGACTATAGCGGTAAAAGCCGGAAAGGTTTACGGACTAAGAAAAATGAGCAACATAGATAATATAAAAAATTACACGGTGATTGACCTGGAAATGACAGGCCTTTCTGCAAAAAATGACAAGATAATAGAGATAGGTGCGGCACGTGTGAGGGGCGGCGAGATAGTGGATACGATATCCACACTGGTAAATCCGAAGCAGCATATTCCACAGCGTGTGCAGGAATTAACGGGAATTACCGACAGTGATGTGGAAAACGCGGCAGATATGGACGCGGCCGTGGATAACCTTCTTAATTTTATCGGAGATGATATCATACTCGGGCAGAATGTGACCTTTGATTACAGCTTTTTAAAGCAGTGGGCGGTAAATCACAAGAGAACCATCTCGCTGAATGCATATGATACGCTGAAAATAGCCAGAAAATGTCTGCCTGCTGAGCAGTCAAAGAAGCTGGAGGATTTGTGTGAGTATTTTGGTGTAAACAGGGAAAATGCGCACAGGGCGCTCGATGATGCGATAGAGACAAAGCAGATATTTGAAAAGCTGCTTGCACTGATGGATGAAAAAGGTGAGCCGGTGGAGTCAAAGCCACTTGTATACAAGGCAAAAAAACAGACACCCGCCACAGCACATCAGGTCAGACAGCTAAAGGAGCTGATGACTGAGTATGGAATAGCAGATGTCATATCGTGGGACAACCGGACTAGAAGTCAGGCCTCAAGGCGGTACGATGAATATCGCAGTA